>JGI24025J20009_10003138_pt1 | contig 11418 bp, 8 predicted proteins | sample Cruoilmetagenom3_FD_20009 | JGI IMG/M metagenome (IMG submission 20009) | reverse complement strand
CCAGAAGCAGAACCGGAGACCGCGCCCGAAGTTGAGCAAATAGCCAAACCAGTGGCTGTGCTCGAAGCCATACCAGCCCAGCTGCTGCCGCAACCGGTTGAAACCATCAGCGTCAAAATTGATGAACCGGCTCAAGCCACGCCCATTGGCGGCAAGGCGGTTCAACAATTGCGCGGCACGCATGTGGCTGACCTGAACATGGTCCAATTGCTGGAACGATTTGCGGTGGCGATGGACCATTACCGTAACGCAGCCGATAGCCAGCAGGGCGACGATCTCGGCGATACGATTGAGGCGCAATCCGCACGCCCAAGCCCGATGGCCAATTTCTATCCCGAATCAGATGCAGTCAGTCCGCGCAGCGGAGTATCCACCCGAACACGGGCGATTGAGACGGAAAATGCCCTCCGCAATGCCCTGAACGATCTGGACCGGTTGAGCGGCGCAGCCTGAGGTTAATACCGCCCTGCGGCTAACGCAGGCGTATCGCATACGTATTCTGCCTCGGTATCGCCCACACAGCATCTGTCGCTTGGCAACTTTCCTAGCTGCTTCGCAGTTGCAAAAATCATTTCCTGTCGCCATTAGGGCTTTCTGCAATACGATTACTGCGCCTAGCGGCAGATTCGGTTGCGTACCCTTGCCGACTGGCCTCACGCGGCGTCGCACAGCCGGCATCTGACAGGAATGGAATTTGAATGGGATACCCAGCGCCCCAGGGCTTGTATGACTCGCAAAACGAACACGATGCCTGTGGTGTCGGTTTCGTCGCGCACATCAAGGGCACAGCTTCGCACGAAATCGTGGCGCAAGCGCTGGAAATTCTCAAAAACATCGATCATCGCGGCGCCGTGGGCGCAGATCCTTTGTTGGGCGATGGCGCCGGAATTCTGCTGCAAATCCCTGATCTTCTGCTGCGCAATTGGGCCCAGAACAAGGGGCTGAACCTACCGCCAAAGGGCGAATATGGTGTGGCCATGTGCTTCATGCCGCAAGACGATGTTGCGCGCGCACATGTCACCGAACAGTTCGAAAAGTTTACCGCCAAGGAAGGTCAGAAGCTGATTGGCTGGCGCGATGTTCCGGTAACGCAAGAAGGTCTGGGCAAGGCCGTGATCGATTCCATGCCGGTGATCCAGCAAGCCATCATCGCACGGGGCGAAAATTGCGCCGATCAAGACGCATTTGAGCGCAAGCTGATCGTGATTCGCAAACAAACGCTCAACCCGCTCAAGAAGAAAGCCATATCGCTTGATCTGCCAGGGTTGGCCGAAACCTATATGCCCAGCTTTTCCTCGCGCACGATCGTATACAAGGGGCTGCTGCTGGCCAACCAAGTTGGATCGTTTTACGACGATTTGCGCGACCCCGATTGCCAATCGGCATTGGGACTGGTGCACCAACGCTTTTCCACCAACACATTCCCCAGCTGGAAGCTGGCCCACCCGTTTCGTTTGGTGGCCCACAATGGCGAGATCAACACGGTTCGCGGCAATGTGAACTGGATGAATGCGCGCCGCCGCACGATGGAATCCAAGCTGCTCGGCCCCGATCTGGACAAGATGTGGCCGCTGATCCCGCACGGTCAGTCAGACACTGCCTGCCTCGACAATGCGTTGGAGCTGTTGCTGGCCGGTGGCTACAGCCTGGCCCATGCCATGATGATGATGGTGCCCGAGGCGTGGAGCAAGAATGAGCTGATGGACCCAGCTCAACGAGCGTTTTACGAATATCACGCCGCCTTGATGGAGCCATGGGATGGCCCCGCTGCGGTGGCCTTTACCGATGGCCGTCAAATTGGCGCAACGCTGGACCGCAATGGCCTGCGCCCGGCCCGCTATTGCGTTACCAAGGATGACATTGTCTGCTTGTCTTCAGAAAGCGGTGTTTTGCCGTTTGCGGAAGAAGACATCACCCGCAAATGGCGGTTGCAACCCGGCAAGATGTTGTTGATCGATCTGGAAAAGGGCCGGATCATCGAGGATGACGAGCTGAAAGCCGATCTGGCCAATGCCGAGCCTTATGAAAAATGGCTGGCAGACACCCAGTATAAGCTGGAAGATCTGGACCATATCGAACCTGATGTGGCCGATGTTCCCGAACATGAAACAACCCTGCTGCAGCGNCAACAGGCGTTCGGATANACGCAGGAAGACGTCAGCCGCTTCCTGGAACCCATGGGGGTCAATGGCGATGATCCAATCGGATCGATGGGCACCGACACGCCTATTGCCGTGCTCTCCAGCCGATCACGTTTGCTGTATGATTACTTCAAGCAGAACTTTGCCCAAGTAACCAATCCGCCGATTGATCCGATCCGCGAAGAATTGGTGATGAGCCTGCTGTCCATGGTCGGCCCGCGCCCCAATCTGTTGGGCCGCGATGGCGGTACGCATAAACGGCTTGAGGTCAATCAACCCATCCTGACCAATGCCGATCTCGCCAAAATCCGATCAGTTGAAGAGGCCTTGGATGGCGCCTTCCGTACAGAGACGATCGACATGACCTGGGATGCCAGCACCGGCGTTGAAGGCATCGAATTGGCGATCAAGGAAATGTGCTGGGCCGCGACCGAGGCTGTGCTTCAAGACCGCAACATCCTGATCCTGTCCGACCGGGCGCAGGGACCAGACCGGGTGCCTTTCCCCGCCTTGCTGGCCACCGCTGCGGTGCATCACCATCTGGTCCGCCAAGGCCTGCGGATGCAAACCGGGCTGGTGGTGGAAACCGGCGAAGCGCGCGAAGTGCATCATTATTGCGTGTTGGCGGGATATGGCGCCGAAGCGATCAACCCCTATTTGGCGTTCGAAACGCTGGAGCAATTGCGTGCCAACAAGCACCCTCAGCTAACCAGCCACGAGGTTGAGCAAAACTATATCAAAGCCTTGGGCAAAGGCATCCGCAAGGTCATGTCCAAGATGGGCATTTCGACCTATCAATCCTATTGCGGGGCGCAAATCTTCGATGCGGTTGGCCTATCCAGCGCCTTTATCGAAAGCTACTTCACTGGCACCGCTACCACAATCGAGGGCATCGGGTTGGCCCAAGTGGCCGAAGAAACGATCCGTCGCCACGGAGCTGCGTATGGCGATAATCCGCTGTACAAAAGCATGTTGGATGTGGGCGGGAATATATCAATATCGTCTGCGCGGCGAGGAACACGCCTGGACGCCTGAAAATGTCGCCCATTTGCAGCACGCTGTGCGCGGCAATGACCCCAAGAATTACGAAGAATTCGCCAAGTCGGTCAACCAGCAGTCCGAGCGATTGCTATCGATCCGCGGCTTGATGGAATTCAAAATGCCGGACGAGCCAATTTCTCTGGATGAAGTTGAGCCCGCCAGCGATATTGTAAAGCGGTTCAGCACTGGCGCGATGAGCTTTGGCTCGATCAGCCACGAAGCGCACTCCACTCTGGCGATTGCGATGAACCGCATCGGTGGCCGCTCCAACACTGGCGAAGGCGGCGAAGAACCAGCACGCTTTACGCCGATGGACAATGGCGATTCCATGCGCAGCCGGATTAAGCAGGTTGCCTCTGGCCGGTTTGGTGTGACAACCGAATATCTGGCCAATGCAGACGATATCCAGATCAAGATGGCACAAGGCGCAAAGCCGGGTGAAGGTGGCCAATTGCCCGGCCACAAGGTGGACAAGCGTATTGGCGCTGTGCGTCACTCGACCCCGGGCGTTGGCCTGATTTCACCGCCGCCGCATCACGATATTTATTCAATCGAGGATTTGGCTCAGCTGATCCATGATTTGAAAAATGTGCAGCCAGAAGCCCGCATTTCGGTCAAGCTTGTGTCCGAAGTGGGCGTGGGCACAGTGGCCGCCGGCGTGTCCAAGGCGCGCGCCGATCACGTTACCATTTCTGGTTATGACGGGGGCACGGGTGCCTCGCCGCTGACCAGCCTGACCCATGCCGGGTCTCCATGGGAGATCGGCCTGGCTGAAACGCAGCAAACCTTGCTGCTCAATGATCTGCGCAGCCGCATTGCGGTGCAGGTTGATGGCGGTCTTCGGACCGGCCGCGATGTAGCCATTGGCGCATTGTTGGGTGCAGATGAATTTGGCTTTGCCACCGCACCGCTGATCGCAGCAGGCTGCATCATGATGCGCAAATGCCACCTCAACACCTGCCCGGTTGGCGTCGCCACGCAAGACCCCGTTCTGCGCAAACGCTTCACCGGAACGCCAGAGCATGTGATCAATTACTTCTTCTTCGTCGCCGAGGAACTGCGGCAGATCATGGCCGAAATGGGCTTCCGCACGGTTGAAGAAATGATTGGCCGGGTTGATCGTTTGGACATGCGCCGGGTCCACCGTCACTGGAAGGCTGACGGGGTTGATCTGTCGCGTCTTCTGCACACGGTCGAGATCGACGAAGATGCATCCTTGTTCCAAACCGAAACGCAGGACCATGGCCTGGGCGGAGCGCTCGACAACGAACTGATCGCAGCCTGTCAGCCCGCCATCACTGTAGGCGAGCCGGTACGAATCGACACGACTATCCGCAACGTAAACCGAACCGTCGGCACCATGTTGTCGGGCGAAATTGCCAAGACGCACGGACATGCAGGCCTGAAACCTGACACAATCCGCATTAATCTGACCGGTGTGGCGGGGCAAAGCTTTGGCGCATGGCTGGCCCATGGCGTTACGCTGGTTCTGACCGGAGATGCCAATGACTATGTTGGCAAGGGCATGTCGGGCGGGCGGATCATCGTAAAACAGCCAGCAAGCGTCCCGCGCGACCCGAGCGAAAACATCATCGTGGGCAACACTGTGCTGTATGGCGCGATTGCGGGCGAGGCCTATTTCAACGGCGTGGCCGGAGAACGCTTTGCGGTTCGCAATTCAGGCGCGATTGCCGTGGTCGAAGGCGCAGGCGATCACGCTTGCGAATATATGACCGGCGGCGTCGTGGTGGTCCTAGGCGAAACGGGACGCAACTTTGCTGCGGGCATGTCGGGCGGCATCGCCTATGTCTATGATCCCGAGGGCAAGTTTGAAAGTCTGGTCAATCCAGCTCAGGTCGATCTGCTGCCTATTTCGCCCGAGCCTGACGAGGACGAGGGCACCGGCAGGCCGCACCAGCGCCCCAGCTCAGTCAATGATTTCGGCATGGGGGACATGCTGCGTCATGATGCAGAGCGACTGAAAATTTTGATCGAGCGGCACAAGCTGCATACCGGCAGCGCACAAGCCACCAAATTGCTCGACAATTGGGGCGAGGCGCTGGGCGCATTCATCAAGGTCATGCCCGTGATTACGCCCGAGCGCTAAAAGCGATGGCAGCAGAGCGCGAAGAAGCCGCATCATTGGCGGCGGAGTAAGAGACATGGGTAAAGAAACAGGCTTCCTCGAAATTGATCGCCGCGAACGTGACTATCTCGATCCCAAGGAACGGGTGCACAATTACCGCGAATTCGTAATCGAGCCCGATGAAGACACGCTGAAAAGCCAGGCCTCGCGCTGCATGAATTGCGGCATTCCTTATTGCCACAATGGCTGTCCGGTGAACAACAACATCCCGGACTGGAACCATCTGGTTTACGAAGGTGATTGGAAGAACGCGCTCGACATATTGCATTCGACCAACAATTTCCCTGAATTTACTGGCCGGGTATGCCCTGCTCCGTGCGAAGCCAGCTGCACGCTCAACATTGTTGATCAGCCCGTCACGATCAAATCGATCGAATGCGCGATAGTTGATCGTGGGTGGAAAGAAGGCTGGATCGAGCCGCAAGTCCCCGAGAAAAAGACCGGCAAATCCGTGGCAGTAGTTGGGTCAGGCCCGGCAGGCATGGCTTGCGCTCAGCAATTGGCGCGCGCCGGCCACAGTGTCGCTTTGTTTGAAAAAAGCGACCGGATCGGCGGATTGCTGCGTTATGGCATCCCCGATTTCAAAATGGAAAAGACCCTGATCAACCGCCGCGCGGCCCAGATGGAGGCCGAAGGGGTTGAGCTGAAAACGTCCAAAGAAGTGGGCGTGGATGTCTCTTTCAAAAGTCTGGAAGAAAATTTTGATGCCGTGGTTCTGTCTGGCGGCGCTGAAGATGCCCGCCATCTGGCCATACCAGGCGCAGAGATGGCCGGGGTTCGTCTCGCCATGGAATTCCTGACCCAGCAGAACAAGCGCAATGCTGGCGACGATGAAGTGCGCGCAGCGCCGCGTGGATCGCTGACCGCCACGGGCAAAAATGTGGTGGTTATCGGTGGCGGTGACACCGGTTCTGACTGCGTTGGCACATCCAACCGGCAGGGCGCAAAAAGCGTCACGCAACTGGAAATTATGCCGCAACCCCCTGAAAAGGAAGACAAGGCACTGACATGGCCGGATTGGCCGCTGAAGATGCGCACATCCTCGAGCCATGAAGAAGGCGCAGTGCGCGACTGGGCAGTTTTGGCCAAGCGCGTGATTGGCGATGGCGAAACCGTGACCGGTCTGGAATGCGTGCGGGTCGAATGGAAAGGCCGCCAAATGCAGGAAATTGAAGGCAGCGAGTTCATTCTCGAGGCTGATTTGATCCTGCTGGCGATGGGCTTTGTCGGACCGAAAAAGGTGGGCTTGCTCGATCAAGCGGGCGTCGACCTGACCGACCGAGGCAATGTTGCCGCCGATACCCAGCGTTATGCCACCAGCCGCGACAAAGTGTTCGCTTGCGGTGACATGCGCCGGGGCCAGTCACTGGTGGTGTGGGCCATCCGCGAGGGGCGCCAATGCGCGCGCAGCGTGGACGAGGCACTGATGGGCGCAAGCCAGCTGCCTCGCTGACCTAACCCGCACAGCCCACACATAGGGGCACGCTGGGGTCATGCTTGAGCCTAGCTTCGGCAATGTCTTCGCCGCATTTTAGGCAATAGCCCCACTCGCCTGCCTCCAACCGCTGAAGGGCTGATGCGATCCGGGTGCCTTCTGCATCGCGGCGGCGCTCTGTCGCCTGGGCCATCGCTTGCTGTTGGATCGCATCCATGCGCGACAATCGCCCAACGCTGTCCTGCTGCAATTCAACCCTATTGCGCGAATCGGAATTGGCGGTGTTCTCAGCTTCCAAAGCCGCCTGCCGGGCTTTCAAAGCGGAGCGTGCCTCATCCTGCGTCATGCCGACCAATCCACCGCGTCCAAGCCTTGTTGGGCCAGAAAGTCATTGGTTTGGCTGAACGGTTTGGAACCATAGAAGCCAGTGTAGGCTGACAAGGGGCTGGGGTGCGGGCTGGTCAGCACCAATTGATCATCGCGCCGGCCCAAGCCCGAAACGCGGCCAGCTTTCTTGCGGGCATGGCTGCCCCACAGAATGAAAACGCATGGGGATGCGCGATCCACCACCGCCTGCACACAGGCATCGGTCACCGCGTCCCATCCCCGGCCTGCATGGCTGCCCGCCTTGCCTGCCTCTACCGTCAAAGTGTTGTTGAGCAGCAGCACACCCTGCCGTGCCCACCCATCAAGATTGCCGCCATCGCGGCGTGGAATACCCAGGTCGCTTTCCAGTTCTTTGTAAATATTCACCAGCGACGGCGGGGTTTTGACGCCATCAGCAACCGAAAAGCAAAGTCCATGTGCCTGGCCCGGTCCATGATATGGATCTTGCCCCAATATCACGACCTTCACCGCATCGAGCGGGGTGAGTGCAAGCGCATTTAACCGTTGTCCGCGCGGGGGATAGATCGCTTTTCCCGCCTCCTCTTCAGCGCGCAACCACCCGCCCAGCTTGCGCGCCTCAGCCGTCGCCAAAGCAGGCTCCAACGCTGCGCGCCAACTGTCGGGAATGGGGTCTTGCATCATGCCCCTATGCTACGCTGGCATAGGCTGTGCTGTCACCACCCCCTTTCCCTCTTTCCTCAATCAGCCTAAGGCGCTGTTCTTATGACAGTGCATTTTCATGAAGAAGACCTGCCCGCAGGCGTTCTGGCGGATGGCCCGGTGGCCATCGATACTGAAACCATGGGCCTGGTGACCCGGCGCGACCGACTGTGTGTCGTGCAGATCAGCGATGGCGGACCGGACGAACATCTGGTCCGTTTCAATCCTGGCAGCGCCTATGACGCTCCCAATCTGAAAGCCGTTCTGGCCGACCCCAACCGGATCAAATTGTATCATTTCGCCCGGTTTGATCTGGCAGCGATCGAATATTATCTGGGCGTGATGGCAGCGCCTGTATTCTGCACCAAAATCGCCAGCAAGCTGGTGCGCACCTATACTGACCGGCATGGTCTGAAAAATTTGGTCGACGAGCTGCTGAATGAAAGCATCTCCAAACAGCAGCAATCGTCTGATTGGGGTGGGCCTGTGCTCAGTGAAGCACAGCGCGATTACGCCGCCAGCGATGTACGCTTTTTGCACCGAATGCGTGAGGAATTGATCCTGCGGCTGGAACGCGAAGGCCGGATGGATATGGCGCAAGCTTGCTTTGATTTCCTCCCCACCCGATCACGGCTGGATATCGCTGGTTGGGAAGATCGCGATATATTCAGCCACGAATAAGGCGCTTGTGCGTTAGTAACAAACCATGGTGATCAAAAGACGCATCGAAACCGAAGAGGCAAAGAGGCTGCGTGGTAGGCGGCAACACTTTGCAGCGCCCGGTGGATCGCATGACAAATTGATCGGTTGGTTGGGCCGCCTTCTGCCGATGGGCATAGGCGTCGTGGCCGCCTTGATGGTGGTAACCCCGCTCAGCCCGCGCGGCGAGGTCAGCTTTCTGCTCGACCGCAACAAGGTCGCGATGATTGATGAGCGGCAGAGCGTTGATAATGCGATGTATCGCGGCGAGGACGATCATGGTCGACCCTTCACTTTGACCGCCGGAGAAGCCGTCCAGCAATCGAGCGAAGAAGGCATAGTCCGCATGACCGATTTGGTCGCCAGCATAGTCTTGTCAGAGGGTTTGGCGCGGATTGAGGCCCAGGGCGGCACATTCGATATCGAGCAGGATCTGGTCTCAATCATCGGGCCGTTACGCATGACCGCGGCAGATGGGTATTCTATGGTCGCGCGCGATGTCTCGGTCGATCTGGAACAGCGGGTGATGTATGGAACCGGCGGTGTTGACGGCCAAGTGCCAGCCGGCGAATTTTCAGCCGATGAATTGCGCGCCGATCTCAGCGCGCGTACCATTACTTTGGATGGCAATGCGAAGATGCGCATGACGCCGGGAAAGCTTAGGATGCCATGACTCATTCCATTCAACCTCAATCATCCGCCAAGGGCCTAACCCGCACAGCGGTGCGTTCTGCCTTGGGTGCGTTTTGCATCACCGCTGCGGCGATGGCCGGCATTCAGCTTAACGCGCAGGCGCTGGGCTCGCACAATTCCAATGCTCCGGTTGATTATGCCGCGGACCGGATTGAGTTGCAGGACCGCCAGAACCGCGTGGTCCTGACCGGCAATGTTGCGATCCGGCAGGCCGGATTGCAAGTGCGCGCGGCCCGCACCTTGGTCAATTTCAGCGATTCTGGAGAGCTGAGCATTCAGCGCATTACAGCCACGGGCGGCGTGCGCGTCACGCGCGGCAATGAAGCGGCATCCGGCGATGTAGCGGTGTATGATTTCAACCGCCGTATCATCACGATGGCGGGCAATGTCCNCCTCCAGCGTGGCGGCGATACGCTGAGCGGTGGCCGCTTGGTGATCGATTTGCAAAGCGGNGTGTCCAGCGTTGATGGGCAATCAAGCGGGGGATCAAGCTCTGATGGCAGCGATGGCCGCGTAACCGGCAGCTTCAGTGTGCCGCAATCCAGTTCCGATTAGGGGCCGATACCGATTAAGGGCGCTCAATAAGCCCGAAATTAGTAGGCATTATCATGGCGCAGCACCAACAGCGTCCTCCAGGTAATCACAATGTCGCGCAGCAGCGACCAGCCCTGGATATATTCAAGATCGGACTGCAGACGCTGGGTTAGGTCTTCTTCCCGATCCGTAGCCCCGCGAAAACCGCGCACTTGTGCCAAGCCCGTCATGCCGGGCCGCAACGAATGGCGCTGCCAATACTGGCTGTCCACTTCCCAGAACAATTTGTCATTCGCTTTGGAGCCGATCGCATGCGGGCGCGGACCTACAATCGACATGTCCCCGCGCAGCACGTTCCACAGCTGCGGCAATTCATCCATGCTGTTGGCCCGCAGACGGCGCCCAATGCGGGTAACCCGGCGATCATCGCGGCCAGTTGACAGCCCCCCGTCGCCATCACTGGCGGAGGCTGACATCGTGCGGAACTTCAGCATCTTGAAAAAGCGATTGCCGCGTCCCAACCGCCTCTGCACGAACAGAACCGGGCCGCCATCCCCCAGCTTGATCCGTGCCGCAGCCATGGCGAATACGGGCGCAAGAGCCACCAAAGCCGCTGACGCAACGGCAATGTCGAACCCACGCTTGATCGCGCGCGATTGGAGCGACAGCGGGCCATTGGACACAACCAATGCGGTGCAGCGCTGATCCTCATATCGGATCACGCCCGTTGCGCCCATCGCATGCACAGGCTCGCTGATGATTTCGCCGCGCACACCAAATGATTTCAGCATGAAGGCCCATTGCGCCCGGCACCCCTTTTGACACAATACGACCACGCGATCCTGATTGAGCAGCAATTGGCCCAGCCGGTCGAATATGTGCGGGTCATCAGCAATTGGCGAGAGACCGTTGCTCTTGGTGCAAATCCGCACCGCACCGTGCAAGGCAAAGCTGGGCCCGCCATCATCCAGGATCAGTTGATTGCTAACCTGGCCACCCCAGAAGCGCGCGACCAGCCGCGTTCCCAGCCACCGTGAAGCGCCCAGGGCCACCAGGCAAAACGCCAGCCCCAAGGTAAAGCTTCCGCGTGAAAATTCTGCGTTGGACTTGGTGTAGAAGGCCACGAAGTTGAGCAAGAGCGCAGCAACCACCAAGGCGGTCCAAGTTTTGCGAATAGCTAGACGCCAATCGGTCAAAACCTTGGACGAATACGCCCGACTATAAAGGGCGATGGTGAAGAATATCGGCAATAACAGCTGGCCCTGTACCGCAGCGCGAGTGTTCCACCATGACCCTTCATAAAGCAGTCCGGCAAGGGTGAAGCAGAACAGGATTGCGGCGAAATCGCCCCACAGCATCACGATGTAAAAACGCAGCCTGCGCCGTTCCAGCGAAAACACGGGCGGAAGCGCGATCGCTTCTGCCTGTATCATCTCGCTTGGAGGCCCAAAGGGCTTGTTCATATTAATTGCGCGTCCCGATTTTTATATTCATGTAGTCGCGAATTCGAGCAAGTTTAATCGCACCAGAATTCTATGCACAATTAAAGGACTGTTACGCGGCGCAGTCGGCGGCGGTCAGCGGCGTGCGGCAAACCGAGCAATTTCGACAAGGCCTTGGGACAAAAGCAGTTCTGCTGACTGACTGTTGGTCAAAAGCGCCCGATGCAAACCGATCAATTT
>JGI24025J20009_10003137_pt1 | contig 11418 bp, 9 predicted proteins | sample Cruoilmetagenom3_FD_20009 | JGI IMG/M metagenome (IMG submission 20009) | reverse complement strand
GGAATGTCGCAATCTGTGCGTTTATTGCCGCGCTCTGTGTCCCTGTGACCGGGGAAAAGGCGCATAGAAAATCATCGCATCCTGCCCGCGATTCCAACCAATAGCCCCGAGAGCCCGCATGAGACGTTATTCCGCCTTTGCCATCGCCCGAGAAGCCGCCCGCTATCATTCCGGTTGGGAGCGCGCCTGGGCGTCACCAGACCCAAAGAAGAAATACGATGTGATCATCATCGGGGCCGGGGGGCATGGTCTCGCCACGGCGTATTATCTGGGCAAGAACCACGGCATCACCAATGTGGCGATCATCGAAAAGGGCTGGCTGGGGGGCGGCAACACGGGCCGGAACACAACGATTATCCGCTCGAACTATTTGCAGGATCCATCGGCGGCGATCTATGAAAAGGCACGCAGCCTTTACGAAACGATGAGTCAGGACCTGAACTTTAACGTGATGTTCAGCCCGCGCGGCGTGATGATGCTGGCCCAGACCCAGCACGAAGTCCGCGGCTATGAACGCACCGCCCACGCCAACGCCTTGCAGGGTGTGACAACCGAATTCATCTCGCCCACACGGGTCAAGGAACTGGTGCCGATCATCAATCTGGATGGCCCGCGTTATCCGGTTTTGGGCGCCTTATGGCAGGCCCGTGCCGGAACTGCGCGTCATGATGCGGTGGCCTGGGGCTATGCGCGTGCCTGTTCTGATATGGGCATGGATGTGATCCAGAAATGCGAAGTCACCGGCGTGCGCAATGAAGGTGGCAAAGTTGTGGGTGTCACCACCACCAAAGGCCAGATTGATTGTGACAAACTGGGCATCGTGGTGGCCGGTCATTGTGGTGATCTGGCAGGGCAGGCGGGCTTTCGGTTGCCGGTTGAATCGGTGCCATTGCAGGCGCTTGTCTCTGAGCCGATCAAACCCTGCATGGATGTGGTTGTGATGGCCAACACAGTGCATGGCTACATGAGCCAATCCGATAAGGGTGAAATGGTGATCGGTGGCGGCACTGATGGGCACAATGGCTTTACTCAGCGTGGATCGTTCCACCATATTGAGGAAACGGTCCGGGCCTTGGTTGAAACCTTCCCGATGATCGCGCGCCTGAAAATGCTGCGCCAATGGGGCGGCATTGTGGATGTGACTGGGGATCGGTCTCCGATCCTGTCAAAAACACCGGTTGAAAGCATCTTTATCAACTGTGGCTGGGGAACGGGCGGGTTCAAATCCATCCCCGGTTCGGGTTTTGGCTTTGCCGAACTGATGGCCACCGGGTATTCGCCACTGACCGAAGCGTTTAACCTCGATCGCTTCAAGGAAGGCCGCTTCATTGATGAAAGCGTTGCAGCGGGGGTTGCTCACTGATGGCCCGTTTGCGTCCTTTCACAGATGCGTTGCGGGCGGAAACTGGCCCATGCCAATCCGCCCAATCTGCGGGGTTTGGCCCAATTTGCCCGGGGGTTTCCGCTCAGCCTTCACAGTCTGAGTTTGCGAGCCCATCCTTTCTGACGCATAGAAAGGAGACCACATCATGGCTGACTACGGCAATTCTCGCAATTACCCACCCGATCATCTCAGCACTGGCGGAGGCGGGACAGTTTTGTTCTGGGTTCTCTTTGCTGTCGCAGGACATCCCAGCGGCGTTGGCGCTGATCCCATCAGCGTGCCAGCCGACAACGCGGTTGTCATCGAATAACTATTCCCAATCTCTATCTGCATCAGGTGGGCGTGAATTGGCGCCCGCCTTTGCTGCACGCGCAACCCACCCAAAATTCTTCGAAGAATTTTGCCAAGAAAACTCGAATTTTCTTGGTGCGACTTTGATCGGAGGCAAAAAATGCTGATCCTCACCTGTCCCTGTTGTGATGTCACAGGCGAAGAAACTGAATTTGCCGCTGGAGGCGAGGCGCATCTGAAACGCTTCGGGCCTGGGTCAACTGATGATGATTTTCATGACTATCTGTTCATGAAGGAAAACCCCAAGGGGGTGCATCTGGAGCGTTGGCGCCATGCCAATGGTTGCGGCAAGTGGTTTTTGGCCGCGCGCGACACCATGACCATGGAAGTTTATGGCACCTATTCTGCTCAGACATATGAGCCACCAAAAGCGATCAAAGACGCCATTTCGGCCAAACGACCCGGCTGGCGCTGGAGGGAATTCTCATGAGCACACGTCTTGCCACTGGCGGCCGGCTGATCGACCGCACCAAATCAGTTTCCTTCTCGTTCAACGGCAAGCGCCTTGAGGGCCGCGCGGGTGACACGCTGGCCTCTGCCTTGTTGGCCAACAACCAGATGATGGTGGGCCGATCGTTCAAATACCACCGCCCGCGTGGCATTGTGGCCAGCGGTGTGGAAGAACCCAACGCTTTGTTCAACATGGGCGAAGGGGCCGGTTTTGAGCCGAACCAACGTGCCACCACGACCGAGCTTTTTGAGGGGCTGACCTGCAAAAGCCAGAACCACTGGCCAAATCTTGAATTTGATATAGGTGCCGTCAATAAATACCTTGGGCGGTTCTTGCCTGCGGGTTTCTATTACAAGATGTTCATGTACCCGCGCGCGTTCTGGAAGCATGTATACGAGCCGTTTATCCGCCAGTCTGCCGGCTTGGGCAAAGCGCCGCGCGACCGGGATCAGGATAAATACGAACATTTTTACGCCTTCAGTGATGTTTTGGTGATCGGGGGCGGTGTGGCGGGCCTGCAAGCCGCCAAGACTGCGGCAGATTCCGGTGCCAAGGTCATGGTGCTGGAACAGACCGCAGATTGGGGCGGGCGTGCCTGCGTCGATGGCGGCACAGTGGATGGCGCGCCTGTGGATAAGTTTGTTCAAAAAACTTTAAGCAAGCTTCAGGAAAACCCAAATGTAACCCTGCGCAGCCGCATGATGGGGGCCGGGGTTTATGACCATGGGTATGCGCTGGGATACGAGCGCCTGACAGACCATCAGCCCGACGCACCGGGCCCTCGCCATCGCCTGTGGCGCATCCGTGCCAAGCAGATTGTGACCGCGACGGGTGCGATTGAACGCCCCCTCAGCTTTGCCGGGAATGACGTGCCGGGTGTGATGCTGGCCTCGGCAATCCGCGATTACGCGGTGAATTTCGGCGTTTCTGTCGGGGACCGCACTGCGATTGTCACCAACAATGATGACGCATATCGCACTGCCATTACCCTTAAAAATATGGGTCTGGACGTGCCGGTGATTCTGGACGCCCGCACAACGGGTGGCGGCGCGCTGGCGGATGAGGCGCGCGCGCTTGGCATCCGGGTTGAAAATGGCAAAGCCATTGCCAAAGTCAAAGGCACCCGCCGTGTTGAAGGTATCAGTATTTGTGCGCAGGCCGGTGAAGGGGCTGTTCTGGAAGACATAAAATGTGATGTCGTTGCCATGTCGGGCGGCTGGTCACCGGTTGTGCACCTGTGGTCACATTGTGGTGGCAAGCTGCTCTGGGACGACGCGCACGCCATGTTCCGCCCGGATGTGCATAAAGCGCCAACTGGTGCCGCCGGCGAGGGGTTTGTGATCCCCGCGGGCACCGCCAATGGGGTGTTTGATCTGGGCGAGGTATTGAGCGATGCCGATGCTGCCGGGAAGGCTGCTGCAACGGCTGCCGGGCATTCTGCCAGCAAACAAACCGCGCCATCGGGCGCAACCGCCAAGGAGGCCCCATTGGCCCCGATTTGGCTGATGCCGCAAGGGGCCGGGCCCAAGCTGAGGATGAAATCCTGGCTGGATTATCAAAATGATGTGAAGGTTTCGGATGTTCAACTGGCTGCGCGTGAGGGCTACGCGTCGGTGGAACACGCCAAGAGGTACACCACGCTGGGCATGGCAACCGATCAGGGAAAGCTTTCCAACATCAACGGCTTGGCGATCTTGTCGGATGCGCTGAACCAACCGATTCCGCAAACCGGAACCACCACTTTCCGCCCGCCTTACACGCCGATTTCTCTGGCATCTATCGCGGGCGAGGCGCGCGGAGAAATATTCCAGCCACTGCGCAAAACCGTGATTCACGAATGGCACGAAGAAAACGGTGCCTTCTTTGAACCCGTTGGTGCCTGGCGTCGCCCTTTTTGCTATCAGCAGGACGGCGAAACTATTGACGCCGCCGTGACCCGCGAAATCAACGGCACGCGCAATTCTGTGGCGCTGTTGGATGCCTCGACCCTTGGCAAAATCATCGTCAAAGGGCCGGATGCAGGCAAGTTTCTGGACATGATGTATACAAACATGATGTCGAACCTGAAGCCCGGCAAATGCCGGTATGGCCTGATGTGCGGCGAGAATGGTTTCTTGCAGGACGATGGTGTTGTGGCGCGTTTGGACGAAGATACCTTCTTGTGCCACACCACCACAGGTGGCGCCGAAAACATCCATGGCCACATGGAGGACTGGTTGCAATGTGAATGGTGGGATTGGAAGGTTTACACCGCCAATGTGACCGAGCAATACGCCCAGATCGCCGTGGTTGGCCCCAACGCCCGCAAGGTGCTGGAGAAGCTGACGTCGGATGACATCTCAGCTGAGGCACTGCCGTTCATGGGGTTTGGCGACATCACTTTGGATGGCGTGTCGGCACGCGTCTACCGCATCTCGTTCTCGGGTGAACTGAGCTATGAGATCGCTGTGCCTGCCTCTTATGGCCGTGCGCTGTGGGACAGGTTGCTTGAGGCTGGGGCCGAATTCAACGTCACCACCTACGGCACAGAAGGGCTGCATGTGATGCGCGCTGAAAAGGGCTTTATCATGATCGGGGATGAAACCGATGGCACGGTCATTCCGCAGGATTTGATGATGCATTGGGCCATTTCCAAGAAGAAAGAAGATTTCCTCGGCAAGCGCGCCCAGATCCGCTCGCATATGGCGGATCCCAACCGTTGGAAGCTGGTCGGCTTGGAAACGCTTGATGGTTCGGTGTTGCCCAATGGGGCCTATGCGGTGGCGGATGGTGAAAACGCCAATGGCCAGCGCAATGTGCAGGGCCGGGTGACCTCAACCTATTATTCGCCCACGCTTGAGCGCGGCATTGCGATGGGTCTGGTGTTGCACGGGCCGGATCGCATGGGCGAGGTGATAGATTTTCCAAAGGTGGATGGCGCCGTGATCCAGGCGAAAATCGTCGATCAGGTCTTCTTTGATAAAAGCGGGGAGAAACAAAATGTCTGAGCCAGTTGCCCCATTGAACGGTGCCAAATACGAAGGCTTTGTCACTGTGCAGGCCATGGGCTTGCAAGGGATGATCACCCTGCGCGGTGATTTGTCCTCGGCCAAGGTTGGCAAAGCCGTGAAGGCCGCCACCGGGCAGCCCGTCCCGGCGCAGCGCAAAGTTGCAGTGGATGGGGACGCCGGAATGGCATGGATGAGCCCGGACGAGCTGTTGCTTTTTGTGCCCTATCCCGAGATTGATGCCAGGCTGGAGGCGCTGCACAAAGCGCTGTCCGGTGAGCATTTCCTGGCCGTCAATGTCTCGGATGCCCGTGCGATGTTCCACCTTGAGGGCAACGGTGCGCGCGAAGTCATTGCCAAATTATGCCCCGTTGATATGTCCCCGGACGCGTTTGGCCCCAGTGATTTTCGCCGCTCCCGCATGGCGCAGATCCCCGCTGCCTTCTGGATGCCGAACGATGTCAGCGTGCAGATCGTCTGTTTCCGTTCGGTTGCGGAATATGCGTTCAACCTTCTGAAGGATGCGGCTGAACCGGGCGGGCAGGTGGGCTATCTGGCGTAAGGTGCCCCCGTTCATTTGTCGCGCGCCAGTGCTGCGATAAAGCGCCATGGAATGCGTGCCAGGACCGCCAATTCAGTGTCTGACGATGGTCCGGGGCCGGGTCAACGCGGACAAACCTTGTATTCACCCTTGACCTCGCCTGTCCAACACCACCATGTAGGGCATAGAATTTTGACCATCAGATGAGGGCCCAAACCATGGCATTTGAACTTCCCGATCTTCCCTACGCACATGACGCACTTGCCGACAAAGGCATGAGTGCCGAGACGATGGAATACCATCACGACCTGCACCACAACGCCTATGTCACCAACGGCAACAAGCTGATTGAGGGCACCGAATGGGCCGGCAAGTCGCTCGAAGACATCATCACCGGCACCTATGACGCCGCTGCTGTTGCGCAAAACGGCATCTTCAACAACATCTCACAACTGTGGAACCACAACCAGTTCTGGGAAATGATGGGGCCGGGCGCATCGGCCATGCCCGGAGAGCTGGAAAAAGCCATCACCGAGTCATTTGGCTCGGTTGAGGAGTTCAAATCGCAGTTCTCAGCTGCTGGCGCGGGCCAATTCGGCTCGGGCTGGTGCTGGTTGGTGAAAAACGCTGACGGTTCGTTGGCTGTGACCAAAACCGAGAACGGCGTGAACCCACTGTGCTTTGGCCAAACCGCTTTGCTGGGNTGCGACGTATGGGAGCATTCCTACTACATCGANTTNCGCAACAAACGCCCGGCTTACCTGACCAACTTCCTCGATAATCTGGTCAACTGGGAAAACGTCGCCTCGCGCATGTGATCCCATCTGAGACTGAACGAGACAATTATCCCCCGCTTCGGCGGGGGTTTTTTGTTGCTCAGACAGGGCAGTGTTGCGGCCGTGTTGCGCCTCACGTCACGCGGGTATCACTCCAAAGCGGCGTGCAGGTTTTTGGTCAGCTCAGGGACGGATGTGGGCATACGAATATAGTCTTTGAGCGTGGCACTGGCAAAGCCTTCGGCAATTGTATGGTTCATCAATTGCATCAAAGGATCCCAGTATCCATCTATATTCAAAAGGAAAATGGGTTTTTCGTGCAGGCCCAGCTGGCGCCATGTCAGCACTTCAAAAAACTCATCCAGTGATCCAGCGCCGCCGGGCAGAACCACGATGGCATCGCAGTTCATGAACATCACCTTCTTGCGCTCGTGCATGTTTTCGGTGACCACAAAACGGGTCAGATCGCTCTTGCCGACTTCGGCCTTGAGCAGATGCACAGGGATCACGCCAAAGGTGTCGCCTCCACCGGCTTGGGCGGCACGCGCCACAGCCCCCATCAGCCCCACATCGCCGGCACCATACACCAGCCGCCACCCCTGATCGGCCAGCATCTGCCCGGTTGCAGTGGCGGCCGCACGATAGGCAGGTTTGACCCCATCGCGTGCGCCGCAAAAGACACAAATTGAATGCGTTGTCATGCAATCGCCTCCTATTTCCAAGCAAAGCCTTGTTTTGACCGATGATACCCTTGTTGGTATGGTCCGGCAACTGGGGCTTTGCGCCGTGATGGGCGCGGGGAGGGATGACGATGAGCAAACTTGCAGGCTTGGCAAGCGGTCCGGCACTTGGTGGTGTCGGAATCGCTGTGGTGGTGGTTGGTGTGGGGCTCTTTGCCGCCGGGGTGATTGGCCCCAAGGATACGCCGACGGCTGATCCACAGGCCCAACCCGCCGCCTTGCTGCAACAAAAGCCCGAGGCGCAGACCGAGCAAAGCAGCCAAGAGCCGGTGACTGAACCTGAAACTGATGTTGAATCCGCCTCACAAGACACTGCCGCCGCATCCCTCAATTTGCCCGCTGCCCCGTCAATTGACACGTTCCGCTTGGAGCCAGACGGCACCATGCTGGTGGCTGGGCAGGCGCATCCCGGCTGGACCACAGCCGTAGTTTTGGATGGGGCCGAATTGGACCAGGTCAGCACCGATGCCACGGGCCAGTTCGTAGCATTCCTGAGCGTGGAGACCAGTGACCAGCCGCGCATCCTGTCGCTTGTCACCCGTGATCCGCAGGGCGATGGCGTTGTGGCCTCACTGGATGAAATCATCATTGCGCCCCCACCCGTCCGGGGTGAGCCTGCCACGGCTGAACCTGCAAGCGAAACGGCCAGTTCAACGGATGACCCCGTCGAGGCCGAAACCACGCTGAATACACAAACCGTGCTGCTGTCTGATGAGGAAGGCGTGCGTGTATTGCAACCTGGTGTGCCGCTTGCACCGGCACCTGACGTGATGTCCACGGTGGCGTTGGACACGATCACTTATTCTCAAGCGGGTGAAGTGCAGCTGACCGGGCGTGCTCAGGGCACCGGCTTTGTGCGGGTCTATCTGGACAACGCCCCTGTCACCACCTCGCGGATTGAACAGAGCGGCAATTGGCGCACTGGTCTGCCTGAGGTGGATACTGGTGTTTATACCCTGCGCATTGACGAAACCGATGCTGAGGGCAACGTGACCTCGCGGGTTGAAACCCCGTTCAAGCGCGAGGATGATGCGCTGATTGCGCAAGCTAACACTGGCGCGCAAACCCAGAGCGTGGCCGCCATCACCGTGCAACCCGGATCAACCCTTTGGGCCATATCGCGTGAGCGTTACGGTGAAGGCACTTTTTATGTGCGGGTGTTTGAGGCCAACCGGGACCGCATTCGCAATCCCGATCTGATCTATCCCGGCCAGGTATTCAACCTGCCAGAGTGATCTGTTCATAAGCGCACGAATAATCAGTGCGCTGCCCATTGTGACAGAGCTTGCAAAGGGTTAAATGGGCCGGATGCGCCGCACATCCGTAACCACCACTGAAATGCCTAAAAACGGCTGGAAAACCATCCGCCGGGTCGTCCCATATCTGTGGCCTGCGGGGCAGAGTTGGGTCAAGCGCCGGGTGGTATTGGCGATTGGCATGCTGGTTNTGGCCAAGCTGATCGCTGTGGGCACGCCGTTTTTCTATAAAGCTGCTGTTGATGCCCTGGCGGGGGATGGCCAATCGGCTGCCTGGATGCTGGGNGCGGGGGCTGTCGGGCTGACGGTGGCTTATGGCGTTGCCCGGCTGATGAATGTGGGCTTTCAGCAATTGCGCGACGTGGTTTTTGCCCGTGTTGGCCAGCGGGCGCTGCGCTCGATCGCCTTGCAGACGTTCCAGCATATTCACCGCCTGTCGATGCGCTATCACATCACCCGCAAAACCGGCGGGCTGAGCCGGATCATTGAACGCGGTGTGAAGGGCGTGGATTTTTTGCTGCGGTTTTTGCTGTTTTCAATCGGGCCATTGGTGCTGGAATTGCTGCTTATCGGCATCATCCTGTGGGTGCTGTTTGATGTTTGGTATCTGGTGGTCGTGACCGGGGTGATTGCGCTTTATATTCTGTTCACCTTCAAGGTGACCGAATGGCGCGTGAAGCTGCGCAAGGTGATGAATGATCAGGATACAGACGCCAATCAAAAGGCCATCGACAGCCTGTTGAACTTTGAAACAGTCAAATATTTTGGTGCCGAGGCCCGCGAGGCCAGCCGCTATGATGCCGCGATGGAAGGCTATGAGCACGCGGCGCTGCAAACCTCTTATTCGCTGGCCTTTCTGAACTTTGGCCAGTCTTTGCTGATCACTGGTGGATTGGTCATCGTCATGGTCATGGCCGCGATGGGGGTGCAGGACGGCCAGATGAGCGTGGGCGATTTTGTGATGGTCAACGCCTATATGATCCAGATCACCATGCCGCTGAATTTTCTGGGCACTGTGTACCGCGAAATCCGTCAGGCCTTGGTGGATATGGGCGAGATGTTTGAGCTGCTTGAACAACCCTCAGAGGTGTCTGACAAACCCGGTGCTGCCCCCTTGCAGGTAAAGGGCGGCACGGTGCGGCTGCAAGATGTGGCCTTTGGCTATGAGCCCGAACGGGCCATTTTGAAAGGCATCACACTTGAGGTGCCCGCCGGGCAAACTGTGGCTGTGGTTGGGCCCAGTGGATCAGGCAAATCAACCATCGGGCGGTTGCTGTTTCGGTTTTATGATGTCCAGGGCGGTGCGCTGAGCATCGACGGGCAGGATGTACGCGATGTCACCCAAAGCTTGCACAGCACCATTGGTGTGGTGCCCCAGGACACGGTGCTGTTCAACGACACCATTGGGTACAACATTGCCTATGGTCTGGCCGGGGCCACACAGGAACAGATTGAAAATGCGGCTAAGGCGGCGCAGATTCACGAGTTTGTGGCAAGCCTGCCCAACGGGTACGACACGATGGTGGGCGAACGTGGGCTGAAGCTGTCGGGTGGCGAAAAGCAGCGCGTGGGCATCGCACGCACCTTGTTGAAAGACCCGCCGATATTGCTGCTGGATGAGGCCACCAGTGCTCTGGACACAGAAACCGAGCGCGGCATTCAGGGCGCTTTGCGCAAAGCCGGGCAGGGGCGCACAGTGATCACCATTGCCCACCGCCTGTCCACGATCGCTGATGCGGACCGGATCGTTGTGCTGGAGGGCGGGATGATTGTGGAAGAGGGCAGTCATACAGACCTGCTGGCGATGAACGGGCGCTACACCAGCCTGTGGCAACGTCAGGCCAGCGAATTGGAAAACGTGGAGTAAGTGCAGCGTGCCCGGGCAGCGTCAGCCCCCGGGGTGGCGATCCTGACTTAAGTTCCAGAGAGCTTTATCTCTCAATCCCGCAAGCCGAATGATCGGTGCGCATACCAGTTCGATATCGCCAGCCCATAGAGGGGGGCTGACGCTGCCCGGGGCCTTTCAGGCCTGTTAACCGGGCGAGGTAGTGCGCGCTGACAGCTTTGCTAACTACTCCGCCGCCCGTACAGGCTTATCACCGCCATCTTTGGATACCTGATCTTTGGTTTTAACTTCAGCTTCACCAGTAACGTCTGCCAGCGCGGCTTCGCGCTCTTGCAGCACCAGGCGCAGGTCATCCAGCTGTGGGGCGTCGTCCAGATCTTCGTCTGTGAACCCGTTATCGCTGGCAAAATCCTGATCCCATAACAACTCGGGGGATTTGGTTTTCTTGGCGGCCCGGCTCAGGGCCCAATCGCGCGCGGCCGAGCTGCTGCGCCCCGAGGACAAGGCCGTGGCCGCGCGTGCGATCCAAAACACATAAGTGCCGGCCCAGATACGAAGCGCCAGCATTGACGGCGTGAAGATCAGCGTCAGAACGGTTGCAATGCCCAGACCAAACACAACGGCAGTGGCCAGTTGTTTCCACCAAAGTGCCGTGGGGCTGTCAAAGGTATACCCGCCATCGGCGAAGTTCAAAGACAGGCCAAACATCATCGGGGTCAGGCCCGCCATGGTGGTGATTGTGGTCAACAGAACCGGGCGAATGCGCGCCTCGGCTGTCCGCGTGATGGCCTCAATACGGGGCATGTAACGGCTGAATTCCTGATAGGTATCAATCAGAACAATGTTGTTGTTCACCACGATCCCGGCCAGGGCCACAATCCCGGTGCCAGTCATGATGATCGAAAACGGCTGGTTCATCACCAGCATCCCGACCAGCACACCGGTGGTGGACAAGACCACCGCCAAAAGCACCAGAATAGCGTTATAGACCGAGTTGAACTGCGCCAGCAGAATGATGAACATCAGCCCCAGCGCCCCAAGGAAGGCCTTTTGCAGGAAAGCGCCGGATTCCGCTTGTTCCTCTCG
>JGI24025J20009_10003136_pt1 | contig 11418 bp, 8 predicted proteins | sample Cruoilmetagenom3_FD_20009 | JGI IMG/M metagenome (IMG submission 20009) | reverse complement strand
CATTTACAGAACTCATATTTAAACTGATCACACATTACTTATTTGCCCGCTATGATAACTGAGTTAGGCCTGCAGTAAAGAAAACCTTTGTAATTTTGTATAACTATTTTTGAGTTGTTTTTACTCTTTGCTGTAATCGCTTGTATAAGTTATTGAATATTAATGAATTAACAAAAACTATTTAAATGTAATCTTCTGATCAAGTTGTTGATAAGGTTGGGGAAAGCTCTGCTTAACTAGTATGTTTTGTAGATCTAGATATAGCTAAGTCATTGATTTTTTATTATAAGTGAGGCCACCAGCCCACGTTTTTATATAGCTAAGCTGTTGTTGATCATAATGTGGATAGTAATCTTGTTGATAACTTAAAAAGGCGATCAAAAATAATTTTTAAAAACGATCCGATTAAGCAGATCAGCCCTAAAAAAGTGAAAATAAGTGTAATAAACCACGCTTTTTTATAGATCGTGATGGTTTAAGCTTATAAATGTGCCGCTATTTTTGCTTTATTAGCCATAAAGTAGGCGATTGTGGATAACCTTTTTTAATTAGTCTTATTATTTTTCAAGTTCAGCGAGGAGTTTTGCTGGTGGATCAATTAAAAACGAGGGCGTTGGCCTTAATAGTACCGGTTACTTTTGCGTATAAATTCACAAACAGTAGTTAAAACGATCTACTTAAGGATACTTTTTAGCGGTATATTGGTACTTTTTTAAGCTATATCGAGCGCCAATTACGCGCTTAACGTGGTGTATTTTTATACTGTAAGAGATTAAAGAGGTGAGTTGAATACGCTAAAATCAGGCGCGTTTTTATTTAATTTTAGCCCCATTTTAGCTTTTTAAATTTTTATACCGGGCATAAAAAAGGGCACTAATGTGCCCTAAAGTAAGTGTTATTTTATGTTGCTTTAGCGAGTTATTTACCAATACAGAACGAGCTAAATATTTTGCCTAGTAGGTCGTCTGAGGTAAATTCACCGGTTATTTCGTTTAAGTACTGCTGCGTTAAGCGTAGCTCTTCGGCTAATATTTCGCCGGCTACGTGCATTTCTAACTGCGTTTTACCAGTATCTAAGTGATAGGCCGCATGTTCAAGTGCATCTAAATGGCGGCGGCGCGCCATAAATCCACCTTCTGTTGCGCCTTGAAAGCCAATACAAGCTTTTAAGTGGTCGCGTACAAGCTCAATACCTTGCGCATTTTTAGCGCTTAAACTAATTACTGGGTATTGTTGGTTTTCATCCATACCTACTGCATCGCCCGATAAATCGGCTTTATTTCTGATAACGGTAACACCCATACCTTGCGGTAACTTTGCCATAAACTCAGGCCAAATTGCGTGTGGGTCGGTGTCGGTGGTGTCGGTGCCATCAAGCATAAACAACACGCGATCAGCTTGATTTATTTCATCCCACGCGCGCTCTATACCTATTTGTTCAACGCGGTCTGGGCTTTCACGTAGACCTGCGGTATCGATAATATGCAGTGGCATACCATCAATATGAATGTGCTCACGTAGTACGTCGCGAGTAGTACCGGCTATTTCGGTTACTATGGCAGCTTCGCGTCCTGCTAGGGCATTAAGTAGGCTTGATTTACCCGCATTAGGACGCCCTGCGATAACAACGCGCATACCTTCGCGCATAATACTGCCTTGCTTAGCTTGGCTCGTTACTGTGTGTAATTGACTGATGATGGCATCTAAATCGCCCGATACTTTGCCATCGGATAAAAAATCAATTTCCTCATCAGGGAAGTCAATGGCTGCCTCTACATACATACGTAAATGAATAACTTTTTCTACTAGGGTTTCAATGTGTTTAGAAAACTCACCTTGTAGCGATTGTAGGGCGCTTTTAGCTGCTTGCTCTGAGGTTGCATTAATTAAATCGCTAATAGCCTCTGCTTGGGTTAAATCAAGCTTGTCGTTCATAAAAGCGCGCTCAGAAAACTCACCAGGCTTAGCTAAGCGAACGCCTTCTATTTGGCTAATTTCTTTTAATAGCATGTCGAGTACAACAGGGCCGCCGTGACCTTGCAGTTCAAGTACGTCTTCGCCGGTAAATGAATTTGGCCCTGCAAAATAAATAGCAATACCTTGGTCGAGTTGCTCGCCGCTTAAACTTTTAAAAGGAACGTAGTCGGCATAGCGAAGCTTAGGTACTTTACCTATTATTTTTTCGGCCACGCTTTTAGCAAGGCTGCCAGAAACCCGAATTATACCTACGCCACCACGCCCAGGAGCGGTCGCTTGTGCTGCAATTGTGTCTTGATTGATCATGCTATTTATTTGCCAACGAGAGTAACTTTAATGGCGCTATTGTAACCTATGCATTTATTGGTAGCGAATATCTGTGGTAAAAAATAGGCAATAAAAAAGGCGACCTAAGTCGCCTTTATATGAGTAGCCGTTGAGCTAGCCTCTTACTTTTATACCTTGCTTTTCCATGCCACGGTAGATGATAAGCATCTGGACAATAGAAATAAGGTTAGACACTAACCAGTAAAGTACTAAACCAGATGGGAACCATAAGAAGAATACAGAGAAGATAACCGGCATAAAGGTCATCATTTTTTGCTGCATAGGATCGGTAACCGTCATTGGTTGTAGTTTTTGCGTCACAAACATACTTGCACCAAATAATATTGGTAATACGTAGTATGGGTCTTTTGTAGAAAGGTCAGTAAGCCAAAGAATGAACTCTGCATGGCGCAGCTCTGTCGATTCTAAGAATACGTAAAATAGCGCTAAGAAAATTGGCATTTGTAGCAAAATAGGGAAACAGCCACCCATAGGGTTAACTTTTTCTTTTTTGTACATTTCCATAGTAGCTTGNCCGAACTTTTGACGGTCATCACCATATTTTTCTTTTAGGGCAGCCATTTTAGGCTGAAGGGCACGCATTTTAGCCATTGACGTGTATTGCGCTTTAGTCAGTGGGTACATTAACGATTTAACGATAATAGTGATGGCAATAATAGCGACACCCCAGTTACCTAAAATACTGTGTAACCATTTAAGAAGTACAAATAAAGGCTGCGAAATAAACCATAACCAACCGTAATCTACAGTTAAGTCTAAATCTGGGTGAATCGCTTCAAGAATATCTGACTCTTTAGGACCCATGTAGTAAGTCGCATTAAGAGTTTGCTCGCTGCCGGCTTGTACATTTATAGGCGCTGCTTTTGTACCAATAATAGCGGCATTACTTTTAGTAATTAAGCTGTAAAGCGTGTGTGTTTCGTCTTGCTTAGGTACCCATGCACTTACAAAGTAATGCTGAATAAATGCAACGTAACCGCCTTGGGTGTTTTTATTTAGGTTTTTGTCAGCCATATCTGAAAAGCTGTATTTTTCGTACGACTCTTCATCAGTACCGTAAGCTGCACCTAAATAGTTTTGATCTACTAAGCTGCCTTTTTCTTGTACGGTACGCTTAATTTGCGTGTATAGCTGTACTTGCACTGGCGCACTTGTAGCATTATTTACTGTGTACTCTAGGCCTACATCGTATTGACCTTTTTTAAATACGTATGTTTTAGTGAAGCTAACGCCATTACTATCAACATAGGTAAGTGGTACACGTAGCTCATCACCGCTTAGCGTGTAGGCTTTTTGCGTTGCTTGGTAAGTAGGGCGACCATTCGCTGATGCGTCTGGGCCATTTAAACCAATTAAACCACTTTGTGAGAAGTATTGATTGCCATCAAACTCGCCTAGAAGCATAAATGGTGTTTCTTCACCTTTTACTTCTTCGTATTGGAGTAAGTCTGCTTCAACAATGTCACCGCCTTTGGTGTCTATTTTTACTTTGAAAACGTCAGTCGTAATGTCAATAACTGAACGCTTAGCAGCGGTAGCCGAAGCAGGTAAACCTGAATCTGACGATGACGGTATATAATCATCTGACTCTGGTGACGTTGTGTTTAGTGTTTGTGTAGTGGCACTAGGATCGGCTTTAGGTGTGTTGTAGTCATTATTCCATTCTTGAAATAATAAAAACGACACTAACATTAAACCGATTAATAAAAACGTGCGTTGCGATTCCATAACAGCTCTTATTTCTCGTGTTGGTGGTTAATACGGGTTAATTTTTCAGGAACGGGGTCTTCTCCGCCTGAATGTAAAGGATGGCATTTTAATATGCGTTTAAGTGCTAACCAACTCCCTTTTACAAATCCATGCAAATTAATTGCTTGAATAGCGTAATGAGAGCAGCTTGGATTAAAACGACAATGCGGGCCTAGTAGTGGGCTTATCCACATTTGATAACCGCGGATAAATAACACTAAACAACGCTTTGGAATAGCAACAAGTGGTTTAAGTAACCTCATGGTGTTTATACCCCTGCGTATATTTAGTGAATAGATACCATGTATTTAAAGGCTCAATTAGAGATTTTAAACGCATGATTAAAAGGTGAGCTAAAGATACCCTAATTAACCCTGCAATTCTATTGCTATCGGGTTTGTTTATTAGATTTAGCTGATTTGTTTGGGCGTTTTTTAAAAGGTGGTGGTTTAGGTGCACCAGGTTTGCAGCGTTCATTTATTTTACGCCACAGCTTTGTAAGTTGTTTGGTTATTTCTTCGTTAGACTGCTCATCAATACCACTTTTTACCATAAGCACAATATCGATATTATCGATGGTGTGTTGATTTAAACGAAAACTTTCGCGAGCGAGTCGTTTAATACGGTTACGTTGGCATGCCTTTTTTACACGTTTTTTAGCAACAGTGAGCCCTAACCTAGGTTTATCTTGGTCATTAGGTTTAGCTAAAAGAGTAAATAAAGGAGTTGCAGCCCGAGCGGGTTCATTAAATATGCGAGAGTAATGCGAGGGAGTTAACAGACGTAACTCCCTGCCAAAGCTAAAGTCTTCCACTTATATATTAAGCAGAAAGAACTTTGCGGCCTTTAGCGCGGCGACGTGCTAATACTTTACGGCCATTTACAGTTGCCATGCGAGCACGGAAGCCGTGTGCACGTTTGCGTTTTAAAACGCTAGGTTGAAAAGTTCTTTTCATAACAATCTCATCCGATCGGTTAAAGTTAAAACATCCTATGCAGGTCGCGATCCTGGCACAGGTGCCATTGCGAGCGCGAGATATTATAGATTAAGCACTTTAAAGTCAATCATAATTGCGCTGTAAACACCGTGTTTATTACATTTTTTGTACGCTAGCTTGATATTTATGGATTAATTTTAAAGCAAAATGGTCTGCTTTTGCGCAAAAAGGCGAATTAATGGCCGAGACTGACTAAAAGAATGTGGATCGTAATAAAGTAGGGTGATCAACTAGGATCATCATAATTAAGAAGTTTTCCACAGCTGGTGTTTAAAAAGTGAATAAAAGCATGGGAAAACTCATTTAGATCGTAAAATTGGTTCGCGATCTCAGTGTGTTTTTGTTATGATCTGTTATCAGGTCTTAAAATAAAAGTCGCTATAAATCAGTCTGTTAAGATATTTATACACTGATATCAACAATTTTATAAAAATCAATCTTTTACTTGTGGATAAAGTGCCTTCATAATACCCGGTCTTGGGTCGGGTAGCTGGCCAATTGAACGCAATAAATGCATGATTTTTAATCATTATTGATGTGCGGGAATAAAAATTATACCTCTGGGAGTTTAACTGTGTATCTGTCGGTTTGGCAAAGTTGTTTATATGTATTGCAAGATGAGTTGCCTTCGCAACAATTCAGTATGTGGGTAAGACCACTACAAGCAGAAAGTACCGAAGATACCTTAACGATTTACGCACCTAATCGCTTTGTTCTTGATTGGGTAAGAGAAAAGTATTTAAACCGTATTAATGAGTTACTGGTAGAAATTTGTGGTGATGAAGCGCCCGAATTACGTTTTGATGTAGGTAGTAAACCACTACTAAATACTCAAGCGGCGGCGCCAAGTGTTGAAGCCCCTGCATCACCTAGTTCACAGGCACCTGCTAAACAGCAACCTGTAGAACAAAAAGCAGCAGTAGAGCCTGCGCCTAAATCAGGCTATAAATCTAATATAAAAGATAACTATACCTTTGACAGCTTTGTTGAGGGTAAATCTAACCAGCTAGCAAAAGCGGCTGCAACACAAGTTGCAGATAACCCTGGCTCTGCCTTTAACCCGGCTTAGGTAAAACTCACTTATTACATGCAGTAGGTAATGGCATTATGGCTAACAAGCCCGATGCTAAAATTGTTTACATGCATTCTGAGCGTTTTGTGCAAGACATGGTAAAAGCACTACAAAATAACGCCATTGAAGAATTTAAACGTTATTACCGTAGTGTTGATGCGCTAATGATTGATGATATTCAATTTTTTGCTAATAAAGAGCGCTCACAAGAAGAATTTTTTCATACCTTTAATGCATTATTAGAAGGTAATCAGCAAATTATTTTAACCTCTGACCGCTACCCAAAAGAAATTGAGGGCGTAGAAGACAGGCTTAAATCACGATTTGGTTGGGGTTTAACGATTGCTATAGAGCCGCCAGAGCTTGAAACGCGTGTTGCCATTTTGATGAAAAAAGCGCAGCAGAGTAAAATTAATTTACCGCACGAAGTCGCTTTTTTTATCGCTAAAAAATTACGCTCAAACGTACGTGAATTAGAAGGCGCGCTTAACCGTGTAATAGCTAATGCTAATTTTACCGGACGCCCAATTTCTATCGACTTTGTAAAAGAAGCGCTGCGCGATTTATTGGCACTACAAGATAAGCTTGTCACTATAGACAACATACAGCGCACTGTGGCTGAGTATTACAGAATACGTGTGTCAGATCTGTTATCTAAGCGCCGCAGCCGCTCTATCGCGAGGCCGCGTCAGGTAGCTATGGCATTATCTAAAGAATTAACTAATCACAGCTTACCTGAGATTGGTGACGCATTTGGTGGACGTGACCACACCACGGTATTACATGCGTGTAGAAAGGTTAAATCACTTCGTGATGAAAGCCACGAAATAAAAGAAGATTATCAAAATTTAATAAGAACGTTGTCATCTTAGGGCTGACTTTATTATGCAAATAACCATTTCAAGAGAACAATTTTTAAAGCCATTAGTGCAAGTATCGGGTGCGATTGAACGTAAACATACGTTACCTATATTATCTAATGTATTGTTAGTGGTAGAAAACGGGCAACTTTCAATGACAGGCACAGACCTTGAAATTGAACTAGTTGCAGGTGTTTTTGTTGGTGATGATATTGCCGATACAAAGTTAACGCTACCTGCTAAAAAATTACTCGATATTTGTAAAAGCCTGCCTGATGGTTCTGAGCTTACATTGAGCTTACAAGAGCACCAACTGCTTTTAACCAGTGGTAAAAGCCGCTTTTCACTTACTACGCTTGCCGCGGAAGACTTTCCAAATTTAGATCAGTGGGATGGCGAGGTTGAGTTTCAGCTAACGCGTTTAGAGTTACGTAAGTTACTTGAAAGCACACATTTTTCAATGGCTAACCAAGACGTTCGTTATTACTTAAATGGCATGTCGTTTGAAGTAGATAATAGCGACATAAAAACAGTAGCCACTGATGGCCACCGTTTGGCAATAGCGCAAAAAGAATTAGGCCAATCGTTAAATACGCAGCGCCAATTAATAATACCGCGCAAAGGTGTGCAAGAAATTATGCGCCTTATGGTTGCCGATGAAGAATTAGTTACAATTCAATTTGGCGCTAACCATATTCGTATCATCGATGTGGAATTTACTTTTACTAGTAAGTTAGTGGATGGCCGCTTCCCGGATTACCGCCGCGTATTACCGCGTGGTGGAGATAAAGTAATTACTGCTAACCGTGAATGGTTACGTAATGCGTTTCAACGCGTGTCTATTTTATCTAACGAAAAATTTAGAGGTGTGCGTTTAAACCTTGCTAATGGCTTACTTAAAATTACGGCTAATAACCCTGAGCAAGAAGAGGCTGAGGAAATAGTAGAAGTAATGTATGAGGGTGATGAGCTAGAAATTGGTTTTAATGTGTCGTATGTATTAGATGTACTAAATACATTAAAAACAGAAGATGTACTATTTACATTAGCAGATTCAAACAGCAGTGCACTTATTGAAGGTGCGGGCGATGAAGAAGCAATGTACGTGGTTATGCCTATGCGATTATAAGATACCCATTATAAATGAGTTTAAGTCACTTGAGCCTCAAGTATTTTCGTAATATTGAGGCACTGACGCTAGAACCAGTCAACGGCGTTAATATAATTTATGGTGAAAACGGCAGCGGAAAAACCAGCCTTTTAGAGGCTATTTATTACCTTTCTCACGGCAAATCTTTTCGAACACCTAAACATAAAAGTATTATTCAACATCAGCAAGATCAGTTTGTAATACACGGCCGCAAAGCGCTACACGACTTGTCTATTCCTATTGGGATTAGTAAAACCCAAAGTGGTGAAACTAATTTAAAAATACAAGGCAAAGCCAGTAGAAAAATCTCTGAACTTGCACAGTTAATGCCTGTGCAAATTATTACACCCGAAAGCTATTCATTGTTTTTTGGTGGCCCGAAAGAGCGACGTAAGTTTTTAGATTTGGGTTTGTTCCACGTGGAACATGAGTTTTTTTATTTATGGCAATCGTTTAATAAAGTGCTTAAACAACGCAATGCATTATTAAAAAGTAAGCCAAAGAATTATTTTGACCAAATTAGGTTTTGGGACAAAGAATTTGTTAGACTGGCAGAACAAATAAATAAATTAAGAATGGCGTATATAAGTAGGTTTAAGCAGCAGTTTTTTGATAAAATGTGTGCAGAATTAACGCTTATACGCGATTTAGAAATGAACTTTAATGCAGGTTGGAAAGACAGTGAGTCTTTAAGTGATGCATTAGAGCAAAACTTTGAGCGAGACGCTCGCCAAGGTTTTACAAGTAAAGGCCCTCATAAGGCCGATTTTAGTTTTAGTGTCGCTGGCAACAGCGTAGAGAATACGTTTTCACGCGGTCAATTGAAGTTATTGCTTTATGCGTTAAAAGTAACGCAAAATAGTTTAATTGAGTCAGAGACAGATAAGCAATCTATATTGCTAATAGATGATCTACCTTCAGAGTTAGGCGAGGATACAAAAGAGAAAGTGGGACAATTATTGGCTCACTGCAGTTCTCAAATTTTTATTTCTTCAATTTTGTCTGAAAGTATTTCTGCTGTGGTGGAACCCATGCAACGAGAACTACAAATGTTCCACGTGAAACATGGCAACCTAATAACAAGATAAGTGGGATTAACCATGTCTGAGAATTATGATTCGTCGAGTATTAAAGTACTTAAAGGATTAGACGCAGTAAGAAAGCGTCCTGGAATGTATATAGGGGACACCGATGATGGCACAGGCTTACACCACATGGTGTTTGAGGTCGTTGATAACTCTATCGATGAAGCCTTAGCAGGTCATTGTGATGATATTTATGTAACGATTCACTTAGACGGTTCAGTCTCTGTAAGAGATAACGGTCGTGGNATCCCAACTTCTATCCATGAAGAAGAAGGTGTGTCTGCTGCCGAGGTTATCATGACGGTACTTCATGCCGGTGGTAAGTTTGATGATAACTCGTATAAAGTATCAGGTGGCTTACATGGTGTTGGTGTATCGGTAGTAAATGCATTATCAGAAAAACTAACCCTTACTATTCGTCGTGAAGGCAAGTTACACGAGCAAACTTACAGCATGGGCGTACCTAACGCTCCATTAGCTGTTATTGGCGATGCTGACACTACGGGTACAGAACTGCGTTTTTGGCCAAGTGGCGAAACATTTACAAACCTTGATTTTCATTATGATATTTTAGCTAAGCGTTTACGCGAGCTATCGTTTTTGAACTCTGGTGTAAGCATCATCTTATCTGATGAACGCGAAGAAAATAAAACCGACCACTTTAAATATGATGGCGGTATTCAAGCGTTTGTTGAATACTTAAACCGCAATAAAACACCTGTACATAAAGGTGTATTCCATTTTACTCACGAGCGTGAAGAAGATGGTATTAGCGTTGAAGTTTCAATGCAGTGGAACGATGGCTTCCAAGAAAACATTTACTGTTTTACTAATAACATTCCACAACGTGATGGTGGTACTCACTTAGCCGGTTTTAGGTCTGCGCTAACACGTACACTTAATAACTACATGGAAAAAGAAGGCTTTAACAAAAAAGCTAAAACAACCAGTAATGCAACGGGCGATGATGCGCGTGAAGGCTTAACAGCGGTTGTAAGTGTTAAAGTACCTGATCCTAAGTTCTCATCACAAACTAAAGACAAGCTCGTATCAAGCGAAGTTAAATCTGCGGTTGAGCAAGCAATGGCTGAAAAGTTTTCTGATTTCTTATTAGAAAACCCAATGGATGCCAAAATTGTTGTTGGTAAAATTATTGATGCAGCACGAGCACGTGAAGCGGCGCGTAAAGCCCGTGAAATGACTCGTCGTAAAGGCGCTATGGATTTAGCAGGTTTACCTGGTAAATTAGCAGACTGCCAAGAAAAAGACCCATCATTATCTGAACTATACATAGTGGAGGGTGACTCAGCTGGCGGTTCAGCCAAGCAGGGTCGTAATCGTAAAAACCAAGCAATTTTACCACTTAAAGGTAAAATCTTGAACGTAGAGAAAGCACGCTTTGATAAGATGCTTTCTTCACAAGAAGTAGCAACGCTAATAACAGCCCTAGGTTGTGGTATTGGCCGTGATGAATATGACCCAGAAAAACTACGTTACCACAGCATCATTATCATGACCGATGCGGACGTGGATGGCTCTCACATTCGTACATTGCTACTAACGTTCTTCTATCGCCAAATGCCAGAAATTGTTGAGCGTGGTTATATTTACATTGCACAACCGCCACTTTATAAAGTGAAAAAAGGTAAGCAAGAGCGTTATATTAAAGACGATCCAGCACTAGTAGATTACCTAACATCACTTGCACTAAATAATGCAGCGCTTTACACAAGCGAAGATGCAAGTGCAATTGAAGGTGAAGCGCTTGAGCAAATAGTACAAGATTACCAAAACACAGTTAAAGTCATTGAGCGCTTAAAACGTAAATACCCTAACACGGTAATGGAACGTTTGATTTACCAAAGCGAGTTAAAAGTAGAAGACTTATCTAACGAAGCTAAAGTAATTGAGTGGACGAAAGAGCTAGTTGACGACTTAGTTGAACGTGATGAAGATGCGACAATTTTCCACGCTGGAACAGAGCATGATGCAGAGCGCAACTTGTACTTCCCGGTTGTGAATATTCGTCAGCATGGTGTGGATAAAGCACACGTATTACATTACGACTTTATTGCCTCACGTGACTACCAACGCATTGCTGTGACTGGCACGAAGATCGCAAACATCTTAAAAGAAGGCGCATATGTTCAACGTGGTGAGAAAACAAAACCTGTTGATA
>JGI24025J20009_10003135_pt1 | contig 11420 bp, 3 predicted proteins | sample Cruoilmetagenom3_FD_20009 | JGI IMG/M metagenome (IMG submission 20009) | reverse complement strand
TCGCAAACTATCTTCGTATTAAGCGATAGAATACCTGGTTTTGATAAAGATCTTGACAGATATCTTGCGATGCAGGAAGTCGTAAACGACTGGAAAGGAGACCCGTATCAATCCGAGGAAGCGAGGAGACTTGCTGCTGAGCGAGAATCAAACGACCTTATCAAACTCCGAGATAGGGTACGTTCAAAGATCGATGATGGATTACGGCATGCGCATATAATTTTCCATGGGTCCAGTCGAGCAATAACGCCAAGGGTAAGTCAAACAGTAGGAGAGACCCTTAAATCTGAAATAGCAACATATTGGCCAGCATTATACTCCAAATACGAGAAAGTTCCTGTAAGGATAACACACGAGCAACGAGCGATTCTGGACATTCTACAAGGCTCAAAAAGGCTATCACCTGACGTTTTACAACTTAAACTCTTTGATAGGGCTGGACAAATTAATCCTCAATCCCCTCTGCTCGATACGATCAGAATATTTCTCACCACCCGCCAAAGCAAACGACTGAGAACCCTGGGGAAAAATCTGATTGATGAATTTATCAAGCCGCCATATGGATGGGATTCTGGAGCTATTCGTGTAGGGGTTGCGGCATATGTCCGTTCAGGTGACATAATTATCTCAATCAACAAGAAGCATTACAGAAATCCGGCTGATCCTGAGCTTCAAGCCGCAATGCGATCGATCCGAAGCTTCAACAAGGTTGAGCTTATTCTTGAAGAGCTCAAGATCGACCCTGATGAATTGATCGAAGTCCGTAGGCTCCTCATTAAGTTGACTAAAGTGCGAAAAATCGATGAAACCTCGGCGGCTCTGTCCGTTGCTTTTGAGGGTCTAGGGGAGGATCTGCTCTCTAAGGCCGATAGAGTGGCCCTATGGGCTAGGCCTGCAGATTTTCCGTTGCCCAAGAGTTTCATAGAGGGAAAAGAGAAGTTTGAGGAGATTCTTGCGCTGCCTAACCCAATAAACATTGTGAAAGAAATTCATACTCACAAAGAGACAATCGAATCTGGGGCTGGTGTCATCCGTGATCTGGCTGATTTCTATGATAAGTGGGGAACGGCTTTTACTGAGATGCGTGGGTTTGCCGTTGATTTGAACGGAATTGAACATCGGCTTCCCAGTGATGGTGCATGCATGAACTTTCTTAACGATTTCAGGACCGCTAAAAACAGCGCTCGTATAGCCAGCGCTCAGGTTTGGAAGAACTTGCAGAGCGCCAAGGCCCAGGCAAACCTCGAATTCGTGAAATTATTAGGTAGTTGGCGCGAAGAAGCCGGAAGAATCGTCGATGAAGCCATTGATCGTCTTCCCGACCTCTTGAAAGCCAATGGATTAGAGCCGGAAATCGGTCTAAAAATGTCTAAGCCTCTCACGGACTTTCTTGATTCTTTAGATGAAGAGACTTTCCCAACTCGAGTTGCGGTTTTACCCGAACGGGCTAGATCACTTGTTGAAGAATTAAGAAGAGGCATAGCTCGTGAACTTGATGAGAAGAGGAAGCGTGAGATCGGTCCTATGGAGGCACCTCCTCCCAAGCCCGTTGAAAGGGTACGCCTAGCAGAGGTCTTCCTGGTTCAAAGGGTAAGGAGCTTAGAGGAGTGGGAACCGCTTCGAGATAAATTGGACGAGAAAGTAAAGAACATCCTTAAAGAAGGCAAAGAAGTGGAGCTCATGTAATGGATCCGGAACACAAGAGCATCCTGAAAGGGCTAAGCCTGACGATTAGGCACCTGCTTGAAGGATACTATGACGGGGAGGATCAATGGCATCCAGGGAACCTTGAAAGGCGCTTGAACGAGATCGGGATCTGGAGAGACCGCGACCCCAAGGCGATAGATGAGCTTCCTCATCTTTCTGATGTGGATCTGAATTCTCGCAGGGTCGTGGACGCTTACCTTCAGTATCGAGAAGAGGCTGGTGTGCCACGGGAAGAAGCTGTAGAGGAATTCGTCCGTGAATCCGCTTATACTTGGGCGAACCGTTTATTCGCTCTTCGCTGTATGGAGGCTCGCGGCCTAATCGATGAGGTTGTTCTTCAGAAGGATGTTTATGGTTGGCGTTCCTTACAGCATAATCGTCTCGCCTTGAAGCATCCTGAACTGTGCGCGGGCGATGACGACGGTTTATTCACCGTTCTGTTCCAGGAATTTGAGCGAAGGGCGAAAGAGCTTCCACAATTGTTTAATCCAAATGCTCCTACTGTAGCCTTACGCCCTTTAGTGGCAGCGTTGAAAAAGTGTATTGCACTGCTTTCAGGAAGAGAAGCAGTTAACGGTAAAGAATTTGCCTCAGATGCTGTTTTTGAGGCTCCTGACGCCTTTGGAATGGCGTATCAGTACTGGAATGAGGAGGAGAAGAACCGAGTCTTCGAGAGGGTTCGGACGGCTAAGGTTAAGATCGAAGGTGCCGACATGATTCCGGTCACTTGTATTTATACTGAGCCTTATATGGTGAAATTCCTCCTCCAAAATTCGTTGGGTGCAACATGGATGGGTATGCATCCTGATTCCAAATTAGTAAAAAAGTGGGAATATTATGTAAAGGATGCTGATAGGGCTCCTGTAGATAAAAAGAATGTCTTTGAGATTACATTTTTAGATCCAGCGTGCGGCTCTGGACATTTTCTTCTTGAAGCTTTCGATATTTTTTATGACATGTATAGGGAAGAAGGAACTTTTTCCACATCCGAGGAAATATGTGCTTCAATCCTGAACAACAATTTATTTGGCATTGATATCGACGAACGAGCGGTACAGATCTCTATTGCCGTTTTATGGATGAAGGCCAAGGAAAAAGCACCTAGGCTGAAAGCCAAAGATCTTTCTGATTTTCATGACCATCTTATAGCTACCAATATTCGACTTCCCAAAGATAAAGACCATTTAGAAGATTTCATCAAAAAGTATCCAGAAGACCTCCCATTACGTGCAGCATTAGAAATGGTTTTTGAGGGACTAACAAATGCCTTTGAGATAGGATCACTTCTCCAGATTGAGGAACCTGTAGAGAAAGAAATGTTATACATCAAGAACAAGCTCGGTCCGCAAAGAATTCTGTTCGGTCCGAAAACCGATCAGGAATGGGAAAACTGGAGGCAAACCGTGATCACCCAACTTAAGGAGCATTTTAATACAGAAGCAGTTTCATCTGACCTTATACAGTCCTACTTCAGCCAATCAGCCGGCAAAGGTCTGTCACTTTTTGACATTTTGGCGAGGCGTTATGATGTCGTGGCGACTAACCCCCCATATATGGGCTCTGGAAACATAGGGCCAGTTCTCAAAGAGTATATAAATCGCCATTATGGTCCTGGCAAGCATGATCTGTACGCTACATTCATACTCCGCTGTCTAGAACTTGCCCAAGAAAAAGGACGCATCGCAATGGTCACACAACAATCATGGATGTTTCTTCGTTCTTTTGACGATTTACGAGCTATAAATAACAATAAATGCAAACAAGGCACACAAAAATTTCAAGGTTTATTACGAGAATCCTCATTTGAAACCATAGTCCAATTAGGCACAAAAGCATTTGAAGAAATTAGTGGTGAAGTAGTAAATGTAGTATTATTTACTTTAAGTAAAATGATCCCTACGGACAATCATTATTTAACCGCATTTAGACTTGTTGGTTTAAAAGACCCAAAAGAAAAAGATATTATTTTAAAAAAAACTAATGAAACTTTCAAAAAAAATCAGAAAGTTTTTCTTAATCTTGATAGATCGCCTTTACTCTATTGGCTTACTGATGAACTTTTGACAATATTATACAAATATAACAAGCTTAGCAATTATGGTGTAGTGGGAGAGGGGTTAAGCACATCAAATAATGCTAGATTTGTCCGTATGTTTTGGGAAACTCCTTTTTATATGAATAATCGATGGATTGAACTAACAAAAGGTGGAGGGTATAAGAAATGGGCGGGTCTTAGTTATTATGAAGTGGATTGGGAGTTTGAAGGAAGTCGTGTTAAGAATTTTATAATAGAGAGATATCCGTACTTGAAAGGTAATTATAGTTTTAAAATAAAAAATGAAGATGTTTATAGACAAGTAGCATTAACTTATTCTACAATGGCCCAAGGATCAATGAGCGCGAGACAAGTTTTTGATGCTAATTATGATAATAGTGGCAGTTTCATTGTTCCTTATGATTCCTCAAATATCTATTGGATAGCATGTATTTTGAATTCAAGAATATGTTCTTTCTTATTGAGGGCTATTACGCAGTCCCTTGCTTTTAAGTATAAATATCTTCAAGATTTTCCAATCCCTCTTATTGAGGATAAAAAAAATATATCAATTTTAGGAGAAATAATACATTATCTAGTTTTAATTAGAGATAAACGAGACATTCTTGAAAGGGGATTCAATCCTTCTTATCATACTGATTTAAAAAATGGAGATTTATCGTATAAAGCACTAAATGCGTTGATATTATCTCTTGAAGGCTTTCAGGAAAAAATAATTTTGGAAATTTATCATATAAATAAAGAATCAAAGAAATTAATATTAAATGAAACCGGAATACCTGTCGGATGGTATCCCCTTATTAGCGGATACGATGATTTACCACAACTTCCAGAGCAAGTACGAATGATGCCGATCGAGGTACTCCAGTATCATGATCAACACGCCCGAATGGTGCTCTCAACAGATGAACATTCAAAACTCAAGAATCTCATATATAGAAGGTACTTGGCAGGCCCAGGGGCTGATTTTGAAGAAAATAACCAAACAAAATTAGAAGATGAAGAAGAAAAAATAATTAGCGGTTATATTCCTATACCTTCTGAGACTTTTATTGAGGAGCTCTCGCATAAGCTGAAGATCCATCCCATCTCTGTATATTGGCTTCTTAATGAAGGGATCGAAAAAGAGGGATGGCGTTGTCTCCCTGAGGAGCAATCCATGATCGAGGACCGATGTACTTTGATACTTCTACAATTGCTTGGCTACCGGTGGCCAAAACAGATTGAGAGGGGGGAGCCAGTACACGAATGGGCCGATCCAGATGGTATCATCCCTATTACAGAGGGCACTGGCGAGCCAACGTTGTTGGATCGAGTACGAAAACGCATTTCAGAAAATTCTAAATACAAGGATCTTAGTAAATTCGAGCAAAAGTTTTCCAAAATAATGGGTAGGTCGCTCGACGAATGGCTCTCAACCGAGTTCTTCAAGCATCACACGAAACATTTTAAGAAGCGACCCATTGCATGGCAGCTCGAAAGCACCTCAATTGCTTCTTCTAAGCGGAAGCGAGGGCGAAGAAAAACAGCGAGAGATTTCACTGGACCAGCTTTCTCTTGCATTGTTTATTATCATAAGATCGATGCAGATTTCCTGCCAAAGATTCGAAGCCAGTATGTTAGACCACTTTGTAATCGATATGAAACCGAACTAAGAACACTAGAAAATCTACAAACTCCAACAATTGATCAAACCGAACGCCGTATAACACTTGAAAAACTCATCGATGAGCTAAAAGAACTTGATACTAAACTTGAAAAAGTGATTAACAACGGCTTCGGCTGTCCCTTACTTGAAAAAATTATTACTCGAGAACCTCTAGATAAGTGGACCTCCGAAGATGGAAAATCTCCTCCCCCTGCTAACCAAGATCAATTTTACATTCAGGAAAAGGCCTATAACCCTGATCTCAACGATGGGGTCCGAGTCAATATAGCTCCCCTTCAGAAAGCAGGCCTACTAGCTGCAGACGTATTATCCAAAAAAGATGTGGATAAGGCGATAAGAGACAGGGCTGAATGGCGAGCAGACGAGCGGCGCTGGTGCCGAGAAGGAAAGCTACCCCAGCCAGGATGGTGGAAAGAGAAAGGAGAATCATAATGACTGTAGCTCCGGATAGCTTCAGAGCTTGGCTACGACAAGAAATAATTCAGGTGCTAAAAAGGAAGAGCAAATCCCCTCCATTCATCGTTTGGTGCGACCCTGAACATGTCTGGAAAGAAATCTTAGAGAAAACCGCAGATGAGACCTTCGAGCTCTGGGTGCAAGAGGAGCACGAACTCGCGTTACGGCATCGATTCTGTCAGGCTCCTCGTTCGCCGAGGGTCGTTTATCTCCCTGTTAGCCGAGAAGAGATCACATATTTCAAGGTCTTCGAGATCCAGGCCGAAGAAGTCAAAGAGATCAGCTTACAAGAGGCTCTTTCATGCTATGGCGTATATATCCCATCCGATATGCTTTCAGAAATTGAACCATTGTTACCTGCACACGTAAAAGAATGGATAGATCATCCAAAAGCCCAATGGAGAGAGCTGACAGTAGGAAATGTAAAAGATACTCTGGTAAACGATGAACGAATCCTAAAGATAATAGCATCGGTAGGAACAAAAATTGCTTCCTTTATGGATGAGAGCCTGTTCCCCGTCTTCAGACGCCGGGTCCTAGAAGACTTTGGTTTACCCGATCCAAGGGGAATAGAAGCCGATTCCTGGCGCGTCAAAGCACTCGCATACCTCATATGCACCGAGGCTGCTGAGCTATACCCAAAAACCCCTCTAGGCGAATCTGAGAAGATCATTCCTCCTGGACCTGCTAGAGGAAGAGCTCTTCAGATGCTGGAGCGATGGAAAAAACGGATAGACTTTATCGACAATTTCGAGGCGCTAATAGAAAAAGCTGACAACACGACCTCGATCCGTTTCTGGATAAATAACCTACCAAGCATACCTCCGCCCCTCTCATCAAAAACGGCTGAAATGATAATATTCAGAAATGAGATCGAGAAACTCGCAAAGATTACAGACTTCAATGAACTAGTCAACCAACTCCAAATTCAACTGGAAACCTATAAGGACCATACTAGGGGATTCTGGGGGAAACTGGCTAAAGAGAAGATTGAATGGTCATATCTATCACAATTAGCTGAGATATCCCATCTCCTTTTTGAAAACCGCCAAATAGAGAAAACATGGAAATCACCAAAAGAAGCGGTCTCATGGTATACATCCAAAGGATGGAAGATAGATAGAGCCGGAGAACTCCTCTTTCAAGAAACACATAATCTCCCTGGAGGCCTGATAGGTGTACGAGCACGACTACGTCGAGCCTATCTTCGCCATATTGACCAGATCAACTCCATGTTCTCAGAATTGTTGTCCCGCTCAGGCATCGAAGCCCTAGGGCTTCAGTATGTAGGCGATATGGTAGCACCATACATCAAAAAAGCTGACCCAACTGCTTTCGTAATCCTAGATGCTTGTAGATACGACCTGGGCCGTAGACTTGCTGAAATGCTCAATCAAGGCGAACCTAGGGAGAGAGCGGAAGTCCTTGCCGGACGTGCACCTATTCCATCAATAACTGCATTAGGGATGCCCTACGCACTTCCCGATGCACCATCTTCTCTCCAAGTAAGCCTAATGGAAAAAAAACATACACCATGGCTTGTCACTTCTAAAAAGGCACCTCTAGATCTAACAGTCGCGCATAATAGACGTGAATGGTTGAAGACGATATATAAAGTGAAAGATAAATCGTTTTTATCTATCTCAGACGTAATTGACCCAATAAATACGAAAAAAAAGACAGTAAAGACGTTAGGTAAACATATATTCATTTTCGGGTCAGAATTTGACTCCGAAGGGCATGAAGGACAACTGCAGATAACCGGAGCGGATGAGCACCTAGAAAGATACGCCCGGGCTATACGTCAGCTTCGAAATATGGGATATTCAACGGTCGTCGTAATAACAGATCATGGATTTTTCCATTGGGAACCTGAAAAAGACGAGATCGAACCAAAGCCTTCAGGCGATATAATGTGGACCTCACGAAGAGCAATTGTAGGCCAGAATCTAAAACATCAAACCGCCATATCATTACCAGTGACTGGAAGCGATCTTACATGCCTTGTCCCCCGCAGTATCAACGCCTTTAAAACATACGGTGGACTTGGCTTCTTTCATGGAGGTGCAACCCTGCAAGAACTTATTATCCCAATAGTGGTAGCACATTGGCCAAAGCGAGCAAAGAAAGTTGACGTAGTATTGAAGCCGATAACCGAGATCACTTCTCTAACTCAACGAATAGAAATCGGGGCGGGGACACCAGCCCAAGTCGATCTGAGCGGGACGATCGATGCGAATCTTCTTTCACGCAACGTCTTCCTGAAGGTAATAGATCCAAACACCGGAAAAATAATTTTCAAGTCAAAACTAAATTACCTCATCGAACCCGGAGGGAAACCAATAATAACTGAAATACAAAAATTAGAGGGCGCCGAAGCTCCATTTGGAGCCAAGCTCCAGGTTTGGGTGTGTGACTCGGACGATGAGGAGATTCTGGATAAATCGGATGTTATCCTCAAGGTTGAATTAGATGAATGGTTCTAAAAAGAAGTGGCAGCCACAATGAAGGGGGAAACAAAAATGGATGAGTTCGATGAAAAACTTTCCAAGTTCTTCCCTGGACGCATTGTACGCAAGGATTTAGTTAAGAACCTGAAAGTAGGTTTCACCATACCGGTCTTCGTTTTAGAATATCTCCTAGGGAAATATTGCTCCACGACGGATGAGGATGAGATTCAATCTGGGCTTATCCATGTAAAGACCGCAATAGCTGAACGAATTGTTAGAGGCGACGAGTCCGAGCTAGTGAAAGCTCGATTAGAGAGATTCGGGACAGTAAAACTAATCGATCTAGTTACGGTGACATTTGATGAAAGAGGTGGAAAATATTGGGCCCATTTAGCGACATGCGGCCTCTCTCACGTGAATATCAATCCAGATCTGGTCTATCGAAATGAACGATTGTTAACCGGTGGCATTTGGTCAAATGTCGAACTGATTTATGACGAGTCAATAATGTACCATGGATTCCTTTTTCCCTTTGTACTTAGCAGATTATCACCAATTCAAGTGGCAAGCGCCAACTTTGAAGAATATCTCAAGGGACGCGAACACTTCACCAGAGATGAATGGATCGATGTACTGCTCAGGTCCCTGGGATACGAACCAAAACACCCAGACTTCACCTTTCGTCGCAAATTGCTTTTTCTTCTCAGACTCGTTCCTATGGTGGAAAAAAATTACAATATTATTGAACTCGGACCGCGTGGAACAGGAAAATCCTATATGTATAGAGAGATTTCCCCCTACGTCATTCTGCTAAGCGGAGGTCAGGGCACCATCCCAGACCTTTTCGGCTGGAAAAACAGAAAAGACAAGCCTGGTCTCATTCTTAAAAACGACGTTGTGGCATTCGACGAAGTCGCAGGCCCCAGCTTCAAAGATGAAAGCTCCAAACAGGTGTTCAAGGGATATATGGAACAAGGATCATTCTCAAGAGGAGATGACAAGGGGACACTCTCTGCAGACTCAGGAATCGTTTTCATAGGAAATCTGGATCGCGATGTTGAAACAACATTAAGATTATCTCACCTCTTCAGTATCCTTCCTGAGACTATTAGGAACGATATGGCATTCCACGACCGCTGGCATGCTTTTCTTCCTGGCTGGGAAATTCCATACATGAAGACTTCTTACTTTACTTCGCACATAGGATTCATTTCAGATTACATTGCGGAGATCTTCCATAGCGAACTCAGACGATTAAACTACACCGATGTATATCGAAAATATTTCACTCTAGGAAGCCATGTGGAAGAGCGAGATAGAAGAGCTATCATGCGCACACTATCCGGTTTAATTAAACTTATTCATCCGGATGGAAATTTCTCAAAAAAGGAGATAGAAGAGTATCTCTCATTCGCTATTGAACATAGACGTCGAGTCAAAGAACAGCTAAAAAGGATGGGTGGTCTCGAATATTCAAAAGTAAATTTATCCTACATCGATAATGAATCAGGGCAAGAAGTCATAGTCTATTGTCGGGAACCATCCTTCACCGAAATGATTCCTGATGGACCCCTTATTCCTGGAGATGTGTTCACAGTAGGATTTGATCGAGAAGAAGGACGTTATGCCCTCTTTCGAATTCAAACATCCGTGATTCCAGGTAAAGGAGCCCTCAGTTTGATTGGTATAAACGCCAGAGGGATAAAGGAAAGCGCTCGTATAGCCTATGACCTAATGAAAATAACGGCGAAAGAAATCGGAATAGATCAGGACATTTCTGAATATAGTATCAAAGTTCAGGTCACCAGTCCCATGCAAGGCATAGACTCCGATGACCTTGGAGTAGCCTTTTACCTAAGCTTCGCATCTGCATTTCTCGACAGATTTACAATTTCAAAGCTCGTCGTGTTAGGTCATATGAATATACACGGTGAACTCAGGGAAATTGAAGGGCTAGAATCGAAACTTCATATAGCTAAAGATGCAGGTGCGGAACAAATACTGTTACCAATAAAAAATCGACGAAATCTTGATAACCTCCCTACTGAATTCGTGAATAGTTTAAAATTCAAATATTATAATCAATTGATTCAATCAGTAATTCAAGGATCCTCCTTTATTATGGATAAAGGATTCGAGAGGAAATATATAGTGAGTGAGCCATATAATCTGCTCAAGGAGTTCGAGAGATCACTAAGGGAATTTATTGAAACTAGACTATCCTTCATAGCTCCAAACTGGTGGAAAGAGAGAATCCCCGGGGATGTTAAAGAAAAAGCAGAAGAGAGGAAAAATAGGAACGATACTTTATGGCCCTGGATTGAAAAAGGAGAAGTACACCCCATTTACTACATAAACTTCTCCGACTACGTAAAAATAATAACGAAAAGAGACAATTGGAAAGAAGTTTTTTCAACATATTTTATCGATAAAAATATTATATCAGCCAAATTGAGAGAGCTTGAACCGATTAGAAATAATATTGCTCACTTCAGAGAACTTAATAGTTCTGACATAACGAAATTAAAATTATATTCTAAAGAAATATTGGATTGCATATGTAGTTCTTGATAGAATCCATCTAATCTCCTATTTTTATTCGAAAATATTATTGAGAAATATCCTATCACATAAAGACAAAATCGATTACGCTTTCAAGCGCGTAAGTCGCCATTCTAATAGCGCAGATCTTCTTCAAAGGCTTAAAAATACAAGATGATATTCCAATGCGAGAGATCACATCTTGATATATTCTCATCAAGGAACAAAAGTCATGAGACGTTGAAAATCTCCCAGATCCAGAGGTAATCGCGACGGAGATCATAGAAAACCTCGAATTTGCATTGGACGAGTTCAGCTCAATCAAAGAGGATTTAGAGAAAGAGTAAAACATCGGAGTGATATTCAATAAAGCAAGGGCGGCAATTGGTCTCAACAAGGATCGTGAACGTCGTTGCTACAGCCGATCTCAAGAAGTCAATTGATATCAATGCCGCGGGGAAATTGGATGATTTCATTCACGATCCTGAGATATACGGCGGGCGGGTCACCTACCACCATTCCGATGACATGACAGGGAAGG
>JGI24025J20009_10003131_pt1 | contig 11432 bp, 10 predicted proteins | sample Cruoilmetagenom3_FD_20009 | JGI IMG/M metagenome (IMG submission 20009) | reverse complement strand
CCGGCCTGCATCAGCCCGTCCATGTCGAACAGCCCCGAGCCGATGAAGGTGTTGGAGGTCGGGCAATGGATGAGGCTCGCGCCGGCCTCCTTCAGACGGTCGCGTTCGCGGGGGCTGAGGTGGATCGCATGCCCCATCAGCGCGCCTTCGCCCAGCAGGCCGAACCGGTCGTAGACATCGGTGTAATCGCGCGCCTCGGGGAACAGCTCGGCGACCCAGGCGATCTCTTCGTGCTGCTCGGCGAGGTGGGTCTGCATCAGCACCTCGGGGTGCTCGGCCCAGAGCGCGCCGAGAGCTTCGAGCTGCGCGCGCGACGAGGTGGGCGCGAACCGCGGGCTGATGACGTAGGCCAGGCGGTCGACCCCGTGCCAGGTCTCCAAGAGGCGCTTCGACGCGTCATAGGCCGATTGGGCGGTATCGGTGAGGGTCTCCGGCGCATTCACATCCATGCAGGTCTTGCCCGCAAGGGCGCGCAGGCCCCGGGCGCGGGCCTCTTCGAAAAAGGCGTCCACGCTTTCGGGATGGATCGTCGCGAAACTCACCGCGGTGGTCGTCCCGGCGGCCAGCGTCAGGTCGAAATACCGCGCCGCGATCTCGGCGGCGTAGTCGGGATCGCCGAAGCGGGCCTCTTCGGGGAAGGTGTAATGCCCCAGCCAGTCGATCAGCCGCTTGCCCCAACTGGCGATGATCGCGGTCTGTGGATAATGCACATGCGCGTCTATGAAGCCGGGTGACAGGAGCGCGTTGCCATGGTCGGTGACGGCGGCCCCCGGGTAGGCTTTGCGCAGTTCGTCGGACGGGCCTACGGCGGCGATCCGCCCGCCCTCGACGGCGACCGCGCCCCGGCGTTCATGTTGTACCACCGCCGCGGGATCGGCGTGGAACGGATCGCCCGTGAAGGTCAGTGTCTGGCCGAGGAGAAGGTGCAATTGCCGGTCCTGTCGTGACGCCGGGTCATTCACCGGCTCGGACCGCAGAATGCACGGCGCGGCGGGGGAGGTCGAGCGTAGATTGGCGCCCCTCGGATCGCCGCGCCCTCTGTTCCTTGAAGCCAGCTTCGCCTATTGTCCGCGAAAAGCAGGGCAGGCCGGCATGGCAGAAGATCAGCACCAGGACTTCGCACCCGAGGAGGGCGACTACGAGATCGACCGCGAGATCCTGCGGCCGGTTCTTGCGGCCGTCGAGGCAGGTGATGCGGCAGCGTTGACCGCGCTTCTGGAACCGCTTCATGCCGCCGACATCGCCGACCTTCTCGAACAGGTCGATGATGAGACCCGGGTGGAGCTCGTCCAGCTCTACGGGCGCGAGTTCGACGGCGAGATCCTGTCTGAACTCGACGAGGGCATCCGCGAAGAGGTGATCGACGCGCTGCACCCGTCGGTGCTGACCGACGCCGTGCGCGAGCTCGAGACCGACGATGTCGTCGACCTGATCGAGGATCTCGAGGCGCCGCAGCAGGCGGCGATCCTGGAGGCGCTCGAAGCGCCCGACCGGATCGCCGTCGAGCGCTCGCTCACCTATCCGGAGTTTTCCGCCGGCCGCCTGATGCAGCGCGAGATGGTGGTGGCGCCCGAGCACTGGACGGTGGGCGAGGCGATCGACTTCATGCGCTCGACCGACGAAATGCCCGATCAGTTCTACCATGTGATCCTGGTCGATCCGCGGATGCGGCCGACCGGCTACGTCACGCTGGGGCGAATCATGTCGGCGAGCCGCAGCGCCCATCTCACCGACCTCGCCGAGCCGACGTTCCAGGTGATCCCGGTGCTGCAGGACGAGGGCGAGGTGGCCTATGCCTTCAACCAGTATCACCTGATCTCGGCCCCGGTGGTGGACGAGAACGAGCGGCTGGTGGGGGTCATCACCATCGACGACGCGATGGCGATCCTCGACGAGGAACACGAAGAAGACATTCTGCGGCTCGCCGGTGTCGATGAGGAAAGTGCGATCTCCGACGGGGTGTTCGAGACCACGCGGCGGCGGGTGCCCTGGCTCGGCGTCAACATGGTGACGGCGATCTTCGCCTCGCTGGTGATCGCGCAGTTCGAAGACACGATCGCCCAACTGGTCGCGCTCGCCGTGCTGATGCCGATCGTCGCTTCGATGGGCGGCAATGCCGGGACCCAGACGCTCACCGTCGCGGTGCGTGCCCTGGCGACCAAGGACCTCACCACCGCCAACGTCTGGCGGGTCATTCGCCGCGAGGTGATGGTGGGTCTGGTCAACGGGATGATCTTCGCCGTCGTGATGGGGATCGTCGGCGCGGTCTGGTTCGGCACCCCGGTGCTCGGGCTGGTCATCGCCATCGCCATGGTCATCAACCTGGTGGTCGCGGGGCTCGCCGGGGTCGGGGTTCCGGTGATGCTCGACAAGGTCGGTATCGACCCGGCGCTCGCCTCCGGCGCCTTCGTCACCACCATGACCGACGTTGTCGGCTTCTTCGCGTTCCTGTGGCTGGCGGGGGTGCTGCTGCTGTGACACTAACGAAGATCAAGAAAGCCGCGCGCGCGGCCGCCTTCGAACGGCGCGCGCAGGCGCATGGCCGCGGGCTGGACGGTCCGGCGCAGGAGCGGCTTGCGCAGGTGCTTGCCGCCTACCGTGGCCGACCGCTGTCCGGCTTCGTGCCGATCCGGACCGAGATCAATCCGCTGCCGGTGATGGCGGCGATGGCGGCACATGGGCCGGTGGGGGTGCCGGTAATCGAGGCGAAGAATGCGCCGCTTGGCTTTCGCACCTGGCGCCCGGGCTGCGCGATGGAGCCCGGTCCCTTCGGTGCCGCGGTGCCGGCGACGGGTGCGGCGCTGGTGCCCGAGGTGGTGATCGTCCCCCTCGTCGCCTTCGACCGGTCCGGCGGGCGGCTCGGGTATGGCGGCGGCTTCTACGACCGGACGCTCGAGCTTCTCAGGGCGCGGGGGCCGCTCTTCGCGGTCGGGTTCGCCTATGCGGCGCAGGAGGCCGAGAGCCTGCCGCTGGAGCCGACCGACCAGCCGCTCGACGCGATCGTGACCGATGCGGAGGTGCTGCGGTTCTGAAAGCTCCGGGGGATTGGATCGGTCGAGGAAATGGAGTGTTTTCTTTGGATTTCAGCTGCTTGCGGTTGCCTCGGGCAGGTTTGCCCCCAAAGGACCGGTTCCTTGCCGGCGAAGGCGCTGGCGACGGGATCGAACCGGCAGCCCGAGCGGTCCCGCGGAGCAACCAGACAAAGGACCCGCCGCGCGCGCCAGGTGTATTGGAGCGGAAACAGACTGTTTCTCAGGGTTTACATGAGGTTAGGTATGTCCCGTTCGCAGGGAGACCGCGCCGCCTGCGGCCGTGCGGCCAGACAGGCGCTTGTCCCCAAGGCGGGGACCAGGTTCCGGCGCGGCGGCACATGCGCCCCGGCGTTCCGGTTGCACCCACCCGCGCTTCCTCCTAGGCAGGGGCCATGAAGATCGTTTTTTTCGGTGATGTGGTCGGACGCGCCGGCCGACGGGCGCTGACCGAACGCCTACCCCGCCTGCGCGAAGACTGGAAGGTCGATTTCGTCGTCGTCAACGGCGAGAATGCGACCGGTGGGATGGGGCTGTCCGCGGCCCATGCGAAGGACTTTTTCGCCGCCGGTGTCGATGTCGTCACCCTCGGCGATCATGCCTTCGACCAGAAGGACATGCTGGGGTTCTGCCAGCAAGAGCCACGCATCATCCGGCCCCTCAATTTCGCGAAAGACGCTCCGGGATCGGGCGCGCGGCTGTTCTCCGACAGACGCGGCCGCAAGGTGCTGGTGGCCCAGGTGCTCGGTCAGGTGTTCATGAAACGCGCCTTCGAAGACCCGTTCGGCACGATCGAGACGGCGCTCAAGCCCTATCCGCTCGGCGGTCAGGCCCAGGCCATACTCGTCGATGTCCATTGCGAGGCGACCAGCGAGAAGATGGCGATGGGCCAGTTCCTCGACGGGCGCGCCAGTATGGTGGTGGGCACCCATACCCACGTGCCGACGGGCGACGCGATGATCCTGCCGGGCGGCACAGCCTACCTCACCGACGCGGGTATGTGCGGCGATTACCACTCGGTGATCGGCATGGACAAGGCCGAGCCGCTGCGCCGGTTCGTCACCGGCATGGCGAAGACCCGTTTCACCCCGGCGATGGGCGAAGTGACGCTGTCGGGGCTCTACATCGAGACCGACGACGCCAGCGGCCGCGCGGTCCGCGTGCAACCGATCCGTGAGGGCGGGGCGCTGGAGCCTGCGACGCCTTAGGGCGGACGCCCGGAGGCGCTGGCTGCGCGCGCCCGGCATGTTTCCGCCGGGATGAAAGCGCATCCGGCTTTCGGATCGGGTACAGACCGCGCAGCGCCCCTTGCCGCCGCCACCCGCCCGGGGGAGAATGGCGCGGGACAGCCGGGACAGACATATGGACCTGTTTGAGTTTTCACCGGGGACGGATGCGATCATCGCCCTCGTGGTGGTGGCCCTCATGTTCGTCGCCTTCCTGCGTGAGATCTGGGCGACGGAAGTGGTCGCGATGACCGGCGTCGCGCTCCTGCTCGTCACCGGGGTGCTGCCCTACGAGGCCGGGCTTGCGGTGCTCTCCAACCCCGCGCCCTGGACGATCGCCTGCATGTTTCTGATGATGGGCGCGCTGGTGCGCACCGGGGCGCTCGACTGGTTCACCAAAGCCGCCGAAGGCCAGGCGGAGGACCGGCCGCTCCTGGCGCTGGCGGTGCTCATGGGGTTTGTTATCGTCGCCTCGGCCTTCGTCTCCAACACCCCCGTGGTCGTGGTGATGATCCCGGTTTTCACCCAGCTCGCCAAGCGCATGGGGCTGGCGCCGTCGAAGCTGCTGATCCCGCTGTCCTACGGCGCGATTACCGGCGGCACGCTGACGCTGATCGGCACCTCGACCAACTTGCTCGTCGATGGTGTGGCCCGCCAGAACGGGATGGAGCCCTTCAGCATCTTCGAGATCACCCCGCTCGGGATCATCCTCGTTGCCTGGGGGATGATCTACCTGGCGCTGTTCGGCCGCCGGCTGCTGCCCGAGCGCGCCTCGCTCGCCGCGCTGCTGACGGATCGGTCGCGCAAGAAGTTCTTCACCGAGGCGGTGATCCCGCCGGAGAGCAACCTGATCGGCCGCGAGGTTCTGGGNGTGCAGTTGTTCAAGCGCGAAGGCGTGCGCCTGATCGACGTGATCCGCGGCGACACCTCGCTCAGGCGCGCGCTCCAAGGGGTGAAGCTGCAGCTCGGCGACAGGGTGGTGCTGCGCACCCAGATGACGGAGCTTCTGTCGCTGCAACGTACCAAAGAGCTCAAGCGCGTCGACCAGGTGAGCGCGGTCGAGACCAGTACCGTCGAGGTGCTGATCACGCCAGGCTGCAAGATGGTGGGGCGCACGCTCGGCGCGCTGCGTCTGCGCCGCCGGTTCGGCGTCTACCCACTCGCGGTTCACCGGCGCAACCAGAACATTGGCCGCCAGCTCGACAGCGTCACCGTCAAGGTTGGCGATACGCTGCTGCTCGAAGGGGCGCCGGAAGACATTCAACGCCTCGCCCAGGAAATGAACCTCGTCGATGTCTCCCAACCTTCGGCCCGCGCGTTCCGCCGTGGCCATGCGCCTGTCGCCATCGGCGCGATGGTGGGGCTGGTGGCGCTCGCGGGGCTGGGCGTGGCGCCGATCCTGGCGCTGGCCGTCGTCGCCGTGGCGGTGGTGCTCGTGACCCGCGCGATCGACGCCGACGAGGCGTTTTCCTTCATCGACGGCCGGCTTCTCGCGCTCATCTTCTCCATGCTCGCCATCGGTGCGGCGCTGGAAAGCTCGGGCGCCGTCGCGCTGATCGCGGGCGTGCTCGCGCCGTGGCTCGCAGAGTTGCCGCCGTTCCTGATCGTCTGGGCGATCTATTTGATGACCTCGGTGATGACCGAGCTGGTCTCCAACAACGCGGTCGCCGTGGTGGTCACGCCGATCGCCATCGGGCTCGGCGGCGCCCTCGGGATCGATCCGCGCCCGCTGGTGATCGCGGTCATGGTCGCGGCCTCGGCGAGCTTCGCCACGCCGATCGGCTACCAGACCAACATGATGGTCTATGGCCCCGGCGGCTACCGGTTCACCGATTTCCTGAAAGTCGGGATCCCGCTCAACCTCTCGATGGGTCTGCTCGCCTCCGCATTGATCCCGCTGTTCTGGCCGCTCTGAAATGGATCGGCTGCGGGGTCACTGGCAGATGCTGGCGCTGGCGGCGCTGGTGTTCGCGCTCTGGCAGACACCGGTGGCGTTGCCGCTGAAACTGCTGGTGGTGCTGTTTCACGAGCTTTCGCACGGGCTCGCAGCGGTGGCGACCGGCGGCAGCATCGAAAGCCTCACGGTCACNGCCGATCAGGGCGGGCTCGCGGTGACCCGCGGCGGTAGCCGGTTTGCGGTCTTGACGGCGGGGTACCTCGGCTCGCTGCTTCTCGGGCTTGCCGTCTTCGCTACAGCCCTGCGCTCGACAGCCGACAGGGTGGTGCTGGGCGTCCTCGGGGGCGTGCTCCTGATCGTCGCGGCGCTCTATATCCGCGAGGGCTTCGCGCTTCTTTTCTGTCTCGCGGCGGGCGGGGCGATGCTCGCAGGGGCCTGGTTGCTTCCGCGTCTCGCGGCCGACTTGGCGCTTCGGGTGATCGGCCTCGCCAGCATGATCTACGTGCCCTACGACATCGTCAGCGACACGATCCTGAGGGCCGGGATGCAGTCTGACGCACGGATGCTGGCCGAGGAAATCGGTGGCGCGACACTGCTTTGGGGCGGGCTCTGGCTGGTCGTGAGCCTTGGGGTCATCGGGGCCAGCCTGCGTGCGTTCTCGCGGACTGAAAGCAATCTGGCCTGACGGTTGAACCGCGCCGTATTGACCCCAGCGCTCGCCGGGCCCAGATGCGGGGAAACAGGAGAGCACCATGCCGGACTTGACCCGCCAGACCACCGATATCCTCGCGCTTCACGCGCTCACCATCGAGATGGCGGCGCCCGCGGTGGCCTGGGGCTGGGCGATGGTGGACGGCGAGCGCTATTCTGACGGGATCTGGGCGCTGACCGCGCTCACGCCGCCTTTTCACTGGTCGGAAATCTCCGACCTCGTGGCGCAGATCGTGCGCGAACAGGGATTGGTTTCGCCGCGCAGCCAGGGTGAGGCCACCCGCTGGCTCGCCTGGGGGCACCTTGAAGACATCATCGCGTCGGGCGGCGAGGATTTCAACTCGCTGAAGCTCGTCTCGCGCCTCTGGTTCGATCACGAAACACCCGATCTGCACATCTTCTACAAGCTCAAGCACGCCGTCCGCGAAGCCGAGGCGACGGGGCAACAGGGCCATGTTGACGGGGTCACGCGCGAGAACTGGAAGGCGGTGCTGGTACAGACCTGTGCGGACTGGCTCGCCGACCATCCCCGCCCCGACCCGTTCGGTGAAGGTTGAGCGCGGGCGGAATTCGAGGCGAATTCCGGTACGGAAACCGCGCGGTTTCCGTTTCGATTTCCGCACCGGAAATCGCGCCGTCAGAGCGGCCAGAACACCAGGATGAGCGGGATCGACACCGCGACCACCAGTATTTCGAGCGGCAGTCCCATGCGCCAATAGTCGCCGAACCTGTACCCGCCGGGGCCGAGGATGAGAGTGTTGTTTTTGTGCCCGATGGGCGTGAGGAAGGCACAGGAGGCGGCGACGGCCACGGCCATCAAGAACGGATCGGGGTTGGCGCCGAGCTTATCGGCCATCTGGATGCCGATGGGGGCTGCGACGATCGCGGTGGCGGTGTTGTTGAGCACGTCCGACAGCGTCATCGTCACCACCATGATGATCGTCAGCACCGCCCAGGCGGGCAGGCCCTGGGTGATGTTCACCAACCCAGAGGCGATCAGCTCGGTGCCACCCGAGGTCTCGAGTGCGGCCCCGAGCGGGATCATCGAGCCCAGCAGCACCACCACCGGCCATTCGATGTGGTCGTATAGTTCGGTGAGCGACAGGATGCCGGTCAGCACGTAGCCGACAACGACGATCCCGAGCGCCACCGGCAGGTAGACGAGCCCGAGGCTGGCGGCCGCCACCGCCGCGGCGAACAGGCCGATGGCCAGCCAGACCTTGTGGTTCTGGGTCACCGTGAGGCCGCGGTTGGCAAGTGGCAGGCACCCGAGCCATTCGGTCACCTCCGCCTCGCTGCCCTGCGGCACCAGCAGCAGCAGGATGTCACCGGGATGGGTGGGGGTCTTGCGCACGGCGCTCTTGAACGGCTTGCCGCCGCGCGAAATACCGAGCAGCACCGCGCGCCTGCGCCAGTTGAGGCCGATGGCCTGGGCGGTCTTGCCGGCGATCCGGCTCTGGTCGGTCACCACCACTTCGATCTTGGACAAACCGTCGCTCTCGGCGCGCAGCCGTTCGGCCCGGGTCTCGTCGGCGACGTCGAGCTTGAGCGCTGCGCGAAACTCGTCGAGCGCGTCGGGCGTCGCCTCGATCACCAGCGCGTCCTGGGCGGCGAGCCGGGTGGTGCGCGCGGTGCCGTACCGGCGCTTGCCACCACGGATCAGGCCGATGATCGCGACATCGGCCTTCTCGGCCTCCTCGTAGAGGTCCTGCAAGCGGGTGCCGATGAGCTTCGCATCCGCCGGTACCACCAGTTCCGAGACGAAATCGGAATAGCCGTCCATCGGATCGGCTTTGTCGCTGCCATCTTCCGGCCGGGGGATCAGCCGCCAGCCGATCAGCGCCACGAAAGCGAGGCCGACGATCGCGGTGATGGCGCCGACGGGCGCGAAGTCGAACATCCGGAAGGGTTCTCCCAGCGCGTCTTCGCGAATCGCCGAGATGATGATGTTGGGCGGGGTGCCGATCAGCGTCGCCATTCCGCCGAGGATGGTGGCAAAGCTGAGCGGCATCAGCGTGAACCCCACCGCGCGCCCCGCCTTGCGGGCGGTCTGGATATCGACCGGCATCAACAGGGCGAGGGCGGCGACGTTGTTCATGAAAGCCGAGAGCGCCCCGCCGATCACCCCCATGATGGTGATATGCGTGCCCATGCCGCGTGAGGAATCGACCAGCGTGCGGGTGATGAGGAACACCGCGCCCGAGCGCACCAGCCCGGCCGAGACCACAAGCACCAGGGCCACGATGAGTGTTGCCGAATGGCCGAACCCGTCGAACGCGTGTTTCGTGTCGACCACGCCCAGCACCACCGCGAGCATCAGGGCGCTGAAGGCGACGAGGTCGTAGCGGTACTTGCCCCAGAGGAGCAGGCCGAAGACGGCGGCGAAGAGGGCGAAGAGGCTGATCTGTTCACTGGTCATGGCCGAGGGATAGCGCGCCCGGCGTCCTCACGCAAAGAGGTTCACGCAAAGAGAACGGGCACGAGCGTGGCGAGAAGCAGGGTCGCCATTGTCCAGTTGAAGACCGTCAGCCGCTTGGGGTTGGACAGAAGGCGCCGCGCTTCGCGGCCGAGCAGCATCCAGAGCGAGCCGGAAAACAGGTTGAGCACCAGGAACATCGCGGCGACGAGCGCGACGGCGGCGAGGTTTCGCTCGGGCGCGTAGGCCGCGATCGCCGTCAGTGCCATGGTCCAGGCCTTGGGGTTGACCCACTGGAAGGCGGAGGCCTGGAGGAAGCTGATCGGCCGGGCCGGGCGCGCGGTGCCGTCGCCGCCCGGCGCCGCCGCATGGGCGATCTTCCAGGCAAGCCAGACGAGGAAGACGACCGAGACGCCCTTCAGTACCGTCTGAAGCGGCGGGAAGAGCTCGAACAGCGTCATNAGCCCCATACCGACGAGCATCACCATCAGCCCGAAGCCGATGGAAACGCCGAAGAGGTGCGGGATCGTCGGGCGGTAGCCGAAATTGGCGCCCGAGGCGAGCAGCATCATGTTGTTGGGCCCCGGGGTGACCAGGGTGATGGCGGCGAAGCCGAAGAGGGCAAGGAGGAGTTGCATTGACATGGTGCAAGGATTGCAGAACCCTGGCGCAACGGGCATGCATTTATTGTGCCATTTATGCGCAGCGAGGCAATGATTGATGGGCATGGACGGGATCGGGGTAAAAATATTGCGCGAGCTGACCCGCGATGGGCGGATCGCCAATACCCAGCTGGCCGAGCGCGTCGGCCTTTCGCCGTCGGCCTGTCTGCGCCGGGTGCAGGAGATGGAACGCGCCGGCATCATCACCGGCTACCGCGCGGTGCTCGATCCGGGCGCGATGGGCCGGGGCTTCGTCGCCTATGTCACTGTCGGGCTCTCGGAGCATACCAAACAGGCGCAGCGGCGGTTCGAGGCGGCCGTGGCGGCGTTCGACGAGGTGCGCGAGTGCCACAACATCACCGGCAGTATCGAATACCTGCTCCGGATCGAGGCTGCCGACCTCGCCGCCTACAAGCATTTTCACACCGATTGCCTCGGGACTGTCGAGGGGGTGAGCCGGCTCACGACGCATGTGGTGATGGACAGCCCGAAGAACGAGCGCGGCTGACGGGGCGCGATCAACGCCTTTCGAAAGGCGTTGCAAGCGGTTTCGAAACCGCTTCCCCCGGCGTCCTTGGGAGAGGTCCTGCCAGGAAAACCGGGGCAGGGTGACCTGGGCCCGGTAGCCGGCTAGACTGGGCGCATGCGTACCCAGGCCGACATCCGCGCGATCCTCGAGCGCCTCGCCGAGGCCGAGCCGGACCTCACGGTGAAGGGCAAGAAGACGCCCTACCTCGCGGTCAATGGGAACATGTTCGCTTTCATCGACCCGGAGGCCGCCCTTTGTCTGCGCTTCGCCGAAGCCGACCGGGCAGCCCTGGCGGCGCAATTCGGTGTCGGTCCGGTGATGCAATACGGCGCGGTGATGCGCGGGTACGTGGCGCTTCCGTCGGCGGTGATTTCCGACGACGCGCGGCTCACCGAACTGTTCGCACGATGTGTGGACCGCGCCCGCGCGCTCAAACCCAAACCGACCAAACGCTGACCCGCCACCCGGGCTTGCCCCATCCCGGGCGCATGCCATATAGAGGCGCGAAACGCGCAACAGCTTGGAGCATCCCATGGCCGGCCACTCAAAATGGGCGAACATCCAGCATCGCAAGGGGCGCCAGGACGCCGTGCGATCGAAACTCTTCTCGAAACTGGCGAAGGAAATCACCGTCGCTGCGAAGATGGGCGATCCCGATCCCGACAAGAACCCGCGCCTGCGCCTCGCCGTGAAAGAGGCCAAGAGCCAGTCGGTGCCGAAGGACGTGATCGACCGCGCGATCAAGAAATCGCAAGCCGGCGACGCCGAGAATTATGACGAGATCCGCTACGAGGGCTACGGGCCCAACGGCGTCGCGGTGATCGTCGAGGCGATGACCGACAACCGCAACCGCACGGCCTCAACCGTGCGCTCGACCTTCTCCAAAAACGGCGGCAATCTTGGCGAGACCGGCTCGGTTGGCTTCATGTTCGAGCGCAAGGGCGAGATCACCTATCCCGCCT
>JGI24025J20009_10003129_pt1 | contig 11434 bp, 10 predicted proteins | sample Cruoilmetagenom3_FD_20009 | JGI IMG/M metagenome (IMG submission 20009) | reverse complement strand
ATTCCAGCTCTGTTTGGTAATGACATTTCAATTAAAATTTCATTTGAAGTTAAGTTACTTAACATTTCAGATAAAAAACGTGAATTAAACCCAATTTGTAAGTCATCGTGGTAGTCGAAAACCTTGATGTTCTTTTGAGTTTTAATATGTTAACCTTAAGCTTAAATTTTTTAATTAACCATAGCATTTCCAAATTGTATTCTATTACTGTTTAAGCTATTCTAAAATCTAAATCCCTAATAAATTGTAGATTTAAAATTTTTTGGTTTATACCATTATTAATTATTTTATTCATCCAATCTACTTGATTAATATAGTGTACATTTTTAAATCCCTTTAACTCAATGGTTGAGTCGAAAACAATAATACTATTCTCTTTATTTGAATATCTGAGTAACTTCTTTAAGTAATGGGTTGTCTTAAAATCATTTGATAAAACAAAAAATATTTCTTCCTTAGAATTTTTAATTACTAAGATAAACTTATTTAAAATATTAAATACAAAATTTTCACTTTGGTTATGATTATTAATTAATTCTAATAAGCTATCACACTGATAATTTACTTCTAATAATTCTTTAAGAATATATATGTTTATCCTTTTATCATTTAAATTACTAACGAATGAATTATAATGTTTCATGCAAAATATTAATATTATTTTTGGTTAATGGTTTAACAATATCTTACTAAGTTCAGGATGTTCATTTTTTATCAAATCAGCCCATTTTTTATAACTATAAAAAGCACTTGCATGTTTGATAAAAATTAATTTAAGTGTTTTATTTCCTTTTTTTAAGCTAATTATTTTCTCCTTTGCTTCGAAATCCCTGTTATTTTTTTCCCAACCTGTTTCGTTTACATTTAAATAGTTGCCTAACCTTCCAACACTAGATTTACCTACAATAACAATATACTTAGGATCTAAAATTTCAATTAACTGAAAAAACACCTTCCATCCCATATCAAAGTCTTCATCTTTAGGGCGATCAGCTTGTTTTCTGCTATCTAAGAGTCTTTGTAATAAATTCCAATATGCTATTGATTTCCAAAAATTTAGCCCTTGTTCTTTAGAAGGTTTCTCCAAGTTTAATAATGTTTTCTCAAGATTTGTATGTAATCTTCCTCTATCACCATTAATTCTTTTCGTTATTATGGTTTTAGTTGTGTCTTTATTACCAAGTTGCCATTCATCACCATCTTCATAATGGCTCTCCCCAACAAGAAGTAATTGAGTTTTAGTATAATTTTCTCCTATCCAAGGATACCAATTTAAATTTTTAATTTTGTCGAAATTTTTTTCATTGAATTTTTCCATATTTTATATATATTTTATATTGTAAATATAATTAAAAATGTTAATAAAAATGAAAATAATTTCATTTAAAAAATTGAATATCAGTAAGTTAATATGTTTAGGGTTCCATTCCCAATTACCCGCCTCAAATAGAGCTAAAGGTTTAATTAACAATGTGATAAATGAATTCTAAAACTATTAAAATGGGAAAAATTTATCTACTTCTTTTTGTAATACAGATAAATCTTTAACAATAAACTTCTCAGTAGTAGAAATATATTTATGACCACTTAAATATTGAGCCTTTCTTAAACCGTGCTCTTTTACCCAATTATGTATTACAGATGCTCTTATTTGATATAAAGCTTCAAACTCACTATTATCCTTTCTCAATTTTTCTGATACTCTTTGGAGTAAGTTTTGTACAGCGAATTTACTATCAGAAACAACAATCAATTTAGATGTTTTATAGTTTTTCAATAGTTTTTTATTTCTAATGTTTAAATATTCTGAAAGTAATAGTATTTGCTTTATGTTTAACCTTATTTTTCGTTGATTTGTAAGGTTATTTCCTCTTAGGAGTAATTTATATTCAGACATGTCTAAATCGGTTAACTCAATAGTTTTTGCTTCACTACTTTTAACTCCTTGGAATACATATAAGCCTAAAAGAACTTTATCTCTAATTTCCGTAATAGTATTTTGAGGAAAAATATCATAAACTCCTTCTAAATAATCTTTATCAAAGAATTTTGATATTATTTTTGCTTCTACCTTTTTGATGAGTAAAAATTGAAATGGGTTATTTTTTTTGAAAAATTTAAAATATAGTTTCAATGGTTGAATTCCTAAATATATTGTACTATAATTATTAGATTTCTTTTTTATGAACTTTAAGTAATTAAAAGCTAATTTGGTATTACTTTCATTCCCATTAGTTTTCTCCTGTTTAATCCATTCTTCAAATGAATCGATTCCTCTTATATAAGTTTGAATAGAACTATTAGTATACCCTTTGATTTGGAGTTCTCTTTTAAACCTTTTTTTATTAAAAATCATCTTCTGTAATATGGGTATAGATTTGTGTGCTTTCTAATGATGAATGACCTAAGAAATCGGCTATATCATAAATATCCATTCCTTTTTGTAATAGGTGTGTTGCTATTGAATGTCTTAGAATATGCAAACCAACTTTATTTTCTATTCCTGCTTTTTCTGATAATTGTTTTAATCTAGTCAACAAACTTTGACTATCTAAGCTCTTCCCTCGGTATGATATAAAAAGTGTTTTTCTTTTTTTAATTATTGATTTACTAATAAGCTGTTTTCTACCTTTATTTAAATACTCTTCTAAATAATGTTTACTCTGTTCGGTAAATGGTACATATCGTTGTTTCCCAAATTTACCGTTTCTTACTAATACTACTCTTCGTTTTAAGTCTATATCAGTAGTATTAACATTTACTCCTTCATTTCTTCTTAAACCACAACTATAAAATAATGTTAGCATTGCTCTATCTCTCATTCCATATTTTGTATTATCAGTTACTTTAAATAGTTTTTTTACTTCTTCAATTGTTAATGGAATTCTACTGTATTTATTTTTTTCTTTTATATATTCTATTTGATTAACAGGTATTTCTTTATTATATATGTTATATAGAAATTTATTAAAATGTTTTAATGCATATATGTAACTATTGATTTGTATAGAACCTCTTTGTTCTTTAGTTCTTTCACTATTACGAAACTTTATAATATCAATATATTCTTCAATATCTTTTTTGCTTACTGTAGATAATGTTTTACCTTTTTCTTCACTTAAATAATTTATAAAGTGTGTAATTAGATTTGGAAGTTCATAGCTGATATGATAGGAATATCCCAATGATGTGAGGTATTCCTTAAATTCATCAATATATTTTGACATTGTATTGATTCTTAAAACAAATAAAGGGGGGTACAAAATGAGTGTGAAATTCTTATGTGTTTAAACAGAATTAAAACCAACAAATAAACGTCCGTTAATTCAATATTAATTTTTAGCATTCTTATTATCATAGTACCCAATCGTTTTTCTTTTCTTTTTATCTTTTGATCCCTTTCTTCTTCCCAATATAACTCCTGAAGCTTTCACTCTTCTCAACCCTTCCTTTGTCCTTTGGCTAATTAGGTTTCTTTCAAATTCTGCAAAAGCACTTAGAATATTGAATTGAAGCTTCCCAATTGCTGTTGTGAAATCAATATTTTCTGAATAGCTTACAAATTTTACACCTTTACTCACTAGTTCTTCAATTTCCAATAATAGCTCTCTACTACTTCTTGCCCATCTATCCAATTTATATACAATCACCCCTTCATACTTCTTTTTACGTAACTCATTTAAAAGCTTCTGTTTAAGAGGTCTTGTGTTACGCGTACTCTCCACTTCCTCAATCACCTCATAGCTAAGATTCAAGCTCTTGGCATATATGATAAGTAATAGTTTCTGATTTTCCGTGTGTTGTTCTTCTGTGCTAACACGTGTATAGATTACCCATTTTTTCATTTAATTATACTTTTTGAAAGTATAAATTTTATATTATGCTTTCGAACAAAAAACTTTTTCACTTACTTTTTTTTATTTGAAATATTGTAGAGTTTTATTTTAAATGATTTTTCTTAATATATGCTTCACTTTGTCTACACTCCTTCTTACTTTCTAAAGTAAACAAGTTAAAGGGATAGTGTAGAGTTAGTTAAGAAAAATTCCCCTATCAATAAGTAATACTAGTTCTACTGTATGGAAAATCTACTTTCTACAGTATGAAGTTTTCTCATTTAGAGTCTATTTAAGTTTTTATATAAAATAATATAAGTACTCAATAGTGAATAGTTCTTTCTTAGACACTTTATTTAATAGGTAATATTGGATATGTGAAGTAGGTATGTAGATTATTTAAAAAGAGTCAATATCCTATATGAAATGCTCTTTGTTGTCTTTCTGATTTGATTATCGTTGCATCTTTGTCGTTTATTTTCCCTATTCGGTATTTCACATAATATATTCCTCTTTTTTTATTTATAAAATATTTAGAAATAACTGCTTTTTGTTCTTTTGTGAATTTGTTTTCAGATTTAAAATTAATTTCAGAGCCTTTATTTTTTACCATCACCCCTCCAACAACTGCATTATATTTTAATACAAAATTTGCTTCTCTATTCAGCTTATATTCTTTATTATGGATTATGTCTGTGATAGAGGGTAATTTAAGCCATAAATTCTCTCTTAATTGTTGAGGGTAAAAATCAGATTTAGAATTATCATTAGTGATTTTTATTCTTGCATTATCTTCACCCTTATCAGCATACATTCTGAGATTAAATATTTCATTTATTTCTTTCTGTGGAGAACCATTGAATTTAATTCTTTCATCTTCAAATGTTTTTACTGCTAATTTCTCTAAAGAGGGGTATATCCTATTTGTGTAGTCTTTTATATAATTGTCAATATCGGCATACGAATTTTTTAAACTATCAATTAATTGTTCCCTTCTCTTAATTTCTTTTTTTTGATTTACTGAATAATTTTTTATTGGATATATATAAATTGATTCTTTTAATAATGGTTCTCTAGTTTCATACTCCCAGTAGGAAACATGAATTTCATGATTCTTTATTTTGTCGTTTGAATTTGACTTATAGCCTTTACCTTCTGTGAATTCATTTAAATCCACTTTGCTATTAATTATTACACTAACTCCTAAACCCAATATTTTTCCCAAGCCTTTATATTCATATATTCTTTCTCCTGCAAAATCAAAATCACTTTCATATTTAACAATTACACTTATAAGTTCTTGATAGGGGGTCATGTTAGATTTTATCATAAAAGTACTGTTACCTGCATTTTTAATCAGTAAATCCTGAGTTGTTTTAAGAGTCATGTAGTTCGACCTTAGTTTATAGTAGTAGCTATCAAAAATATGTTCTTTTTGATTCTGGGAAAATGTGTTGAGACTAATTAGAAGTAGTAGTATGTTTATAAATTTCTTCATTATGTGAAATCTTAAGTTTTCAATTGTTCCAATTGAAGTTATGTTTTTGTGCATAAAAAAGCGTGGAACTTTAGCCTACTGTTAAAGGAGGTACTGAGATACCCACGACACATATAAACCAAGCCCACGCCTAAACGTGAGCATCAGTCTATTCATCTTTGAGTCGTTAATAAAATTCTCAGTTTTCCTTAACACCAATAAATAGCTAAAGCTTTACTATATTTTTAATAATTATTTATTCTTATAATTTTGTATTTATATTTTAATAGGGTATAAATTTAATAGTTTTAATTGACTAATAAAATTATACCCTAAATTATCATATTGAAAAACCCTATTAAACTATTCTACAATACTAAAATAGTTTATTTAACCTTCATTTTGTTGAGTGTCTTTTACAGTAAATGATACATAATGAATATTATCACTGTATCTTAACTCAACAGTATAGCCAAATAAAGTGCCATAAAGTTTAAGCCATTTGTTAAATGTACGTTGTGTAAACCATCTATAATGCTCATAATCTTCGTAATCATCCATAAATCGTTCTTTCATTAACTGAGTTGGATATTCTTTGCCATTCTTCTCTATTAAGCTTAACTTATTCTCACAGAAAACACAAAACTCCTCAGATGTTTGCTGACGTAATTTTCTAAGATGTACATTTTTAGTAATTGGCTTAATAAGTCCTTTTTGTAAAAATAACTGTACACAACTAACCATAAATATGTCAAAATATTGCCATTGCTCCTTATCCCACTCATCAAATAAATTATGCCCAAACTCATCATAAGGCGTATAACTACCGTTGTAATACTGTGAAAATTCTATCTCAATCTTTCTTCTGTCAAAAGAATTAGTTTCACCTGTAATCATATAATTTGTCGATAATATGAGTTTAGGAGAATCTTTATAGGGAATGTAAACTGTATCCTTATTCTTCTTCTCTACAGCAATACCATCAGTAATAATACTAAATAAGCGTTCAAAATTAAACTTCATTGTAACATCATCAAAAGCTAATACCTTAGTATCTAAGTCCACTTGCTGAAAAGCAAATGTTTTACCAAAACTAAAATTCTTACCGTCTATAACAGTTACTTTTTTAAAGAAATGTAACGATTTCATTACTATACCTTTGCCTGTACCACCACATGGACTATCAGACATTTCTTCATCATAGAAAATAATAGCTTTAGGTACTTTAGGATCTTTATACTCATGTAGCATATAACCTAACATTGATTGCATTGGTTCAAAACGTGAAAACTGTTTATCATCTTCTTTATCACCTGTCACTCCCTTTATAAACTGACTAAAATCTCCCTTTTCTAAATAGTTTTGAATTTGTTCTTTTGTTGGATTGTAATCTCTATTTATAATAGAGGTTTCCCAAATCAAACCTTTAACATCTCTGTAATCTAACATTACCGTAGCATTATTAGTTACTTTAAGTATGCCATTTCTGTAATAAAGATAACAGCAATCTACTGTATCTGTTAAAAAAGATTTCTTCAATCTAATGAATGTAATTAATTGGCTATCTGATGTTAAATGATTGAGCTTGTTATGATATTTTTCTAACAAATCATTTCGTGTACATCCATCACCTAATTCCCAATCTAAATTTCGGATATAATCCATGGTAAAATCAATGATATCTTCTTTTTCAACCAATGACACAATATTCTTAACTACTCTTACCAACTTTCTGTTTCCATTGTACATATAACCGTAAAAACCATGTCTATTAAGAAAAGTATAATATGAGTGATTTCTAATACTGATGTTTCCTTCAAAAGCAAACCAAAATTGGTAATCTGTCCAACTTACTTTAATATCATTTACAGGCTTAGGATTTTCTTTTCCGTTTATTAAGCCCTTCTCAATAGTTAGTAAAGCCTGTTTTACACTATCCAATTCATCTTTTCTCATTTCAACAGCTTTTGCCAATGCATTATAGCAAGTTGTAAAGTCTGTATATCCTGCATTGATATAATATCCTAAATGATTGGATTGATTAAGTAAAACCGTATGCTTCTGTTTGTCTTCCGAATCTAAAAAACGTTGCACAGCTTTCTGTATTACTTTATTAATTTTAACAGATGTAACTTTCTTAGTTTCAGCGCCAACTTTTACACTCTCACTTTTGACTGTGGTTTTAACTATTTCACTATTCTTATCAATAGTATAATAGTTTTTTAACCACTCAGAATTTAGGGTAATTGCATCAATATTGTAATAAGCTGTGTTATCATAACTTAAAAAGCAGGCTCTACTAACATCTTTACAGGCTTTGTCTATAGTAATCTTCATAGCTTTAAAGTGTTGCTCTAAGGCTTTGAAGTACAATAGATGTTCTGCTTCATTAGTAGCATCAATCTTAATGACTACTTTTAAACCATTAGCTGATGGAGATGTAAAGCAGTAGTAAACATAATCTTCTTCCTTTAATCTATCCTTTAGTTCATCTGCATAGGGGATATTATCTATATCCAAACAGATAAGCCCTGAATGCTGATTTAAATCAGATTTTCTTCTACTTTTAAATACACCACTAAATGTTACTAATGGTAATAGGTCTTTTAGCTTCTTATCTTTAGTACTTCTGTACGTTTCAATAAGTGCTTTCATTTTGCTGCTTCTAATCATTTCATCGAACTTATCCATGTCGATGGCTTTAATAGTAACTTTTGGGTCTTTCAATTTGTCAAAGAACGAGAACTTAAATCTTTCACTCATTTCTATAATTATTTAATTAATAAAATGAGCAGTACTGCTCGTCACCATTATGGTAACTGCTGCAAATATTTCTAAAAAATTGGGGAGTGTATAGTTACTGTGAATGACCAGTCACTATTAGCCAAATATTTCTAAAAGCAATTTATTAACTGCTTTTACTTTCTTTTTGCTTTTGAATTTATCTAATGGATAGGATTTATAAATATTGAAGTTGCTTTTTAGTTCACTAAACTCTTTACCATTACTTTTTATAAAAATAACTGAATTGATATTTATTGAATTGTAGTCAATATCTTCATCTAATTGACCCAATTCCATAAGGTTTATAAGTAGATAACATAAAACTTGTTTTGTAGCTTTTATTATAAAACGTGGTTGATAATTTATATGCTCTTCTGAAAATGTTTCAATAAAGTTTGTTGGGTTTGTATCCTCATTTAGTACATTAATCTTTATAAGCCCTCTATATAAAGCCTTTATTTCATCTTCTGTGGCATTGTTTAGTTGATAGGTACTGTATTCTTTAGATTCACTATCAATATTATTTAATTTAGGAGAAGTAATCTCAAAACTCCCAAAATCTATTGCGTTTAATTCATCTTTTTTCCGTTTGAGCCAATTTGCTGTTACTTCTCTTTCAAACCATATAGGGTCTTTGTAAGTTTCTTCATCTAAATATAAATCATCTTCATTTTTTTTGTAACGTGGATAAATAGTAATAGCAAATTTATCTTCTCTTACTTCAATTACAGGTTTTATGTAAGTTTTATAAAGTATATCAAAATCTTTTGAAAGCCCTTTAAACACTAATTGTTTTTCATCATCACTATCTATTTGTGATAGGCATGATGCTAATTCTAATACTGTACTTTCAGTAGTTAATAAAACATCTCTAATGGCTTCTATATGAGTCATAACTTAAAATTAATCACCATCTAAAAATACATCTAAAAAAACTATTATAGTATTGAAGAATAGAAAAATATTTTTTTACATACATATTTTGTAGAGTGTCTAAATTATTAACTCAACTTCAAATTCCCCAAATCTCTCATTAGTTTTCTCTTCAATCCCTATCAATACACCTTTTTTATGTGAAATGGTGAGAGAATAGGTGTAAGGTTGGTTGAATAGGTAAATTAGTTATATAACTTAAAAAACCTATTAAATTATTCTCGTTGGATCAAATTTGAGGACGAACTGATTTAACTCATAAGTTGATTTCTTATTTACTTTTGTTTTAGATGAAATTCTCGGAATAATTTCTAATTCAATATTATTTAATTTAAGAGTCTTAATAACTCTGTGCATCCCAATACCTTTTCCTTCATCAGTTAAAATAAGAGCACTCTTAGCTCTGAATTTTTTTTGACATATTTTATTTACTTCATAATCTTCGATCCTAAGTGATAACATTTCAAATATTACTAAAAATGAGTTGTTCGAAACTTCTTTAAATATTACTTTAAACTTCGAATTCTCACAACAATATTTTACAGAATTTTCAAATAGATAAAATAAAGAAACAAACAAAATATCATAGTCAAAGTGTAACCTCTTTGAGTTTGAATCAACAAATACTTGAATATTTTTTTTTTCAAAATCTTCAATAAAAATTTGAAGAATTGACAGAATGGTCTCTTTTATAGAATATTCAATTTTTTGAACACTTGGATTGAGCATTACTGTTTTTTCAAATACAGAAAACTCAACTTTCATTGCATAATTGTATTTTATTAGTTTTAGTATTGTTTCTGCTGAAATATTAGGTTTGGTTGAGATTATTTCTTTTACGGTGTGCTTTTGTTTATTGATATTATGACTTAGTACATTTTGAGGAATCAAATTTTCCAAATCATGAATGTTATAAGTATTTAGGGAAGTTAAATTATGAATTAAATCTTGAACATATTCATTTTGATTTAATGATAAATCCTTATTGAAATTCACAACAGAATCTAATATTATAAAACTCATTTGTATTAATTCTTTAAATAATTTTGAGCTATTTATGTATCTTGATTCAGTAGTAAGAATGTATATTTTTCCATTCGAAGTCTCTTTAAAACCACATCTTGAGTTGACATCTTTTTGATCTATAGAAACTTTCATTTTTATAGATTTTTCAGTTATCTTCAATGGTAATTCCTTCAATTCTAATGGGAAATCACCAAATATAATATTTCCTTGGGTATCAATTATTTGTTTATAAGTACTCATTTTAATTATGAATATAATTCTAAACTGTATTTTTCAACGAGTGCTTGAAATTGATAGGGAACTGCATTTTTTTCTAATTTATGATCACATAAATCCCAAGCTTCATGAAATGCATTATAATTCTTATTTGCAGAATAAATTACTACTTTTTTATTTGGATATTTTTGTTTCAGCATTAATGCTATATCGAGCCCTTCATATTTACAATCTAAAAGCTTTCCGACACCATTAATATCAACAAAATAAATGTCCGCTTCTTTAACAATTGGGATGTCAATACTTTTTATGTCAATAACAGATGAAGTTTTTTTCCACCCACCATTTTTTAGCATTTTAACAACATTAAATTTAGGGTCATCATCAATGAATAGAATGTGAATTTTATGTTTTAAGGAGTCAATCTGCTGTACTCTTAAATCAGTCGATTTACCATTATTAGGTATTTCTTTTTTTGAAGAGGGATTAGAATTCACTTCAATATTAATTATGTTTTTTTGGCTTGTTTTTGGTTCAATAACTGAATTTACAGGATTATTATTTGCAGAATTTTTATTTTTTTTATAATAGTTTTTGATAGCAAAGGAAAGTGATGTAATCCCAATTAAAATAGCTGTTATATAGTACCAATTAACAATCCAGAAATTTGTTGTGTCAATTTGTAATAGAATAATATTTGGTATCATAAGCAATGTTTTTTTTAATATTTTAGATAATTTTATTATAAATATGATTGCTAAGATACAGACATTAATATGGAGTGAGTATGATTTTTATCAAGTAAATGAATCAAGTAAATGAATCAACAAAAAAAACCACAACATTAAGCAGTGGTTTTCATATATAGTATAGTATAATTTTATTAGCTATTTAACATTACAGGCATTACTAGCATTGTAACATATTCACCTTCTTCAACACCATCTATTGGAGTTAAAATTCCGGCTCTGTTTGGTAATGACATTTCAATTAAAATTTCATTTGAAGTTAAGTTACTTAACATTTCAGATAAAAAACGAGAGTTAAAACCAATTTGTAAATCATCTCCTTGATAATCACAAATTAAACGTTCTTCAGCTTTGTTCGAGTAGTCTACATCTTCAGCAGAAATATTTAATTCTGTTCCTGCCATTTTCAAACG
>JGI24025J20009_10003128_pt1 | contig 11435 bp, 11 predicted proteins | sample Cruoilmetagenom3_FD_20009 | JGI IMG/M metagenome (IMG submission 20009) | reverse complement strand
CCGCATCAATAATTGACTTCGCAGCTTCCTTTATAAGTTGCTCTTTATCCATAATTTGACCTCCTTTTCTTATGCTCTTATTTTCTACTTAATTCTATCCTTGAACTTGTTCACACAGTTGATTTCTATGCCCAGCAGCTCCGCTATGCGGAATTTAGCCTCGATTCCTTTAGCTGAGCCCGGGAATAGGCTCGTCGACACCATCCCAATATCCAGATCATCTCTCATTTCACTCATCAACACCGAGTCTGAAAGGTCAGATACAGAAACCTTTAACTTACTGGCTACATATTCTTTGGCTTCTTTGATTTTCATACTTCGGGACATTTGCATGCGAGCTACCAGATCTCCAGCAGTGCGCATTCCGCCCATACCCGAAGCGGTGCTATGAGCAATAGCCATCCCCGCTGGGTCTCCCACACCTACCTACAAACCATCCAATCTGCTTATTTCTACCATGGCTTTGGAAGCACGTGATACTGCATCCGTAGGAGGTTGGTCAATCACCGGAAGTCCTCCCACTCCCATACCCATATTAGCATGAATTGGTATGTGAGAATTTTCAACACAAGCCTTTGTGAAAGTAACTGCTCGAGCCGTATTCCATGCACATGACTTATCCGTATTGGTATTAACCGCCGGGCCAAAAATAGTAGCTCCAGCTTTCTCAGCCATCTCACGCTGCTTGTGAGGGTATAATCCCGCCAGACGAACTCCATCGTAAGTTAGCTCTCCATGCATCCCTAGAATGAATTCGCCTGACATCCCCATTTCGATACACATCTGAGGATACTTCTTCTTTAGTATCTCAACTGCTCGCAAGGTAGCCAGAAAGTCTGCATCTCCCGCTGCTGCGGTGGTATCAAAATTAATGCCGTCTGCTCCCGCTTCATACATGGTACTGGCTACATAAGTCATATCACGAACAGCATGTTCCATCACCTCCTCTTGAGCTGCCCTGGCCTCAGCTATTTTACCCTGTGGTAACAACTCCATGGGATTGGGACAAGGGCCATCAGGTTGAGTGTACGAGCCTAAATTAGGCATAGCTCCATAGAACAAAGGAATAGTCATCATTAGTAAAGCCTGTTCCAGCTCTGTTTGCTCATAAGCCATGATAGGTTTTACAGGCTTGAAGCTGTAATCAACATGATCCAGCTCTGCTGTATCAGCACCTAAAATCTTTTCATAGATTTGAAGCGACTGAATTCTATGTGTTAATACCCCTACNCGCCTNATTTTAAGAGTGGCGGCATCGTAACTAAGAACAACCTCGTTTCCATGCTCCACGCTAACAAATCTATAAGGAGTGCTATAAATATCAAAAAGATGCGCCAGCTCATCCCCGGACAGAGGAGAAATTTTTGCTCTCTCCGCAGCATCCCTTGTGCCTTCCTCTAAATCTTGTTTTACTTCGCTCTCACTCAGTTCAACTACAGAACCATCTCCCATTCTGGTATAAATCTTCTGCACTTCCTACCTCCTTTTTACATTTTCATTATTAAGCCCTTTATCTCCCCACATAAAATTCTTTCAATTAAACTACACCCGCCTGTTAATCTTAACCGCATAGTCTCGCCCGAAATCCTCCTCACCTGATGGGACAGGATAGGACAGAATTAAGAGCCTGTCCTAAATTTATCGAAGGATGGGGGTGAAATCCCCCTCCCTCTAACTTCCCCCATCCTCCCTTACTAATTTCTCCTCGGCGCTTTTTACAATTGAATGTAAAGCGGAGAGCGTTGCCTGAGGCAACGGTTCTGGCTTGTGGCTCTTAAGGATTGACAAAGCTTCTTCATGAGCCCTCTGGGCAAAGTCTTTCTTCCCATCCTTCTCCCATTGCTGCCACATTCTGCGGTCAATCAACTTAGAGTGGGATTGCTCTCTCATATGTCGCAAAGTATGCTCTGCACTTAAGAAGTTACCACCAGGCCCTACCTGTTTGATAACTTCCACAGCCATACTTTCATCATTTATATCAATCCCTTTCACTGCTTCTTTAACCATTTTGACTATCTCGTTATCTATAACTAACTGCGTTAAACTGAATGTAATCCCGAGCTCAAGCATTCCCAGGCCGTAGATTAAGTTAGCTCCTGCCAACGCCGGTAAAAGTGCGGTGATGGTTTTTTCATGACCTGCCTGAGCATCGGCAACTTTACTATCAGCCTACCCGCCAGCAATCAGGCTACAGAGACGATAATACTGAGCCAGCTTTACCACAGCAGCACTAATCACAGCAAGTTCAGGAGCTCCCACCGGGGCATTCGCCCTCCTTAAATCAAGGCAGGTGGTAGAACTGCCATAAATTACCGGAGCACCCTTGCAGGTTAATTGAGCCAATACAATGCCACTCAACACCTCTGCATTATGGACTATTAATGTGCCTGCCAAAGTAACGGGTGCTGTGCCGCCTGCCATAGCCATGGATAAAACAATACATGGCACCCCGGCTATAGCAGATTCAATAATAACCTCACAGCAATCCCTACCCAGACTTAANGGACTGCTGGGNCACAGGACAGAACTAAAAAGTGGACGCTCCTTTAATTTTTCCCTCCCACCTGCGACAAGCGCTCCCATTTCAACATCCATCTTCAGAAGTTCCCCACTACCACAACCATGAGCTATGTGTTTGGAAGTGTTAGTCAACATCGCCTCCATTTCATGAGCAGAACTTATTTCCGAATAAGTATCCCGAGCCTCGCAAGGTCTCCACACAACATCTATTTCACTTAGAGCATCGCAGACTAATGTAATGTTAGCCACATCCTCTTTTGTTGATTCTCTACGCTCTCCTGTAAAGGGATCCATCATCATTACGGCCTCACCAAAATTGGTAAACGCAACTCTTTTGTCTCCTAAAACTATGTCATTTCTGGGATTTCTTCCTGCCAGTAGAATCTCGCTGGGAGCAGAGTTAATAGCGTCCTCCACTACATGAGGAGGAATTTTTACCAAATTTTTCTTCCGGTCAACAGTAACACCACTCCCCTCAAAAATATCCATGGCTCTGTCACACTCGACTCTTATGCCAGTTTGTGCCAGTACTTCCAGAGTAGCTAAGTGGATGGTATATAATTCATCATCAGAAAACGTCTTCAGGCCAAAACCTCTGCTCCCATCTATGCCTGCACGTAAACAATGCCTCGTCATCAAAATCACCTCCTGTTAAATTTTTAATCATTCAGTACTAAGTATTGCGACTTTTTAATCAAATTTTTGTCGTGACCAACCCTATAGTGGCACCGAGTCAATGAGAATTCCAGGAATCTCCTTCTATAGTAGCCTCCTGCGGTCTAAAAAGCTAACATGGGCCATCGAGAATCATTAGTCTATATATATCTGGACAGAACCGCCAGTTAAGCTCAAAGAGGAGCATAGGCAACACCTGAAACCTGCAATATTTTAATATAGTGACTTCTCCTCCCTGAGATAGGAGTTTTGGGCAAGCAAAATATTGCTACTCTTCGGGCTCCAGTGCACCAACACTTCTTCACCAACGGACAATCTAGTTACCAGCTCCAGTCTGCTGGGAAAATGAGCAGTCAGTAGCTCACCAGTCTGGCTCAGGGAAATCTTTGTTTCAATAAAGTCACCTTGATAAATCATTTCTGTTATCCTTCCCCTGAATCTATTCTCTTCCTCCAAACCAGCATCTGAAGGCAAAAGTTCTATCAGCTCCGGATGAACAGAGATACCTGTAATCTCGTTACTACCTTTATCTTCGTTGTGAAGGGCAATGACCTTCAATCCACTGTCAGTTTCCAGTTGCAACTTTCCATCACCAGTGGCTATCGCCTTCCCCGAGAGGATGTTACTAGCTCCCATGAAATCGGCAATAAACTTCGTCCTCGGGGTGTTATAAATCTCATCAGGAGCTCCGGCTTGCTCCAGTTTTCCCGCTCTCATCACTGCTATGGTATCGGATATGGCCAGTGCCTCTTTCTGGTCATGGGTAACATAAAGGAAAGTTATCCCCACCTCTCCCTGTATTCGCTTTAATTCTACCTGCATCTCCTTCCTCAGTTTTCGGTCTAACGCAGCCAGAGGTTCATCCAGGAGCAGTACCCTGGGCTTTAAGACTAAAGACCTTGCCACGGCTACTCGTTGTCGCTGCCCTCCGCTAAGCTGACTGGGACGCCGCTTTTCCATGACCGCCAGCCCCACAAGCTCAAGCATTTCACCCACCCCTTTTCTTATTTCGTTTTTGGGAGTCTTTCTGCGCTCCAATCCGTAGGCTATATTTCCTTCTACCGTCATGTGAGGGAACAAAGCCAGACTCTGGAACACCGTGCTGCAATTCCTCCTATGTGGTGGAATATCGTTCATCACTTTGCCATCAATCAAGATATCCCCTTCATCCAGGGTCTCCAATCCAGCTACCAGCCGTAGAGCCGTGGTCTTTCCACAACCGCTGGGACCCAACAGGGTGAATATCTTCCCCTGTTCTATCTCAAGGTCAACATGGTCCACAGCAATAACACCGGGAAATCTCTTGACCACGTTTCTCAGCTCCACACAGGGTATGCTCTGTCTATCTTCCATCTTGCTCCTTATATTTTATCACGTCGCTTCTCTTCTTTGTAGAAAGGTCACCAGCAATAAGCCGATAATCGGCAGTATCACGAAAACCGAGCTAATAGCGTTGATGACTACAGGAGTCCTGGAATATTGCATCAGGGAAAAAATATAAATAGGCAAAGTCATGGTGCCTACCCCAGCCACAAAGTAGGTGATAGTAAAATCATTAAAAGACCAGGGAAAAATCAACGCCGCAGAAATCATAATTGCCGGTAGCAGCACCGGCACAATTACTTTTCTCCAGGTGGTTAGCTTATCCGCACCGAGGTCGGCTGATGCCTCCTCCAGAGTCCAATCCACTCTCGCCATTCTGCCCAGAACAATAAATACAGCCAGAGGGGCACTAAAAGTGATATGGGCTATGATTATGCTGATATAACCCAGTGGAATACGAAACACCTGGGTGAAAAAGATTAGCAGAGTCGCTGCCGTCACCACATAAGGGATGGTAATAGGCAGCAAGACGCTCATCCTTAAAGCACCTCTGCCCCGAAATTTATACTTGTATAAGCCGTAGGCCGCTAAAGTTCCCCCTATGGTAGATATCACAGTAGCAATAGACGAAACGAACAGGCTGTTCTTAAGCGCTTCCATAGCCTTGGGAGTGTTAAAAACCTGGACATACCATTGCAGGGTGAACCCCTGCCATCGCAGACCAATTGCGTGATTGCTGAAGGACATAATGACAAGAATAACGATTGGCATCCACAGGACGATGTACACCAGGAAAACTCCCAGTCTTTGTATTATATCTGCTATCTTCCCCGATTTCATACCAGTCTTTCTACCGCTTCCTCACCACCCAGTTTTATGAAAATGTAAATCATAAGCAGGACTGCGGCGGTTAAAATCACGGCTACGGCGGCACCCAGAGGGAAATTCCCAACGCGAATAAAGTAAAGCCGCACCAGGCTCCCGGCCATCAGAACCCTGTCCCCACCCAATATTAGAGGTGAGAGCCAGTCGCCGAAAGCCGGAATCAAACACAGTATTGTGCCGGCAAATACCCCCCCCTTGGTTAGAGGCAAGGTCACAGTAAAGAACCTCCTGAATGGCGTCGCCCCCAGGTCCACAGATGCCTCTAATAAAGATTCGTCGAGACCCTCCAGCGAAGCATAAATGGGCAGCATCATAAAAGGAAGCCAAGTATAAATCAAACCAAATACTACCGCAGTTGGATTGAACAGCATCTTCACAGGAGATGAAATTACACCGAGTCCCAGCAGGATACTATTTATGATTCCCGGGTCTCCAGCTAGCCGCCTTAAAGCATATAGCCTGAGGAGCTGGGAGATCCAGGACGGTACAATCATAAGGCCCAAAAGAAGGAGCTTGAACCTGCCTCCATGCCTTACAATCCAATAACCTAAAGGATAACCTACCAACAGGCATACTATATTGGTCACCACGGCATACTCAAGCGACCGGGCAAGAATCATCAGGCGTCCCCTTGTAAACAAAGCCCGATAATTGTCGAGAGTGAACTCGTGTATGATCCGACCGTAAGGTCCTGCTTGTACGAAGCTGAGATATACAGCAACCCCCATAGGGATGAATACAAAGAGTAGAACCCAAAGCCCGACAGGCCCCACGTAAGGTAGATGCACCTGTTTGGTCAGAAATTTTACCATCTATCTGCTTTAGTGTCCTTGTACACCTCCACACCGCTTAGTTTTTATGAGAGAGAGTGGATTGGACCCCACTCTCTCTCATTTTGGCAGTCAGTTTACTCGGCCAGTAAGGCTTCCCATATGGCTAGTCTCATGCCCAGTCCCGGCTCTGTGTAGGTGGCCGGCGTCACAACCTCACACAAGTCCCAGTAACCTTCGGGCACTACCAGAAACTCTTCGATTTCCGTAGAGAGAAGGTCATCTATCGCTGTGTGGCCATAGTGGTAAGCAATTGCCTCAATTAATTTAGCAAAATTGTCCGGGCGATACATGTAGTTGGTCCAGAGTTGAGCCGCCGCCGGATGGCCACCGCCTTGAGGAATTGTGATGAGCATCGTCGAAATCATGGTGCCTTCCTCTGGCAGAAAACCCTTGAGGGGAGCCATTTCTCCCTCCGGCTCCATCCCCAACCCGAGATAGCGGCCGTCTCCAGGCATACAATGGAATATCCAGCACTCCTCACTTTGTACTTCAGTTATCGGCCAACCTGAAAAGGCCATTATACAGTCTTTTATGGCCATCAATGCATCTTCGGCCTCGTCCAGTTCGGTCTGATTGACACTATTGTGAGAATAACCGAGGTACTTTAAGGCAGTGCCGATAACACGGTCCATTTCGCCCCTGAAGATTAGCTTTCCTTCGTAGGCCCCACATTCCTCCGTAACATTGTATATGAATGCCCAGGAACCAAGACCTGTAGAGTTAGTAGCGATGTAGTTCGTGTTGATAACATAACCCATTAATCCGATGCTGGTAACCACCGAATATTCGTAACCCGGGTCATCCCACATGTCACCCTGGAACTCCTCCCCCAGGTATGCGTTTACATTAGGTATCCAGTCATGATTAAACGGGAGCAATATTGTTGCATTTCCGAGTTCCGTCAGGCCCCTGGCGTCTGTCAGGAAATAATCATATGCCGTCATGGGATCTACCAGGAATTTTGTGCGGGCTTCATCCAGGTCGGCATAGTTATCCCTGACAATCTCAATGCCGAAGAAGTCCTCAAAGTCGTCATACAGTTCTTGAGGCCACCATGCCGCCCAGTCATACATACATAGCTCGCCCTCTTCCATAGCCTGGTCGAAGCAGGCCTCAGGCACGGGATACTCTCCCGTTCCCAGGGAAGCTACATACTCGGCGTATGTTAGCGGCTCCGCCGGCTCACAGGCAGGAAGGGCAAAAGCCACCACCAGAACCACAGCCAACCCCAGACTAATCAACCATTTTTTGGATTTCACGATTCGTGTTTCCTCCTTTCCTATTCTTTATCAGTCTTTCCCGATGCCACTCAGTCTTTCCCGAGAGCCAATTCCTCATAAGCACTACCTCCTCTTTCAGGTTCACCCATCACCCTGCATAAAATCCCTGCCCCTTGATTAGAGAGGGTCAGGGTAAATTCTGCAGGCTTTCCACCTCCCTCTACCTACCTGTCACCGGCGTAGAAGCACAGGTTAGTGTTCTCAAAAGTTCCGGCTTGTAAATTTATCATATATCACCCCCCTCACACTGTCAACTCCCCTACCCACATCCCAAAAGCAGCCATGGTCAAATGCCTTCTTTATACGTTCTTGCTATTTCACCTCCCGGCCGATTTCTTCTCCCCACCCCGATAAATTTCATATCTCTTTGGGGTACAAAGATGTTCCAAGACATTCTAAATAGATGAAAACAGGGTTTCAGCTTCTCGGGCTGGTATATGTTCAGGTCCCCTAACCTGAATCAGGCTAATTGCGTTTACTGGGCATTTGGATGCACAGAGACCGCATCCAAAGCACTTCTCCTCATCTACAACCGGCTTTGAATTCACCATTTTCATCGCCCCAAAGTTACACCGATTAATACACAGACCACATTCATTACAGCGCTCCGGGTCAACAACTGCTCTATAGCGAGTTTTTACAGTCGCATATTTCTTGCCCGAAATGATTTGCGCCCTTAAATAGACACAGCAACATGTGCAGCAGTTGCATATCCATGACACGCCAAGTGAACCGTTGCCTACCTGGTGAATTAAACCCGCATCTTCACACTGGTTGAAAAGGGATAAGGCTTCTTCTCTGGTTAACTCCCTCCCAACTCCCCTCTCCAACACGTATTTGGCGGCTCCATTTAAGGTGATGCATGTCTCCACGGGGTTGTCGCATCTACGATTTGTTACTCTACAGGGACAGCGCATAACTGCAATCGTTTCAGCTTTTTCCAGTAGCCCTGACACTTTTTCGTAGGGCAGGATTTCTGTCCCTGGCTCTATTGCCTCGTGGACAGGAATCACCCTGGCTTCAGAACCTTCCACATCGAAATCACGGGAGACTTCCTCATCGTACATGCGCGCCCACAGAACAAAAAATTCCTCTCCAACCTGGTCAACCCGATTGTTTACCGCCATAGCGTCTCTAAGGTTGGTGATCAAGGCATACCTTCGTTTACCTTCCACGAGGTCATAGAAAATAAAGCCTTTCTCAAATAACTCTCCCAGAATGGATTGAACGCTGGATGCATCCATACGCAATTTACCAGCAATATCTTCAGCGGTCCCGGGAAGAGAAAGAAGAAGCGATGCTTCTCGCTCAGTAAGGCATTTCTCTAAAATTCTGGGAAGATACTTAGACTCAGGGAATCCGTAAGCTTCGGAGAGTCGGTGATAAATATCCTCCGTCATAATCCTCCTTGCTTATGTTCTGTGTGTCATTCGCTTTCATACCATCCCGAATTCCACATGTATCTATGACGACGATAAAATCACTGCCTATTTCCCCAATATATCATTCTCGGCATCTTTCAGAATCTGCTGCATCTCCTTGTCCACATTCTCCTTAAGCGGAAGCGGTGTGTGAGCAGCAAGTATCTCCTTAACTTTTGCCTGCGCCCTTTCAATATAAGAACCCTTGGTCGCCGGGTCGAGAACGAAGGTATCGGAGANTTNNCNNCTCCATATTTCTCGCNTNAANTGCTNNAGTGTNTGTTTCTTATCTAAAAAGTGGCCCCCGGGGCCGACCTCATGTATAACATCCATTGCTAAAGTATCGTCATTTATCTCAAATTGGCGCAAATAGGCATGGGCATGCTCGCAAACTTCGGCATCAAGGATTAGCTGGTCTAGCGAGGCACTGAGTGCCCGATCACGAGATCCCAGCCAGGCAGAAAGCTCCGTACGGCTCATGAAAGCCATAGCAACTCTCAGCACATTACGTTCGAAAGACGGGATATCAGAAACTACTTCCTCTAAAGAAATGTCTGCTACCAGGCTGGGAAGCTCATAAAATCGCGCCATTTGAGCAGCTCCAGCAGAAAGTAACGGGTACTCAGATGCCTTATAATTGATTTCGCCAGTTTTCATATCCGCTGGCGCCGCTTCCGAAGTATAAATCAACGGAGCGCCGGGATTGGCACACTCAACCATGACAAGAGCGGCCAGCTCTTCAGCATTTCCCACCGCCAGAGTGCCGGCCAGTGTTACTGGAGCGGTGGCAGCAGCTAAGACCATGGTCATAGGTGCAGTTGGAATTCCCGCCTTCGCCAGCATAATCATCGCCTCTGACGAATCCTTGTCAAATGTTAACGGCGCGATGGGACAGTGAATCGTTGAAATAAGAGGCCGTTTCCTCAGCTCTTCTTCACCCCCGACAATGACAGATGCCAGCCTGATTTGCCAGCGGGCTGTTTTCTCCGTCACACTGGAACACTGAATATGCTTGCGGTTGTTTCTCAGTGCAATAGCTGCCGCGTGAAGCTCCTGGAGCGGTGGTGGCAGGTCATTAGGAATTACAACGGGCCAGAAGAAATCCAGTGTATCAAGATAGTCGCCTATTATAGCAAAATCCTTCAGGTCGGATGACGTTGACTGCCTTCTCTCCCCGGTCTCAAGATTTGTTGTTACAAATGGTGAGAAGCCGCTTGTTGCTATAAAGGGAAACTCACCTCCGGGAATCTTTAGGTCGCATTTCGGCTCTCTTGCCCCCAGTGTTATCTCCCGCGGAGCTCTTTTGACCGCTTCCTCTACCATGGACTTCGGAATCTTTACAATGTCCCCATCTATCTCGGCACCATTCTCAGCAAGCAACTTTTTCACCTTCTCACTGAGAACCTTAACCCCAGTCTGCTTTAGAATCCGCAGGCTCGCCTCGTGAATTTGCTCTACTTCACTATCAGATAAAAATGTTAAAACTGCCCTCATTTTCCTGTCACCACCTTTCTTGTAGTCGCCCCGACTGCATCGGGGTCGCTTGTCCGATAAATTGGGCAACCGGGCGAGAATAAATCCCACCCCACAATACTCAGGGGCAAGGCTTTAACCTCGCCCTGCGGGTCTGAAGACCCACAGTTACACTAGTAATATCTGAGACTGGCGGGAATTCTCTCCCATCAGCTTCACCCCTTAACCAATTCCCTGGCCTTGCCCACGGCAGAAGGAGCGTCAGGTGCATATCCATCAGCCCCTATCTTATCGGCAAATTCTTGCGTCACCGACGCACCTCCAATCATCACCTTGGCCTTTAAACCAGCTCCTTTGACTGCCTTGATAACATCTTCCATCTTCACCATAGTCGTGGTCAGAAGTGCAGAAACCCCTATTATATCTGCATTCTCCTCTTTGGCTGCTTCTACAAACTTCTCCGCCCCTACATCTACCCCAATATTAGTTACCATGAACCCCGCCCCCTCCAGCATCGTGCCTACTATGCTCTTGCCTATATCATGTATATCCCCTTGCGCTGTGCCCAATACTACTGTCCCGGCACTCTCTACATCTCCCTGCTTCAATAGAGGATTTAATACCTTCAACCCTTCCTTCATCGCCGAGGCAGCAATGACCATCTCGGGAAGGAAAAATTCCCCACTGTCATATTTCTCCCCTACTATGTGTATCCCCGCAATAAGCCCCTCGTCCATAATTTTTTTAACTCTCTGCCCTTCATCAACCGCCTTCTGTACCAAGTCTCTTACCTCATCTACTTCACCCGCAATTACACTGTCCTTTATTTTAGTTAGCGCTACCATATTCTTTATACCTCCTTTTAACGCATTAATTTAGCTGTGTTTTCTTATCTCACAACACCGAGGCCTGCCCCTCTGCGCCACTTATGTCCTGAAGGAGACTCGCTTGGTGAACTTCATTCCTCTCTTCTCATATTCCTTGAACAGTCTCTTCGCAGACACACCGCTTGTTTCAACCTGGAA
>JGI24025J20009_10003123_pt1 | contig 11449 bp, 15 predicted proteins | sample Cruoilmetagenom3_FD_20009 | JGI IMG/M metagenome (IMG submission 20009) | reverse complement strand
GTCGATTTCGTTGGTCGATTTGATTAAGGGGTTGAAGGCGATCGGCTGGCCGACCACCCCCTCGATGTAGGCGGGTTGTGGGAGAAGAGAGTTTAAAAAAGCCGTAATCGAGATTAAGGTGGTTTTGAGAAGATTAAGCATGGAAAATTTCTAATTGACCTAATTACTAATTTCTAACTAATGTCTAATGTCCAATTTCCAAATCTAGAAAAGTTTTTAGACATTGGACATTGGGTTATTGGAATTTAATTAGGAATTAGATATTAGAAATTAGAAATTTATTTCAGGGCTACTTCCAGCACTGATAAACCAAGAAAAACTACAGACAGAGCGATTGTCAAATAGAACAGTATCTTTTCCACTCCTCGTTTGGAGCGGTATTCCTCTCCCCCACCGCCAAAAAGTCCCCCCAGCCCAGTTCCTTGGGCTTGCAGGAGAACAACGGTAATCAGGGCCAAAGATGACAAAATCTGAAGGATTGACAAAATGTTAACCATTGCCAAATCACTTTAAATGATTGGGAAAAAAAAATCAAGTTTGCTCAAAGCGCCAAACAAAAACCCGCCCTCTAAGCTCTCCCTACCTGCCCCGAACTTGCTTCGGGGCCGAGCTTAAAGAACGGGTCTTCATTTTCGGTCGATTGTATACTACTACATAGTAGTATACTTTTGACGCAAAATATCTTTTATATCTTTTCTCTTTTTTCTTTTTCTTTCCCTTTCTAAATCCACCTCGAACGGAGTCGAGAGGTGAACTTGGAGAGAAAAAGTTTTGGTTCCCGGGCGAGGGTCAGTGAGAGTCAGCACTGTTTGACAATTGAGAAAATATTCGTTAGCATATCGGTTAGGAGAAATTATGGCGGAAAAAATACCTCAATCAACCGAAAAAGTTTTGCGGGCGTTGCTCTCCGGAAAGCACAATAAGGCCAAAGACTATGCCGGTAAGCATGTGATGGTAGCCGGTAATAAGGTGGTGCCTCTGAGAAAAGGTGCGGCGGGTTTATCTGATTTTAAGAAATTAAAAGAGAAGTACGGAGCACCACCGGTTTTGACCTTTGTTCCTCGTCAAGATATCTCGTATATTTTGATGATGGTTCTACCCTTGCCCAATGGAAATAACAAAAGTCCCGTTTAAGAAAATTGCCAAATCGTATTTAGGCCAGATTTTTAGGCCTTATGTTCTTGTCTCCTTAACCTCGGTTAAGACAAATGAATTACTCCCCGCCGAAATGGTGGTTGATTCCGGAGCCGATTATACCCTTTTGCCGAACAGATATGCCTTCTACCTTGGTATTGATTTAGAAAAGGATTGTAAGGCAGAAACCACTCTCGGCGTGGGAGGATCGGAGACCATTTATCTTTACAAAGAAGGAATAACTATCAAGATTGGAAATTGGCAAAAGAAGATTCCAATAGGATTTTTAGAGCGAGATGATGTTCCCCCTCTCTTGGGACGGCTTGAGTGCTTGGAGGTTTTGAGAGTAGTTTTTGAAAAAAGAGAGACAATCTTTGAAGGTTAAAGGAAAAAACAAAAACCCGCCCTCTAAGCTCTCCCACCAAAAGCTTACGCATTTAGGCGGGTCCCTACCGAGCTTAAAGAACGGGTCCTTGCCCAGCACCGAAGCGTTAGCTTCTGGTGCTGTGGTTTGTTTTCGATGCGATTATATATCACTACATAGCGCTATATAATTGTCATAAAACTGTCTTCAACTATCGAGCCGGACTCAATAATTCAAGACGGTTCCGGGGGAAGAGAGTAGCGTATAGCTAATCTCCGATCACGTTAAACGTGACTCCCCCGGAACGATGAGATTCGTGTTCAAGGTATTTTTTGGACTCTCGTCCTCAACCGCGCCTAGCTAAATTCTGGCTAGGAACCTTGTTGCGGTCTTCACGCACTCCCTAGTCAACCCTCCCGTTGGAGGGGAAGGGGTGTTCCATAAGCCAGGTTCCGGCCCCGAGCCGGACGGGCTCAAATGGGTGGTCGGGCAACGTTACCGTCGCCTCGCCGTCAACCTCGACGACGCGAACGTTGTCGAGTCCGACCACGCGGCTCACGAACACCGCGTGGTTGAACAGCGTAACCGGCCGTTGGGGATAGCCGACGGCTCCTCCCGTTTCGGCGCTGACGCCGTGGATGCCCGCCGTGGCGAGCAGGACATCGAACTCCGTTCCCACCCGGCGGACAGTGAGCCCGCCTTGCTGGAGTTCGTATTGTCAAATTGGAGATTTTAGTCAAATAGCCAGCCGGGGGAAAAAAATCAAGTTGAGGACGGGGGTTTGAGGTTCAATCTTCTAAAGGATTGGAACCTGTTCCTTTAAGATACTATCTTCAAGAAGTGGGGATACTGAGCGGTAGGTCACCACATCTACGTCTCTACCAAGAACTTCTTTTAGATCTAATTTTAGGCCTACCAGGTCGAGCAGGGTTTTTCCTCTGGGAAGGTCAACCAAAACGTCCACATCGCTATCTTCCGTGGCTTCACCTCGGACGACAGAGCCAAAAAGAGACGACCGAACAACGCCCGCCTCTTTTAAAACCGGCACAATTTTATTTTTGATTTGTTCTATATTTTCGTTCATGAACGGCCTCTTCTTGTGTGGCCCAATTGTACCAGTAGTTTTGTTTTCTAGCAAGTTAAAGTCTGGGCTAGTTGAAAAATGATGGTGAAATTAGTCAAATAACCAGCCGAGGGAAAAAATCAAGTTGAGGATGGGGGTTTGAGGTTTAATCTTCTAACAAACTAAGAATCTGTTCTTTTAATTTTACTAGGTCTTCCTGCACTACCTTTCAAACAGTATCCAAATCTACCATCATGTACCCATGGATAAGTTTGTCCCTCATTCCGGCTATATCTTTCCAAGGAATTTCCGGATGAGAACTTCTAAAATCGGAGGACAAATTTTTGGTTGCCTCGCCAATTATCTCTAATTCTCTAATTACCCCATTCTGAACCAACTTATCCTCTAAGAACTCTTCGTAGATAAGACCGTCGGTGAAGGTTTCTATGGTCAAAAGGGAGTCGCGTATGTGTTTGAGGTAGACCGTGTCTTTTTTCATTTCACTCTTTCCCCATAAAGAATTCTGAGGTCGTTTAGGACATAATCCTTAATNTAAGGGCTGATGAAGCCCTCGGTGACTACGTCTACCTTGCGGTCTAGAGTATCGGAGAGGGTGTTTTCCAAATGAACAAGATCGAGCAGACTTTTTTGATCAGCAAACCGGACTAAGATGTCAATGTCACTATCTGTCTTTTCCTCACCTCGAGCAAAAGAACCAAAAATACCAGCGAACTCAACGTCCCCATTTTTCAAAACCGGAACAACCCTGCTCTTGACTCGTTCTATATTGTCCATAGACGATATCCTTCTGCGATTTAATTGTATCAGTAGTTTCGTTTTCTAGCAAGTTTTAGTCTGGCTAATTGAAAAATGATGGCGAAATTAGTCAAATAGCCAGCCGAGGAGGGAGGTGAGAAGGCCGATGAGGAAAGAGGAAAGGATGTAGGAGGTGAAGGTGCTCACCGCCATCGCCGGAAGGACGAGCCCTTGGTAGGCCCAACCGGAAAAATTGAAGGCCAAAACTTCGAATCCGGGAATCAGGCGGGTGGCCAGATAAAGCAAGAAGACATTGGTCAGCCAGGAAAAAATTCCCAAGGTCAAAAGATTGAGGGGGAGCATTAGCAGTTTGACAATCGGGCGGGCCACAAGGTTGAGTAGAGCTAGGGCGACGGCGGCGAAGAGGAGCGTTTGCAGATTGTGGGAGTAGGAAAGCCCGGGCAGAGTCCAGGCGGCGAAAAAGATGACGGCGATGTTGAGAAGCAAAGTTCGCAGGAGGGATTTCATCTCGTGCCGAATGTATCACATTCGTATGTTAGAATCAAGGGGGGTTAGGCACTAGTGATTAGGCACTAGGCATTGGTGATAATGAAAAAATTATTTTTCGTCGCTTTATTCTTTATTCTTCATTCTTTATTCCCTTTCTTCGCCGGAACTGCCTACGCCGAAGGAGAGTTCGTCACTACTTACGAGGTTACCTACGAAGTCCTCGAAAGCGGCGAGACCCAGGTCACTCAAAATATTTCTTTAACCAACAAAACTAAAGATCACTACGCTTCGGAGTACACCTTAACCATCGGCTCGCCACGGGTAACGGAGATCGCGGCCACCGATCCCAACGGTCTGCTGGAGACCACGGTCGAGATTTGCGATGACAGCACTAAAATCAAGGTCACTTTCAATGCTCCGGTGGTGGGGCTCGAAAAAACTCTGGACTGGACCCTCAAATACAAGGCCTTAGACACGGCGGTCAAGTCCGGCCAGATTTGGGAAATCAACATTCCCCGACTTTCGCCGCGGGCGGAGATTGAAAGTTACGAGGTGATCTTGAAAGTGCCGGAGAGTTTTGGTCCCTTGATGTATATCTCGCCGACGCCATTAAAACAAGAAAACATTAAAACATTAAAACAGTTCACGTTCGGTAAGGATCAAATAGAGCTCGGAGGGGCGTCGGCGGCCTTTGGGGAATACCAGCTTTTTTCCTTTGACCTTAAATACCATCTGCAAAATTCGGAGGCCTTTTCGGGGGTAGCGACCATCGCCCTGCCCCCGGACATCTTAGGTCGTCAGGAAATAATTTTTGAAAGTTTGGAGCCCGAGCCGGTCAAGATTTACAAAGACGGGGACGGCAACTATTTGGCCGATTACCGTCTCTCTGGTGGTCAGAAGTTGGAGGTGGAATTTAAGGGGTTGGCGAAGATTTTTAATCAACCGATTGACCCCTCAGCTGGTGGAGCGATGGCCAAGATTCCGGCTGACTTAATCGAAAACTACACCAAACAGCAGGTCTTTTGGGAGGTCGACCATCCCCAGATTCAAAATCAAGCCAAAACGATTGTTGACCGCCACCAGACGGTTGCTGAAAACGCCCGCGCAATCTATGATTTTGTTTCTCAGAGACTAAGTTATGATCAAGGGTCCAGGGCCAATTACACCGATCGGGCAGGGGCGGTCCAGGCGATGGACGAGCCCCAGAAGGTGGTTTGTATGGGTTTTACCGACCTTTTCATCGCTCTGGCTCGCGCGGCGGGAATTCCAGCCCGGGAATTAAACGGCTACGCTTACACTTCGGATAATGTTTTGAGACCCTTGTCGGTTGAGTTTCGGGGCAGTGATGTTTTGCACGCCTGGCCCGAATTTTATGATCCCCACTTTGGTTGGGTGGCCATTGATCCCACTTGGGGCTCGACGACCAACGGCCTGGACTATTTTTCTAAGTTGGACACCAACCATTTTGTTTTTGCGGTGAAAGGGCTGTCCTCGGAAGAGCCCCTGCCGGCGGGAGCTTATAAATTGGATTCGGAGACCGAGGGAGACGTGAAGGTCGGCTTTGCGGACCCAACCATTCAGCTATTTGCTCATTCAGCTATTTCTCTCGACGTTAATTTTGACCTCGGTCGAACGAATATTGCCGGTCTGCCTTTGATGGGAAAGATAAGGGTCAAAAATACCGGCCAACGCTCAGCTTTTGGAGTTAAAGCGGATATCAAAAGCTTAGCTTTTGATATTGCTCTAGGTAAAGAGAATCAACTGGGGGATATTTTGCCGGGGCAGGAGAAGGAGTTTCGGGTCTCGCTCCACGCGCCACGATTTAATCTGCGCGCCGACGATCTATTAAAATTGAGTTTGGTTTACAAAAATTTTGACGATGAGGTGCAATTCGCGGAGTTCGAACATTCGGTCTCTGTTTACCCCTTTTTCAATCTTCCCCTCTCCCCTATCCATATCTTAATCGGTTTTCTTCTGTTTGTAGCCGTAGCATTTTACCTGTCACGTTGCGAAGCTTTACGTGATGCTGTCCGTGGCGGTGTAGCTAAACGTTTTAAAAAGTGACCTCACTTTTCATCCTGCGCTTCCTTGAGAAACTTTTTAACCTCTTCAATAATTTGCGAGGGGGTATAGGCGGCTTTGATTAGGTAGCCCACCGCCCCAAGGGAGAAACCTTCGCGGATAACATTGTCTTGACCTAAATTAGTTAAAAGAACAACGGGAATTTCTTTGACCCCCTCCTTTTCCTTAACTTTTTTTAAAACATCCAACCCGCTCATTTTGGGAAGCATAATGTCCAAAAGAATCAGGTCTGGCTTCTCTTCAATCGCCTTGAGAAGCCCTTCGGCCCCGTCTTCGGCGGTAGAGATTTTGAAACCTTCGCGAGTCAGCTCGCGGTCATAAAGATCGCGGACGAAGAAGTCGTCTTCGATGACAAGAATTTTCTTTTTGGAGGTTGTTTGTTCTTCCATCATAATTATAATATCAAGTCCGTTTTTTATTTTCAAGTAGCTCCTCAACTCGCTCCTTTTCTTCTTTAATTTGAGTGAAGAGCTGGGCGTTCTCCAAGGCCAGAGCGGCGGGATCAGCGACGGTTTGCAAAAGGTTGAGCTCTTCTAGGGAGTAAAGCTCTTCGGAGAGCTTAGGTCCCAAGGCTAGAACCCCACGAAGCTTTCTACGACTGCGCAGTGGAATAAGAAGTTTGAGATCTTGTTTATCTAAATCTTCGAGAGGTATTTTTTTGCCCTCAAGATCGTATAACAGCTTGATCTCATCTGATTGAGATAGAAGTTGGGCCAGAGGTCGATCGGTAGTGAAGACAATCTGCTCCGCTTCTTTCTTTAGCCCTTTAGAAAAGCTTAGATGTAGTCGGTTAGTTCCTCTCTTGACCAAAAACAATCCAGCCTTTTTGACCTGCAAGATTTCTAAGATTGAGGAAACTAAGGATTCGGTCAACTCTCTAAGATCCAAAGTTGAGGTGGAAATCTTTGAGACTCGTGAGACGAACTCCGAAAGATTATACTTGCGTCTAAAAAATACTTTGTCAACGAACCTCTGAGTAGCGTTCCGCAGCGGTTGGAAAATAACTGCCACGACTAGAGCGGTGGAAAAAGCGGCCTGCAAAGATACAGGGTTCGTCGCCGCCCCAACCAGGTGTTGGATCACGAAAGCAAAAAACAGATGAACCCCAGTCACCATTGTTGTCAGAATTGAATATAAAAGACCCTTTCTGATGACAATGGTGATATCTAGAAGCTGGTAGCGCAGGACTCCATAAGCCAAGCAAATTGCCCCAAGCGTGCACCCCCACATATCCAAGGGATAGCGGCGGATGGTCAGAATAGGAAGTGAGACTAAGATTATTCCCAGAACGGGTAGGAACCCTCCCAAGATAAGGTACTTTAATCGGTTGCGCTCGACCGCCGAGTGAGATTGACGGTAGGCTTGAACTAGTTTGAGGATTCCATAGAGCCAAAAGACCATACCTGTGTAAACAAGAGGTAACAACTTTAACTCGAAGTTGCCCAAATAGAACTGGACATTTGAGTCCCACAGAACACCTTTAACAAAAAGGTTCGGAACGGCGATGTTGGTAGCCACTATGGCAAACATGTAAAGGTAAGCTAACCAATTTAACCAATTGCTTGCCTTGAATTTTAAGTATTCTTTCACAAAAAAGTAGAAGAGAGAAAACATCCCGAGGAGCATTGCTCCTATTCGGTACAACCTAAAAGCCAGAGAATAATCAGATGTGGCAATAATAAGGGAACCTAAAATGTGGATTAGGAATCCGGTAAACGCAAGCCACCCGGCTAGAAACCACGAACCCCTGTCTCTTGGTTTTTTACGCAGAATGAGAAAAATTAGGATGCCGTGGATGACTGTCCCAACGGCGGCGGTGATAAATGTAAAAATATGGATGGTTGGTATCATTTTTTGATTAACAAAACCTAGTATTATGCTAGGTGTGTGGTAAACTAAAATAAAACGTACTCCCCTTTCCCACCTCCGATTCGACCCAAATTTTTCCTTTATGCAATTCTACCAAAGATTTGGCGATGTATAAACCCAAGCCCGTCCCCTCTGATTCCGCTGTTGGCGACTGGCCGACGCGGTAAAATTTGGTGAAAAGTTTGGCCATTTTGTTGGCAGGGATTCCCAACCCCGTGTCGGTGATAGTGGTAACGATCGCCGTTTTGCTTTGTTCGAAAGAGACGATAATGCTCCCCTGGGGGGTGAATTTAAGGGCGTTACTCAAAAGATTTTCCAGTACCTCGCGAATTTTTTCGCGATCAGCGGTGATTTTTGGAAGTTTAACTTTTGGTTCCAAAATTTCCAAATCCAGCCCTTTTTCTTGAACCTTTTTGGTGAAGGCGGTGGCCGCCTCTTTGGCTAATTCTACAATTGAGAATTCGGTCGGGGTTATTTTGATTTTCCCTCTTTCGACTTGGGAGATGTTCAAAAGCGATTCGATGATTTCCAACTGCCGTTCGTTGGAAGTGTAGGCCCGTTTGAGGTAGAGATTTTGCTCGTCAGAAAGATCGCCGGTCCGTCCCTCAATCAGTGATGAAAGATAGCCCTTGACGGCGGAAATAGGGGTTCGCAGTTGGTGAGAGACGAGGGAGACAAAGTCAACCTTCATCTCTTCAAGTTTGGTGCGGGCCGAGACATCTTTGAGGACAGAAACGGCTCCGGTGATAACACCTTGTTGATTTTTGACCGGTGAGGTAGTTTCGGAAAGGATCGCCTCGCTACCGTCGGGGTGGGTGGTGGTCAGGGGGCTTTGAGAAAAGGCCTTTTCGGTCCGAAAGCATTTTTGGGCTAAGCAGGTGGCGGTCTTGTTGCAGATAACTTCACCTTTTTGGTTTTTGAATTGAAGAATTTCTCGGCAGGTTTTGCCTAGCGCCTCCTCTGATTTCCGCCCGGTTAGTTTTTCGGCGGCCTTGTTAAAAAGAATAATCTTTAAATTTTTGTCGACCGCAAAGACCCCGTCGCTGATGGAGCGGAGGATGGCCTCGTCTTGTTTTTTTCGGCGGGAAAGTTCGTCAGCCAGGTCTTCGATTTTTCTCCGCTCACTTTCGCGACGGAAAAATTCGCTAATGCTTAGGTAACAGAAGAGGGCCATGATCATTAAAGCTCCCATGCGGGTGACGTAATTCCGGCGGTAGGTGGTAAAAGCCAAAAGGTCTAACTGGAAGAAATAAGTTTCCCAGGCGATGAAGACTATTTCGATTCCTAAAACAAACAGGAAGGCCTTTGCGCCAAGCATGGTGGCGGTGACCATTAGGGGAACAAAAAGGAGGGGGAAAAAGATGCCGGTCAGGGAGCCAGAAAAGTGGATGGTCGTGGCAACGATGAGGGCGAAGAAGGCGGTCGTCGTAATGGTCATCGAGACGCTTTCAAAACGGGGGAAAATTAGACGGTAATAGATGAGAGTGAAGACGGCGGTGGCTCCGAGAAGGTTGGTGAGAAGCCCCCTGTTTTGGACGATGACCGGGATCGAAGTTAGGCGGACGGTGACCAAAGTACCCACAACTAGAAGCCAGATAATAATTTCGACCTGACGACGATAGTGGTGTAGGCGTTGAATTTTCATGGACAGATGTCAGGCACCAGGCACTAGTGAATGGGCATTAGTGACCAAGGAATGACAGGTTTACCTGTTACCAATGTTAAAGTAACGGTTGAGGATTGTCAATTTTTTGTGTTAGTATTGTGGTAGCGAATTTCAATTCGCGCTGTTATGAAAATCAAAAAAATTTCCGCTAGGAAAATTTTGTCTTCCGCAGGTAATTGGACGATCGAAACGACGGTGGAATTGAAAGACGGCTCGGTTGGTATCGCCTCAGTCCCTTCCGGCGTTTCCGTTTCTAGTTTTGAGGCCAAAACCGTTTCGGTGAGAGAGGCGGTTAAGAGCGTTCAGAACGTTGTCAACAAGGCGCTGAGCGAGCTGAGCTCGTCTGATCAGTCAACCATCGACCGGAAATTGGTTGAATTGAATGTAGGCGCTAACACAACTCTTTCTGTCTCTTTGGCCTTCTGTCGTGCTACGGCGGTATCCTCGAATGTCCCCCTTTACCGTCATATAAATAGGAAATTAAAAATTAAAAATTGTAAATTGAAAATTCCAAAACCTATGGTTTTGGTTTTCGAGGGTGGAAAGCACGGGAGCGGGAAGTTGAAAGCTCAAGAATTTATGGCCATAGCTAAAGATACTAAGCAGGGTTTGAAGTTGTACGGTGTTGTGCGGGAGCATTTAAAGAGTGCGGGTGAATCGCTTTCGGTTGGGTTGGAGGGGGGCTTTACACCGGAGATGGACGATGGGCAGGCGGTTGATATTTTGAACTACATTTTGCACAGTAACCCCCTAGCTCTGGATGTGGCCTTTGATTCTTGTGAAAATAAAAATCTAAATTATCAAAAGTTTTTGGGCAGTCGCAATGTGACTTCGATTGAAGACCCGTTCGGTTCCGATGATTGGGATGGTTGGGTTGAGTTTACTAGGGGTTGGGGGTCGCAGGTGATGATTGTCGCTGATGACTTGGTGGCGACTAATCCTAAGAGATTGGAAAAAGCGATTGAACTGCGGGCGGCCAACGCGGTGATTATCAAACCCAATCAAATTGGGACTTTGACGGAAACTTTGAAGGTTGTCCAAATGGCTAAAGAGGCCGGTTGGAAGATAATTGTCTCCCACCGCGCGGACGAAACTAATGATGATTTTATCGCCGACCTCGCCGTCGGGGTTGGGGCTGACTACGTTAAATTCGGCGGCTTTGCCCGCGGAGAACGCCTCGCCAAATACAACCGCCTCCTCGAAATTCAATCGGAATTGTAATCTGGAGTGACAGCTTTAGCTGTTATTTTATGGTAGACTGAAGTCGCTATGGACGAAAGAAAAGTGCCAACAAAACAAAGGACAGAAAGGGTTCAAGGGCCTAGAAACAAGTCTGCCAGAACCGCTGAGTTTCCTCAAATTAAAGAGGCGGTCGCCCGTGTTGTGCAGGAATACGGCCAAACTCTCAAGAAACTTGCTAAGGATGATTAATGTCAACCGTTTTTCTCACGATTGACCATATTCGTGATATTTGTTTCGCCCTCGCTCGAGAATTCCTCACTTTTGACGAGCCAATTCCTGAATTTGAGACACGTTTTCCCGGCAAACTTGAATGGCCTCCTCTACCCTACCTTGACTGAACAGGCGGTTGTTCTTTTCTACTCACTTGTCAAAGAACACCCCTTGTTGAAAAGTGAAAAAAGATTCAGAAGCGACCCTCAAAAAAATGTAGTGACAGATTCTTTTCGAGTTCGAGCATTTGTTCGATAGAAAGTTTTTCGAAATACATTCGGATCAGGCGCATGGTGTTGTTGGTGCAGGAGATGGCAAGGTTGGTTTTTTCTCGGCGTATTCTCTCCTCTAAATCTTCACAAAACTTTTTGACACGATTCTCCCAGACCATTTTCAAACTCTCTCCGCCCGGCGGCGGAAAGTTCCACGAGCGGCGGTATTTGAGACAAAGTTGAGGATCTCTCTGGTTAAGTTCGGCCTTGCTGGCTCCGGTTAGATCACCATAATCTCTTTCCAACAGCAATCTCGAGGCTTCCGTTTTGGTCTCGGGATG
>JGI24025J20009_10003122_pt1 | contig 11450 bp, 13 predicted proteins | sample Cruoilmetagenom3_FD_20009 | JGI IMG/M metagenome (IMG submission 20009) | reverse complement strand
TCACCAGCATGAACCACGGGTTCACGGTAGATGGAAACACTCTGCCAGACGGTGTTGTAGAAACCCACGTCAGCCTGTTTGATGGCAGCAATTGCGGCATTGCGATCAAGGGCAAAAACGCCTTTGGCGTGCAATATCACCCAGAGGCATCACCGGGTCCCATGGACAGCTTTTATCTGTTCGAGAAATTCGTGGGAGGTTTGGGGTGAGCGACAATCGTTTTCGGGTTTTGCCCAGCCTTGATCCTGAAAAATTCCCGAAGAAGAATGCATTGACACCGATTGGCGCGTATTCGTTTGGCATATCATCGATATGTGTGACTGCCTCGGTGTTTTTGTATCCCTCTCCGATGAGCTGGGCCCTGTTTGGTGTCTCCTTGTTGACAATTGTCATCACACTTTGGGCTGCTTGGTATTTCGTTTTGAACGATGCCGACCGTCTGCAAACCGAAGATTACCGGATTCAAAAAGAAATGGTGGCAAGATTAGAGCAACCGCAAGGTTACTCAGAGAAACAGTTGCCTCCACGTGATGCCAAGTTGATTTCTGATAAGGAGGGGCGGAAATGAAATGCATCTTTCTCTTGTCATACGATGCCGAAGCGGCGGCGGATATACACCCACAATTGATCGCCTTCGTGGACGCTCTAAAGGGTGTTGAATCTTGGTCCCAACCTTATCCCGGGCTTATCCTTTTGACTGGTCAACAAGGTTCAGTGATTGAGCTTGGCGAACGTGTGGGAAAGTTCTTCAATGGAGGGATTGGTTATTGGCTAGCGACTGTAGTGAAAGGTGAGAACATGGTGCTTCTTCCTGAACAAACTTGGGAGTGGCTTGATGAAAGCGAAACAGGTCATCTCGCAAAACACGAAGAGCACAACTAATGACCATACGCACTGACATATCCTCAAGCTCCGCAAACTCCCTTACCCTTGGGGAAGGGTTGGGGATGGGGGTTCGGCAATGATGGGGCAGGGATATATTGCGGACGTCGAACACCCCCTCCCGACCTCCCCCTCAAGGAGGAGGAGTATGGTTGCGAGCGAGGGGGATTTGTTCGTTCCGGGCGAGCGCAATCTCGGCAGCAATGCTCTCCAGAACGCCATCAAGATTCTCAAAAACTTCATTGTTCCAGAACCGGACGACGCGATAGCCATGCGCTTCGATAAGCTGGGTTCGCACGATATCGCTCGCGCTGCCCGAGTGTTGCCCGCCGTCCAGTTCGACCACCAGCTTGAGCTTGCGACAGGCAAAGTCAGCAATAAAATCACCAATCGGAAATTGCCGGGTAAATTGGACGCCCATTTGCCTTGCGCGAAGATGCGACCACAGGCGGCGTTCAGCATCAGTCATGTCGCGGCGCAATTTGTGCGCGGTGCTGGTCAATTTCTTTTCAGCCAAAGTCGTACACCCACACCCAACCCTCTCCCTCAAGGGAGAGGGCTAAGCATAGCGAAACCGAGTTAAATGCCCAAACGTATTGACATATCCTCCATCCTCGTCATTGGCGCTGGCCCGATCATCATCGGTCAGGCGTGCGAGTTCGATTACTCCGGCACGCAGGCGATTAAGGCTCTGCGCGAGGAGGGCTATCGCGTCATTTTGGTGAATTCCAATCCGGCCACGATCATGACCGATCCCGAATTTGCCGATGCGACCTATATCGAGCCGATCACGCCGGAAATCGTCGCCAAGATCATCGAGAAGGAGCGGCCGGATGCNNTGCTGCCCGACGATGGGCGGGCAAACCGCGCTGAATTGCGCTTTGGCTTTGGATGCCGATGGTACGCTGGAGAAATTTGGCGTCGAAATGATCGGCGCAAAGGCAGATGTGATCGACAAAGCGGAAAACCGCCTGCGGTTCCGTGATGCGATGGACAAGATCGGCTTGGAAAGTGCGCGCAGCGGCACCGCGCATACAGTGGACGAGGCGTTTGCTGTGCTGGAACGCACCGGACTTCCCTCCATCATCCGGCCCAGCTTTACGATGGGCGGTACCGGCGGCGGGATCGCTTATAACAAGTCCGAATTTGAAGCGATTGTGCGCGGCGGCATTGATGCCAGCCCGACCAATGAAGTGCTGATCGAGGAATCTCTGCTCGGCTGGAAAGAGTATGAGATGGAGGTTGTCCGCGACAAGAACGACAATTGCATCATCATCTGCTCGATTGAAAATGTTGATCCGATGGGCGTGCATACGGGCGATTCCATTACGGTTGCACCAGCACTGACGCTGACCGACAAAGAATATCAGATCATGCGCAACGCCAGCCTGAAAGTGCTGCGCGAAATTGGCGTCGAAACCGGCGGATCGAATGTACAATTCGCGGTCAATCCGGCAGATGGCCGCCTGATCGTGATCGAGATGAACCCGCGTGTGTCGCGTTCCTCTGCATTGGCATCCAAAGCCACTGGCTTCCCCATCGCGCGCGTCGCGGCGAAACTGGCGGTTGGATACACTCTGGACGAGATCACCAACGAAATAACCGGCGCAACGCCCGCCAGCTTTGAACCGACAATCGACTATGTCGTGACCAAGATCCCGCGCTTTGCATTTGAGAAATTCAAAGGCGCCAAAAACGAACTGGCCACCGCGATGAAATCGGTCGGCGAAGTGATGGCGATTGGCCGCAACTTCCAAGAGAGCATGCAAAAGGCGCTGCGCGGTCTGGAAACGGGCCTCGACGGATTTAACCGTGTGACGGAGTTGGAAGGGGTCCACCGCGATGTGATCACCGCCGCTCTGTCCAAGCGTACTCCCGACCGGCTGTTGCAGGTAGCGCAAGCCTTCCGCGAAGGACTGACGGTGGAGGATATTCATCCCATCACCGGCTATGACCAATGGTTCTTGCGCCAGATCGAAGCGATCATTGCAGCAGAGGCCGAAGTGTCTGCGAATGGTCTACCAGCCGATGCAGCGGCATTGCGTAAGCTGAAATCTATGGGCTTTTCCGACAAACGCCTTGCCACATTGGCTGTGCGCTCTGTCGGAGTGGCGGGCGGAATGGCGGAAACGCAGGCACGGCGCAGCGGATTGCTGCATGACGCATTGCAGGCGATGGCTGGGGCAACTTCGGAAGAAGAAGTGCGTGCGCTGCGTGAAAAGCTGGGCGTGCGCCCCGTGTACAAACGGATTGATAGCTGCGCAGCCGAATTTGAGGCGATTACGCCTTATATGTACTCGACCTATGAAGCGCCCAGCTTTGGCGAGCCTGAGTGCGAAGCGGAACCATCAGACCGACGCAAGATCGTGATTTTGGGCGGCGGACCCAATCGGATCGGGCAGGGGATCGAGTTTGATTATTGCTGTGTCCATGCCTGTTTCGCGCTGGAAGAGGTTGGATTTGAGACCATCATGGTCAATTGCAACCCGGAAACTGTCTCGACCGATTATGACACATCGGACAGGCTCTATTTCGAGCCTCTGACTGCCGAAGACGTGCTGGAAATCCTGCGGGTCGAACAGTCCAACGGAGAATTGGTTGGCGTGATCGTGCAGTTCGGCGGGCAAACTCCGCTGAAATTGGCACAAGCGTTGGAAGACGAAGGTATCCCCATTCTGGGCACGTCTCCCGATGCGATTGATCTGGCAGAAGATCGTGAACGCTTTGCAAAACTAGTCGACAAGCTGAAGTTAAAGCAGCCTGAAAACGGTATTGCCAAAAGCCGTGATGAAGCCGCCGCCGTTGCGGCGCGTATTGGGTATCCAGTACTGCTACGGCCATCCTATGTTCTGGGTGGCCGCGCGATGGAAATCGTCGATAGCGAAGCGCAGCTGGATAATTACATCAATACCGCCGTTAATGTGTCGGGCGACAGTCCGGTATTGATCGACCAATATCTGCGCGATGCGACCGAATGCGATGTTGATGCGCTGTGTGATGGCGACGAAGTGCGCATCGCTGGTGTTATGCAACATATCGAAGAAGCGGGCGTCCACTCTGGTGATAGTGCTTGTACTTTGCCGCCCTATTCCTTGTCGGACGAGATCGTTGCTGAAATGGAGCGGCAAGCAAAAGAGCTGGCGTTTGCACTACAGGTTCGCGGCCTGATGAACATTCAATTCGCGGTCAAGGATGGCCCAAATGGGCAGGAGGTCTATCTGATCGAGGTGAACCCTCGGGCAAGCCGGACCGTCCCATTTGTAGCCAAAGCCATCGGTCAGCCGGTCGCAAAAATTGCTGCGCGCGTCATGGCGGGTGAAAAGTTGAGCAATTTTGAACCGTTCAAACGAGATTTGCCTTACATGGCCGTGAAAGAGGCTGTGTTCCCTTTCAGCCGCTTCCCCGGCAGCGATCCGGTGCTGACGCCAGAGATGAAATCAACTGGTGAAGTCATGGGTCTCGACACCACATTTGCCGCCGCATTCTTAAAATCGCAATTGGGTGCAGGTTCTAGCTTGCCGGAAAGCGGAACCGTTTTTGTGTCGGTCAAATCGGGCGACAAACCGATTATTGTTCCAGCGATAAAAACTCTGATTGAACAAGGGTTTGATATAATTGCCACGGGCGGCACGCAAACTTATTTGGCCGAGCAGGGATTGCAGGTTGAACGGGTCAACAAAGTGGCAGAAGGGCAGCCACATGTGGTTGATCGGATCATCGATGGAGATGTTGATTTGATCTTCAACACTACCGAAGGTTGGCAGAGCTTGCTCGATTCAAAATCGATCCGCGCTTCGGCCTTGGAAGAGAAGATTCCCTACTACACAACGGCCACAGCATCAGTGGCTGCAGCTAAGGCAATAGGGGCCGTAAATGCAACGCAGCTTGAAGTCCGCTCATTGCAAGACTATTATAGCTAGACTAATCTAGCGTTCCTCCCGACATTTCGACGAGATCGCGCCGCCTCATTGGAAGCGGCCATGGTCTTGATGCGGTAAATTTTGGGCAGTGCGCACCGAACTGAAAGACTGGATTGCTACGATGGAAAAGGTTCCAATGCTCGCGGAAGGCTATGAGCGGCTTACGGCTGATCTCAAGACGCTGCGCGAGGAACGTCCCAAGATTGTTGATGCGATTGAGGAAGCTCGTGCGCATGGCGATCTCTCGGAAAATGCCGAATATCACGCTGCGAAAGAGCGTCAGGGCCAGGTTGAGGCCATGATCGGTGACATCGAAAGCAAAGTTACGCGTGCTCAAATAATTGATCCTGCGACCTTGTCTGGTGACAAGATTGTGTTCGGCGCGACGGTGACGCTGCTCGACGATAGCGACAAGCCGATAAAATATCAGATTGTTGGCGAAACCGAGGCGGATGCCGCCAGTGGTCGTATTTCTTTCAGCTCCCCCTTGGCGCGCGCCCTGATTGGCAAGAACAAGGGTGACGAGATCGAAGTGACCGTGCCATCGGGCGACAGGTTCTATCTAGTCGAAAAGATCGAATTCATCTGATCTGATTGGGGCTTCTCAACCGAGCAGCTTTTCCATCGCATAATTGTGGATCGCAACGGCTTTGCCCAAATGCTGGATGTCAAAGTTGCGGCGATGCGTGACGCTATATCCGGCGCGTTCAAACGCGGACCGAGCCAGCTCGCTCGCCTCTGTATAAAGTCGTGAGACGCCAGCGCTGGCCGCAATTTGCTCAGCATTGACAAGCAATTGTTCGGCCAAACCCTGCCGAGTGTGTTCGGGATGACAATACAGGTGATCCAGATGCCCATCAGGCTCTAGCAAAGCGTAAGCAACCGGCTGATTGCTTGCGTCTGTGGCGACAATTATTTTTATGCCAGCGGTTGCGCTGTCACGAAATCGTTGAGGTGTTGGCGCACGGGCTGACCATGCGGCAACTTGCTCCACGCTGTAAGCTGTTGGCCCGATAATTGCGATTGCGCCACGCAAGATGGCGCTCAATGCCTCGGCGTCAGAATCCAGAAATGGGCGAATGGCATAAGCCACCCCTACTTCAATTGTCGGGCGTCAGCAATTTGTGTAAGTGGACCACCACATACCGCATCTCAGCGTCATCAACGGTCCGTTGCGCTTGTGCGCGCCACGCATCTTCTGCCGCTTCGTAATCGCTGTAAACGCCAACGACGTGGACACTTTCGGGGTCCTGAAACTCCATTGAACGTGGGTCAGTGACCCGGCCACCCATGACCAAGTGCAGTTTCTGTTTTGGGGTGGTTTCTTCCATTATTCTGTCTTTCCTGAAGGCCGATTGCCTGATCTGTTTATCAGCGTAGGCTCATAGACAAATTGGGAAGGTTGGACCAGCATCTTTGCGGATTAATGGGCGATCCGGTCTCGCATTCCGCGAACTGTACGGCCAGCTTTGCGGGTTGCCGTGCGCGTAACCGTCCTTGTCCGGTCGGCCGCCGTACCCGCTAAATGGGCCGCCTCGCGCTTTGCTGTGCGAGCCTTGTCGCTGACGCTGTCGTTCAAATCCTCCAATTTGTCCTGGCCATCGCGGGCGACATCGCTCGCCTTGTCGATGGCTTGGATACCGTAAGTGATTGCAGCATCGGTCACCAATGCGGCCAGCACACCAGTGCGTTTGGTCAACCGGCGACCAGGCTTGGTCATGGCTCCGATTGCTAGTCCAACGAAAATAGCGCCGCCCACGGTGGCCAAAGGATGCTTTTTCACGAACTCTGTTGCATTTTTGGCTGCGTCTTTGGCTGCTATTTGCAAGGAGCGTTCTTCGTGGCGCTGTTCAGCGGCTTCGATCTTTTCACGGAGTGCATCACGCTTTTCATCAGTGGTCATGGTTTTCTCCAAAATGGCCATCACGCGGGGGGAAGGGTGACGGCAGTTTGTCATCCTGCTGAGCCTCGTCAGGGTGTAAATTGCCTGCTGTATTTGAGGTCAGCTGTTGTTGGGTCTTTGTGTCCGATGTGCTGTCGTCATCATGAACGGCTTTATCGTTGAGCAATGCCATGATCGGCTTACGCACAAACCATAGTGCCGCAGCACCAACCGCCGCCGCCAAAATACCACGATTGCGTCCGGCGCTATCTGAGGCCCTTTGATAAACATCGCTCGCACCGTCTCGGATGCGTCCCGCAACCCGTTTGCCCAAGCTGCCAGCGCTCAAGATGTTGCGAACATGGGCTGCATCTGCCGTGATAAGGCTTTGCGCGGTATCGCGCAGCGCTTTGTCCTCAAGCATCTGGCATTTGAGCTTGTTCATTGCTTTTCGCTCTTAAAGGAGTCGGCAATTTCAATGCCATTCGCCCGGACCAGCAACAGCAATATTACCGCCACAACCAATAAGACGCCAACTACAGTTGCGGTGGCACCCCATGGTCCCAAGACCGGCATCAAGCCGATCAAAGCGCCCACTACCAGTGCGATCAGAGCAAGGTGGATAAAGCCCAGTGCGAAAAGGCCGTACAAGGCAGCAGATTTGCCCCGCTTGGCCACAAAGCCAGCTCGGGTTTTTTGAAACGCCAGTTCGGCCTCGGCATAGTTTTTGCCGTCTTCAACCAGTGCAGCGATTTCGGCTGTCAGAGACACATTGTGTGCATCCTCCAGCGCGTCCTCGCCGCGAACCGTCGCATCCAAATCACTCTCTGCATCCTGCCGCTCAACTGGCAGGTCGTCATCGCGCATGTACAGCCCCCTCAGCTGGTGTTTAGTCGCGTCCGCCGCCGCCGAACATGCGGGCCAGCAAGAAGCCAGCCACTGCGGCAATACCTATGGCAACGCCGGGGCTCTTGCGGACAAATTCACGCGCATCTTCGCCCATTTCGTCGACGCTTTTCGCGTCAAGCTTGGCGGATGCTTCGGTCAGGCTGCGCGAAGCTTTACGGGCGTAATCGCCATATTGCTCACCCAGCTTCTCGTCGATCTGAGGAGCGGTGTCAGACACAACCTTACCCAGCGAAGACAATGCATCGCTCGCTTTGGTCTTGCCTTCAACGGCCAGTTCGCTGGCCTTGGATTTGGCTTCGGCACCATAATTCTTTGCGTCTTCGACCAGATCACCGGTCTTGCCTTTAGCCTGATCGCGATATGTGCCAGCGCGATCGCCTGCTTCTGCCTTTAGCGCAGCGGCACCGGCCTTCGCTTCATCAAGCGCGGCGGAGAAACGGGTTTTGGCTTCGGATGTGTTGTCTGTTGTTTTCGTCACGTTCGTTGCTTTCTTTGGGACCGCTTTCTTAGCGGTGGATTTCTTTGCGGGTGTCTTACGCGTTTTGGGCGCGCTGGAGCTGCTTGAGCTTCCTTCTGCCATAAATGCCTCCTTTTGTACCCGGTGCGGCTACGTATTCGAATGGCCAAACTATAATGTTTGGGATTCTATGTTGCAACGCAACTTGCGCCTAAAAGTTCCGACGCATAAAGGCGCAGGTACCGAATAGGACATACCTTACTAGATGAGGGTGTCTTACCTAATTACAACACTTCAACTCCGGAGCGAAGCCCGATGACCGCTATTATCGACCTGCATGGCCGCGAAATTCTTGATAGCCGGGGCAATCCCACGGTCGAAGTGGATGTCCTTTTGGATGATGGCAGCTTTGGCCGGGCGGCGGTGCCCTCAGGTGCTTCAACCGGTGCGCATGAGGCGGTTGAGCTGCGCGATGGCGACAAATCACGTTATATGGGCAAGGGCGTTCTGCAAGCAGTGGACGCGGTCAACACAGAGATTGCCGACACCATTCTTGGTATAGATGCAGAGGACCAACGCGATATCGATCTGGCGATGATCGATCTGGATGGCACGCCAAACAAGGCGCGTTTGGGTGCAAATGCCATTTTGGGCACCAGCTTGGCCATTGCAAAGGCTGCTGCGAATGCGCGCGGTCTGCCGCTCTATTCTTATCTTGGCGGAGTGTCAGCACATGTCCTGCCCGTACCGATGATGAATATCATCAACGGCGGCGAACATGCTGATAATCCTATCGATATTCAGGAATTCATGGTCATGCCAATTGGCGCAGACAGCCTGGCCGAGGCTGTGCGTTGGGGATCAGAGATTTTCCACACCCTGAAGAAAGGTCTGCATGACAAAGGTCTTGCCACGTCAGTAGGTGATGAAGGCGGTTTTGCTCCTAATCTGGCTAGCACGCGCGATGCGCTGGATTTCATCATGGCATCGATTGAGCAGGCTGGTTTCAAGCCGGGCGAAGATGTTGTGTTGGCGCTGGACTGTGCCGCCACCGAATTTTACAAAGATGGCAAGTACGAGATTTCGGGCGAGAACTTGTCTCTTAGCGGACCCGAAATGGCAGAATATCTTGCAAAATTATGCGCCGAGTATCCGATCCGGTCCATCGAGGATGGAATGGACGAAGACGATTGGGATGGCTGGGCCGCGCTGACGCAAAGCGTTGGCGACACGGTCCAATTGGTGGGTGACGATTTGTTTGTCACCAATCCTCAGCGTTTGGCCGTTGGTATTGAGAAAAAATTGGCCAATTCATTGCTGGTGAAAGTCAATCAAATTGGGACTTTGACCGAGACTTTGGCGGCGGTCGATATGGCGCACCGTGCCAGCTATACCTCTGTGATGAGCCACCGGTCTGGTGAAACTGAGGACGCGACGATCGCCGATCTGGCAGTAGCGACCAATTGTGGGCAGATCAAAACAGGCTCGCTCGCTCGGTCAGATCGTTTGGCCAAATACAATCAACTGATCCGTATCGAGGAAGAATTGGGCGCAAGTGCCGTTTACGCCGGCAAAGGCTGCTTTGGAAGCTAGGGCAGGGCGTGGAAATACTGGCTCATTTGATCAATGCCCGCATCGCTGATTCGTACCAGCGTGCGGTGTTGGTCCTGCAGGTCTTTCTCCCTCACCACCAACCCGGCTTCCTCCAGCACATCCAGCCATCTAAGTCCGGTTGTCGGGGGTGCAGCAGAACCAATGCATGCGCTGGAGATGGACACATTTTTGTCGCTTAGATAGGCTACGAATAGGTCCAGCAGAATGTCCCAAGCGGGCTCTCCAAACAGGTCAGGCTGGCCAACAATCTTGTCCCTGCGCCGGCGATCTTCATAGGCTTGTTGAGCCATGAACAGCAATTTGCGTGTCGACAGAATGCGCTCTTGGGCTTGGGTTGATTGTTCGTCTTGGTTGTCATGCTGGGCTTCTGGCGCGTCCAGATACTGCGCCCGGATTGACCGCGCCAGCGCAATCAATTCATCAGCAACCGAGGCCATGNCACGGCTGTCAGCTGTGNGGGCTTGGTTGGCCGTTATAGGGTAAGCCTGCTGCTTGTGCCGGTAATGTCTGGCATTTGGCGCACCCATCTCTCCTTAAAGCTGACTCTGTGTCAGCTGGTGTGATGAGGTCATTTATACCTGCCATGAGTCGCTCCGAACCCTCGGACGACTACCTATACAGGTTATAAGAAGGGGCATGGAAGAGCTTTAAAGCTGCAACATCCGATCAGGCTTGGTAACCGGCGGAGAGCTAACTTGCGTTCGGATTTGGCGCGATCGAGACGCAATTGGTTGATCGCTGCATCGACATGGGCGGCAGCCAGATGGGCACCAACGCTGTCCAGTTCTGAAAGCAGAAGCTCAAGATTATGCGCGATCGCGAGTAGCGATCCAGCTTCGGATTGGATTGGCGTGTTCAAGTTAATTAGTTCCCGTCTTGCGACCTTGCCAGTTTGCTAGCGTGGGTTGCCGAAGGAATACAGCCGAGATTGATCGACTTTCAACATAAACCCTATAGAAATCCTTCAGTTAGTATTTCTACGTATTTGAGTGCCCTTTGCATTGTGAATTGGCTAACGCTTACAAATTCGGCGCAAATCTATCATGAAAATTTGATCCAGAATGATTGGCAGATTTGGATTCGTGCATCCCGCTGCCTGAAGTTTTGGCGACCACAACCGTTCAAGTTTTCAAAAAGGGGTGTGGTGGACGCACTTGGGTTCGAACCAAGGACCCGCTGATTAAGAGTTAACAATGTTTCCCCTCAATCTTGCCTTTCAATTATATATCCCACTGAGATAAGTCGTTTTCTGTAACCTCTAGTCATTCAGTACCATCGGGAATCTGATTGCTATTGCTTGCTATCTGATTGCTAGGATAGGAGATGTTTAGGGCTGCTGCCCTCAAACCCTCCTCTGGGACTGACAAAACCGACAAAATTGAGACGGAAAATGGCAAGGGCGAACATAACAAAACGAACCGTGGATGCCACGAAGCCAGAAGAGAGGGATCGTTTCCTCTGGGATACAGACGTCGCGGGGTTTGGGCTCAAGGTCACCCCAGCCGGGGGGGAAGACATACATTTTCCAATACAAGATTGCTCGACCAGGAGAGGCTGAACGCACCGCAGCTAAGCGATACACCATCGGCAAGCATGGCAAGCTGACACCAGACCAGACGAGAAAGCGGGCTAAGGAACTTGCTGCGTTAGTCGCGCAAGGAATCGATCCGCGCCAACGTGATCTCGATGCCATCGCGGCTGAAGACAAGGCCAGAAAATTGGCAGAGGAAAGAGCCGCTCTGGAAGGAGAGTTGGCTTTCGAAAACTGTTCCCCGTCAGCACTTAT
>JGI24025J20009_10003120_pt1 | contig 11451 bp, 7 predicted proteins | sample Cruoilmetagenom3_FD_20009 | JGI IMG/M metagenome (IMG submission 20009) | reverse complement strand
AATAATAATATATGCTCTTTGAACAGAAAAGAGATGTAGTGTAACTCATTTTTTAAGACATTGATATATAAGGACTTACAGAGGGCACTGTCAAACTTGGGATTTAATAGTAATAAATTATGAGACCAACTGATTTCTGCGAACAGTGTTCGCAGTTTTAAAAAATCTTTATATGTAAGATATAACCTTTTACAATCCCATAGGTTTCTTGCAGAAAACCCCCTCTGGTCGGGATATTGCATCCTCAAATCCTGCGATAATTTCTCAACAACACCATCTCCCCATTTGCTTCTTTCTTGAAGTTCTATAATAGTTTTGCCAATATACCAGTAAAGTTCAATAAGCAGTTTATTGACGGTAGTAATTGCTTTATGTTTACTCTCTTCAACCTTCTTTATAATCGAAGAAAGGGATTTCTCATAATCCTGCTGCTGTTTTCTTGAAATATCCATTTTATTCTCTTTGGACATTTTTCCCTCCCATAAAGCAAAACCCGTTTCGAAGGTTCAGTATGGACACGATAATATTTTAAATCTTTTCTTGCCTATCGGCAGACAGACAAACCCGATTTTCAGGCTTACTTGCAATCTGAAGACTCACTCTCAGACTCTTCCTCGCCAAGAAAAATGTCTTAAATCAAGACTCGACCCTATCACCTCTATATTAGGCTACTTTAAAGTAGTCTACTCTAAAGTAGACTGTTTGTCAGAACAAGTTAAAACGCCACATCTATTCCCCGATTGCAACATAATATCGCGATGTTCTCGCGTTCTTCGTATTTCATGCTTACCTGCCTACCGACAAGTAGGTCTGTAATCTAAAGACCCAAACCTAAATTCTTCTTTCCGGGTGCGATTAGAACCAACAGTTGCAAAAGTTGAAACAGTTGAACTGAACTTATTTCAATACAACTATGGTGTGATTAGAACTACTCCAAATTTGGAATTGAAGGCCTAACCCTGACTTTCTACTAATATTTTACTTTTAAGCCGTACTCAGATCTCATAAATCTTATCATCTTTTCCATTCTTTTTTTAATAAATTCTGGAGCTTTTTGGTCTAACCAAAGTTGGTTATTTATATTGGTGCTAGGTAAATGATCGTAATAATTCATAAATTGTGGATATTGTTCAAAAAATTGTTTTGGCGGGGTATTCCGCTTAAGATTATTAATTTCTCCCTTAACTGGTTGTAGATTCCATAATTGAACGACCCACTTGAAGTACTTTTTAGGATATTTATCCTTATTTGGCGGAGCTTGAGGAAATATATGGTCTATTTCAGGATCAAAACGGCTTGCATCCTTGTCAAAGGAATATGGTCTCTCTGGGGTTAATATTTTAAGAGAAAACCATTCGTGAAAACAACAAAGACAATCAGAATCTAGCTGAGTTTCCCTTCTGCCGTCGTCTTTTACGAAATTGATTATTTTCTTAAGTGGAAAACTTGGATTTGTTTGGGTTTCTTCGTGTATTATCCTGTGAAAATTATCTATATAAGCTTGTAAATTCCAATCTCTAAATTGTGATATAATAAAGTATTTCTTTAAGTCTGATAATGATCTTCCCGAATAATTTTTAAATTTAAGGTTGTAATTCTTTTTCACATAATAAAAGTAACTAATCAAAGGAAGTAGTAGCCGATTTTGGGGGATGATTCTTCTATCATTAATTCTAAATAATCCAAATAAAAAATCATAGAAAAAGGATTTTAAAGGGCCTTCGAGCTCGCTCCAGATATTATCAAAGTCTTTTAATTCGTCGTCCTTTATTTTATCTCGATCTACTCTTACAGTCCCCTGCTTTATTAAAAATATTGTTTGTAAGATATTATCAGGACTAAAGGAATATCCTTGTGTTTGTGCTTTTATTTTTTTGCTTGTATTCCATACCTTTTCTTCAAAATTAAAGACAAATCTTTTTATTTGAGAGAACAAAATATCTGAATTTGAAAGAGATATCCCAGTAGTATTGAGCCTGACAAAAATATCGTTCACATCTTTTTCATTTAACACTTCCTCATCAATTTCATAATATGCCAATAATTTTATTTCTTTTTCAACAAATGTATTCCATAATGTCTTTAAATTCTTTTTGACAATTATTATGTCTTCTTTTGAGAAATCTTCCAATCTTCCTAATACCCTTTCTTCGAATTCTGGTTCCTCTTTTGGAAGACAAGCAAATAATTCAATCATATCTAAATATTCAGGAGCGGTATTTTCTTTTGGTTTTAAAAGCTTAAATCCCATCTCTTCGTCATTTCTATCACAAGAATCGGCATTAAATAAGAGGTTAAAATAAAGGACTTTTCCATGAAATGTGTATTTTAAACAAGAATAAAGACTTTGAAGTCTTTGCTGACCATCATATAATAAACACTTATCTTTTTTTCCCCAGGTGCCTTCTGGAGTTATTTTGGTTAAATTTTCAGAATCAAAATCGTTCAGGAAATTGCGGTAAGGAATCGGTTTTTTGGTAGGCCAAACAAGTAAAGCACCTATAGGATATCTTCTTAAAAGAGAATCAAATAATTTACAGATGAATCTTTCCTTTTGATGTCTTTCGCCCCAAACATAAGGTCTTTGTGTGTTTGGTAAAAACCATGTAATGTTAATATTGTTAACAGCTTCTCTAATGGAGATTGATTTATAAGACATTCTTGCCTCCTTTGTTAATTTTAATGTAACACGAAAGTATTATTAAGTACGATGTAATAGGTCTATCTAGTGACTTAAAATAATATTTATCAATTGACTATCGAGTATTCTTACAATCCTGAATTAATAGCAGAAAAAAATCAATCTTTTAATCACATTTTAAAGCTGTGATTTCATCAGTATAATTGACATCATTTATCTAACTGAAGACCAGCCCCTGATATATTCGTATTTGGTGGAAAGATAAATCACAGTTCCAAAGTTTTCCAGTTGCTAAAATCGTTGTCTTTCAAATCTTTTTTGAGTTTATCCAAATATATCCATCTCCCACGATAATTTCTCTGGTCAGTATTAGTAACTATTCCACCAAAAAGGGTTTTGCCTTTTTTATTTTCTCCTTGAATATAACTACGCAAACCATCTGATTTTGGCCCAAAGTCAGATAGATGAAGTCCATGAGTATCAAACAGTCCAATTCCTCCATTTTTCAACTTAACAATAAAATCAACATAAAACGGTTTTTGTTCTCCATTGTCGTACGGTACAGCAAAGAATGTCTTATCTCTATCGCCATTTTTAAACCACCACACAACATTTTCCGATTTCTCTAAAAACTTTACGAATGCCTTTTCGCTCTTCCATCTCTCATCACTAAAAAAAGGCTTCATAATTGACCTTTTATATTCTACCTGAGTACAGCCTTCGTTATATCTTGTAAATTCTGGTATATTCCAATCCTCAACAAAAACGAGTTCTGGCTCGCGTTTTATCACCTCATTTTGATATTCTTCCTTTGCTTTATCAATAACATTTATAAAATACTGAATATTTTTATCGCTCAAACTAATCTGAATCGCTTCGTCTTCTTCTTCTCCGCGTCTCATTTTAAATGCTAATTCAAAAAATTTATAAATAGCTTCCTTTACACGACCAACTGACCTATCTTCTGGATAAAACGGAGTTAGATTTTGTCTGACAAAATAATCAAACAAACGCTGTAAGTCAAGACCACCTACAGTAATTGCCTTATCACCCGAAAATTCCTTCCCTGCTAATACATCTATATTTTCTGTCTTCCAATCATTGAAAACTTTTATATCTAATCTTTTTGCCTTCTTATCTATTTTCTTTTTCAATCTATAGCCTTTTGCATCTTTTAAGAATACTTCAATAAATAAAGGCGATAATCTCGTTTTTTCACGATGTCGTTCCCGATAGCATGACAACAAATTAATAGGTTTATAATCCATCTTTCTTTTGCTTGTATAAACAGTAATATAACCACGGGCAATATCTTCTTTAATCTCTATATCACTCAAGTTAGTATACACATAACCATAGTTTAAAATATCATTCCCGTAGTGGCCTTTATCTGGCTCAGGCATTCGCATAATCCTCCCAACAGTTTGAATAGAAAATATTGGACTATGCCACTCTCTAAACAGACTTAAAATCTGTGCCCGAGGACAATCCCATCCCAAGGCGATCGCTTGTTTGAAAATTAATACTTCAACCTCGCTCTCATTTTTCTCGACATTTTCTTTGTTAATATGCTCTCCTGAAAGCCAAATAGCTAACTTCCCATTTTCTGTTGAAATTTTGTATTTATCTTTTAAAATTCTAATTATTCTATCTTTCATCGTATCTTCTAACTGTCCAATCCTATCTGGCAGTTGAATCAAAACCAAGGGATTTATATTTACCTTCTCTTGTTGGAATGTTTTTAATAATTCCTTTCTCTTTTTTAATGATACATCCATAACTAATTCTTCGCTCCCCCTACTTAATTCAGACTCAATTTTCCCTTTCTTTATTAGATTGATAAACTTTTCGTTTAAGATTACTGCTTTTTTAACCATCCCTTCTGCTTTAACATCTTCTAAATAAACATTTACTTTTTCAGCATCGGGGTCAGTAATCGCAGGTGTTGCAGAAACATCAATTGTCAATTTTGGCATAATATCTCTAATTAATCTTTGTGAAATTTCACTTGTGGCATGATGATGTGCTTCGTCAATAATTAAAATAATTTCTCTACCTTCTTCTCTAGTTCTTTCAAGTACAGCAGATAAATTAAAGTCTTGCTCATTATCTCGAATATAGATATTATCTGCTTTATTAATGCTTTCCCAGTTAAAAAACAAAATCTCGTTCTCGTCAATTTTTCTATCATCCAAATCTTCAAAAAATGAGCATTTTAAAACCCGGCTTTCCTCAAAATATTTTTCCAACTTTTCTCTACTTTGAATATGTAAATGCCTTGGAGCAGTCCAAATAAATGAAAGTGATTGCCTTGTTTCTCTATCCTCAACTAACTGCTTTAGAAACTGAGCCATCATAATTGTTTTTCCCGATGCCGTTGGTGCCTTAAAAACTAATTTTCTCTCACCAGAATAAGCTAAAAGCTTTTTAGCTTTCTCTAATAATTCCTCTATTGCGTTTTCTTGATATATTTTCAGTTGCATAATTAAAGAATTTCTTTATTGAACCTCGTTCTTGCTAAATCATTAATTAAGTTTTGAAAACCCCTATAAAAAGTTAAGGTCAATTCATAATAATTTTTATAATAGTCAACAAACTTATAGTTGCTAATATCTTTATTCAAAAATTCCAGATCTCTATAATTTGCCTTTATTCTATACCAGTAAAAGAATTCACAAATGTTTACTGTATTGTCTTTTAAAAATTTGTCTCTTTTTATCCTTTCCTTCTTATGTCGAAAATTTTTAATACCTATCTCTCTTTTAAAGTCTTCAAGTTTATAGTTGGTAAGTTTTTTTAAAATGTGTATAGCCCTTTCTTTCGTATTAACTCCTGCTATTTTTAGATTAGCACCAGACGTTGCTCCTCGCAAGACCATTATTTCTGAGCATTGAAAATTGCTATTGAAAATTTTTTTATTGAAATAAATCTCATTTCTTTCTAAACGCTTCTTAAATCTCCTAAGCACCTTCTTATGCGTCACGCCAAAAGAGGAATCTTGTCCCGTAAGAAGGTATTCTAATATTAAAAGCAAATTGAAAATTAAATAATAAGCTTTTACAGAAATCCACGAAACACAAAGTTCAGCATAGTCTGGATTCGACTGAATTGTCTTGTATTCCCCCTTAATACTTTTTAAAGTTAACTTAATTAGGTTTATTTTCTTATTAAGTATTGAACTTATATTGATCTTGCTTCTGATAGATGGTTCATAAGAAATGTTTATATCTCTGGCAAGGGTATTTATAAAGGTGACATAATTTAAGTGCGTAATAAAATCTGGTGGGTTACGCAATTCATATTCTGACTCAGTATTTTCCCATTCTATTTCCATTTTTTACTTAAAAATCCTCCTATACACCCTCAAAATTGCTTCGGGGATGGGGGATAATTTAATTTTTTGTTTTACATCGCTAAATTCTTCGTCAAAGGTTTCATCACTTAAAGAAAAAACATAGACGCTAAATTTCCCTTTAATATCTTTAATTACTTTTTTAAATTCTGGAATTGCTAATTGATCAAAAATTATACCGGTATAATGATTGTTGTTTTTGAAAATCTTAAATTTCTGGTCCAACCTGCCCGCCAAAGCTTCAGCGTAGGTGGGAACTGGCTCAAAAGTTCCTTCTTTAATACAAAGCATTTCTGTGGCTTGCTGGGTAAGTTTAATTTTATTTTTGTCAGTTGGCTCTGCATCAACAAAATCTGTTTTGAAATATTTTAAGCTTCCACTTAAGCCTTCAATTTTTCTACCTCTTAAATCACTATATCCCTCAATAACTTTTTTAGTTCTCGGATAACAAACATCGGTACAAATATTATTTTCATTATTTGTACACATAATAAATTGACGATTACCACCATCCTCTTTATTAAGCACTAAAACTGCATGACCTGTTGTCCCTGAACCAGCCATAAAATCAAGAATAATTGCGTTTTTATTATTAGGTACAACTGATATCAGGAATTGGATAAGTTTAGTTGGTTTTGCATTCTCAAAAGGAACTTCTCTTCCCTCTTGCACATTGAAAATACTTTTAATTTCCTCCTTCCCATTTTGATTATATGCCAAATCATAAAGTATACTTTCAGGTAACACTCTGCCTCTAAAGTCCCACTCATAGAATTTTTTATATACATTATAATTACCACTTCTAAGCTTTTTAAAAACAATGCGATCCTCTCCTAGTAATTTCTCAAATGTCTTTCGTGAACAAATCCATTGTGTCTTAACCTCGGAACCATCGGGGCACTTTATCGAATAAATTAGATTTTTTCTGTAAGCCAATCCTGACTTTAAAGGCCGTATGTAGTATCTCCCTCTTTTGTTTACATACTTATCTGTCAATTTAAAGATTTGTTTTTTCTTTTCACTCCTATGTATTGTAAATTTATTTAGGTTATCAATATTTTTCGCGTAGCAAAGTACGTATTCATGTAAATCAACAAAAAATCTTGCACCTTTACCCCCTCCGTACTTTTTCCTCCATACTAGCTTTGCCACGAAGTTCTTTTCTCCAAATAAATCAGGACAATCCATCAATAGTTTTAATTGTGCCATTTCATTATCGTCAATCGAAATAAAAATGACTCCTGTATCCTTCAATAAATTCTTTGCTAACTTCATTCTTTTCACCATAAATGAGAGCCATTTACTATGTCTATAGGCATCTTCTTTATCAACATAATGATCATTAAATTTCCATTCTTTTTCTTTCCCTGTATTATATGGCGGGTCAATATAGATAATGTCAACTTTCTTTTCATGTGTATAATTCAAAACTGAAAGAGCGTGATAATTATCGCCCTCAATCAATAAATTTACCGGTTTGTTTCTATCGGTGATTATCTCTTTATTTTTTATCTCTTTAACCACCGGCAGTTTTTCTTTACACATCTGGATAACCTCTTCAGGCTTTTCCTCCCAGACCAACCCATATTTCTTTTTCTTCTTTAATTCTTTCCTTAACCGCTCGATTTCGGCTTTTAATTTTTGGATTTCTGATTTTTCGCTCATAATGTTTCCTCGTAAGACTGTTTAATTAAATGAGATAAGTAATCAACATCAGAATCTTTATTTATTTTTGCCAATCCCTTATAACCCCATTCAAATGAAGTTATATCTTTAACTAATTTTCTTGGATCATTGTATTTTGGCTCACGCAAAAGTATATTTATTGAATTCTTCCTAAATTCAAATCGAGCAAAGCTTTTCGTGGTTCGGTATGTAACCCCACTTTTCTGTTCTGGTTTTTCTTGAACATTTGGCAATTCTAAAATTTTTTCTCTTATCTCGTTGAATTTTTGTTGTAATTCTTTAGAGGTCTTGTTAAGGTGATAGTTTAGATCATATTTTGTGTATTCAATTTTTGTTATTCGCTTTCCTTTTTTATCGCTTATTTGTGAGCTACCTTCAATATTTACCTCAAAAATCCCATTCTCATATAAAGTATAGGTCCAAAGCTCTATATTCTCGGACACTCTATTTATGGCGTATTTATCGTATCTGTTGAATGATGAAGCAATTAGAATAAGTCTCGGCTGACTCCAGTCTATTTTTATTTTCTTCCCCCGCCTCTTTTCAGCAAGAACCTGAAAATCGCCTCTGTGGTCAACAAGCCAGTCAAGATAAAATAAACCTTGATTTATAACATTGTCTTTTTCGCCCCATTTATATTCAATAATCACCGGTGAATTATTCTCATCTATTCCTAAAGTATCAATTCTGCCTCCGTGCTTTTCGCCGGTAGAAAATTCAGAAGCAATAAATTTTACTCCGAAAATTTCTTCTAAATTCTTTTCAATTAAATCTTGGAGTTCTTTTTCACTTCTAAAATTTGAGGTTTTTAATTGTTTTATTTTGTTATTTTCAGTTTTAAAAATTGGCATAGCTCTTAAATTAAATTTTCCTCCTTAAAACTAAAAAATCCGTTTTTAACAATAATAATATGGTCAATTACTTCTATTCCCAAAATCTTACCAGCCTCCACCAGTCTTTTAGTGATTTCCAGGTCATCTTCCGAAGGAGTGGAGTCATTTGAAGGATGGTTATGGACCAGAATTACTGATGCGGCTGATGATTGAATTGCTTCTTTGAAAACCTCTCGAGGATGAACAATTGAGGCATTCAGGCTGCCAACTGAAACTTTGCTGACTTTTATTAAATTGTTCCTTGAGTCTAAAGATATAATTAAAAAATGTTCCTTCTTCTTATCTTTAAGTTTTGGTTTGACTAAATTTACTACATCTTGTGAATGCTTAATATTTATCTTTGTCTGGACAACTTCATCTTTTCTTTTAGCAAGTTCGAAGGCGGCTTTAATCTGAGCTGCTTTAGCCACACCAATTCCTTTCACATCAGCTAATTCCTCAAGTGAAGCCTCAGAAATTGCCTTTATATTGCCAAATGTACTCAAAAGCCTCTGACTGGTGACGCTGACAGATTCGCCGGGAACACCGCGACCTAAAATTAAACTCAAAAGCTCCTGAGAGGATAAAGCCTCCGCCCCAAATTTCTGAAGCCTCTCTCTTGGCCGCTCAGATTTCGGTAGATCGTGGATGGTAAATGACTTATGTTTTATCTCTTCGCCTGCCATTAAATGTTTTTTTCTCTTGTGCTACTTTCCAAGAGTTCTTTCCTTATCTCAAATTATACCACAGATTCTTTATTTTTGCAAGATTTTTATCCCACCTCCCTTAACTTCACCCATCGCCAGCCTGCTGGAAGTTCGGTCTGGTGATTACTGATTTCGGCCTTTTTTGGGGCCTTTTTTTTTAGGGACATTATTAGACTATTTTTCCACTTTTTTGAATACTTTTTTCGTGACACATTCTGTGACATTCTCTCACTTTTCATGACATACTTTTTCATGACATTCTCGTGACATTTGGACTTTTTTCGTGACATTGTTATTTTGCTTTGTATCGTAAAGCCCGTCCTGTACCTTCAGAAGTGACAAATTCCAGCTTAGATAGCATGCGCATATCTCTAACGAAAGTCTGATTGCTCACATCAAATAATTGTCTGTATTTTCTGTTTGTTAAGGCTTTCCCTTCATTTACCATCAATCTTAATGCTTCTATTTGTCTGTCATTTAAACCCAATTCTTTCAAATCTGTTTGCCTTTCTTTGGGTATACTGGGGACTAAATCTAAAATCTTATCGCCGGGACCATAAAAAGTAATTCTAAAGAAATCACCTGGTTGAGTTATTACTGGCGGCTTCAAACCGTGTTCTGTCATCCAATTCTTCATTTTAGTAATGCCAGTCCCATATCTTTCCATATCTTTTGTTTCGTGAAAGATTTTGCATATCTCCTTATTCCTTGTCTCATGAACCCCTTCTAAATGTCTTATATCGAGTCCTTGCAAAAGTCCTCCTGGACTAGTTATTTCTACCCTATCATCAAAGATGGAAAACATGATTGGAGACCAGCGATGTGCATAATCTCTATGGGCGATGGCATTGATAACCGCTTCTCTTATTGCTTCATAGGGATACTCAGGGATATCCACCCGCTTAAACTCAACTATCTTATTGGCTAACCGTGTGTTCCTTCTAAAAAACATTTCAACTTCATTGAGCATCTTGTAGATAGGACCTTTTATTTCTTTAGAGTCAATGAAATTAATTCGTGTTATGCCCTTAAACCTGGCGATCCTTATTTCATTTTGGGAGATATATTTGGATGGATTTTTCCCAAAGAATAGTAGACCAGCATTTGTGGGCTTAAGCTCACCCTTTTCTTCCTTTACTACTTTTAAGGTTTTTATTAGAAAGTCTTTTATAGAAATTTTCGGAATATCAACATCAAGTTTGATTGCCCTATTTTCTAAGAAATCTCTTACTTCCTCCTCATCTATTGTTTCATATCCCGCCTCGCGACAGATTACCTGGTCAAAAGGTAGTTTGCTTAATATCCCTTCTTCATCAAGGTAGGAAATAAGACTATTAAGAACCTGGGTTTTTAATTCATCAATATTATCAAAACATTTATAAATATAGGAATCCCTGATAGTCTTGATAAACCTTTGGGTATCTTTATCTCTTTTAGAATCATCTTTACCTTTAATAAATATTAATATTTCTCCTTGTGGTTTTTGTTTAACGAAACGCCTGAATTCTCTTTCAGTAGGAGAAAGTCCATCTTTGCCTTTAATTCCATATTCATTGCCAATTATTCCAATATAGACATCGCTATTATCTACTTGCTTAATATAAGTTGAAACAGGTGATTTACCCTTTGCTGGTAAGTCTTCAAAAAGAAAGATATCAAAGAAATCTCGCAGGGTTGAATTACTGAGTACTATTTCTTTTACCGCAAGTCGCTCCCCTTTGAGCTCTCTCTGAACACCGCTTACGAATATCTTATATTTCTTCATATCAAACCGCTTTTGGCAAAACTGAAATAGTCCTCTCGATTTTTATAAAGTTTATATGGTTAATCAGCTTCGCCGAGATACATATTAAATTCTTCTTTTATTTCTCAGAGTAATTTACAAATTATACCACAGATTCTTTATTTTTGCAAGATTTTTATCCCACCTCCCCCAACTTCACCCATCGCCAGCCGGGTGGAAGCTTAGATTGTGGATTATTCACTTCAGATATTTTTTGGCTCACCAAATTTTATGTTCCCATTATTACTCATTTTCGCCCCATTAGTGCCCCTTTCGCCCCTTTGTCGTCTCCGTGGCGTGTTTATGTCAGCTTTGTGGCGTCTTTATGCTCAAAAATTATTAGCAGTTATTAGTCCTTTGTGAGCCCTTTATGAGCCCTTTGTCCGATAAATGTCCGAAATATGTCTGAC
>JGI24025J20009_10003118_pt1 | contig 11453 bp, 9 predicted proteins | sample Cruoilmetagenom3_FD_20009 | JGI IMG/M metagenome (IMG submission 20009) | reverse complement strand
AGTTCAGTAGGCACTCCCGCCAACGAATTCTCGTTTAACGTTAGAAGACAACAGCTTAGTCGGCAGAGAGGGTTAGACGGGGGTCCTGTTCCCTCCGCCACCTACCAAAGAAAACCTGTTCTCCGTTTTCCGCCACCGCCGGAATTTCTTGTTGTTTTCAAAGGTTGTAGCGACAGGGCTGTTGACTGCCGCACTGGCGCTCGGGCAAGAAATGGTTCTCTCGCCCCCTGCATTCTCCAAAGCTGTTGACTAAGGGTGTTTTGAGACAGTCTTGCAATGCATTGTAAAGCAACGATAATTGTGGCACCTAGATTTCCGCAGTTCGATTTTTCGCGCCCTTGGCTTGCGGGACTAGGGGCGAAATTTCGTTCCCCTAAGCCATCGTTTTTTCCAACCGGCGCTTTCGTTTTTGCCAGTCGGGTAGGATTACATTGAGCAGATCAAAGAAGGCCGGTCCGTGGTGAGGTTCGGCGATGTGGCAAAGCTCGTGCGTGATGACGTAATCAATCGCGTCAATGGGGGCCTCAATCAAACGTTTGTTCAGCAAAAGCCGCTTGGCTGGGGACATGGACCCCCAGCGTTGCTGGAGCTGCCGAATTATTAGCCCTTCCGGGCGAAAGGCTTCCGGCTCTGGAAACCGGTTCAGGTTGACTTCTATCCGCTCTCTTAATTTGATGTGTGCTCTATCGCTATACCAGGCAGTGACAAGCTCTCGCGTGATTTCGCAGTTATTTGGACGGTGGCTTTGTACACAGATGAATCCGCGAGTGAGCTTTACGCCGGCCTGAACGTGAAGGACAACTTTCAGACGATACTGGCGTCCGAGATAAAGGTGGGTTTCACCGGCGATGAACTGGCGTTCTGGTGTTCGGGGGAGGTATTGATTGAAAAAACCCTGTTGTCGCAAAATCCATGCGGCCCGCTTGCGAACCTTTTCATTGATTGCGTCGAGTGTTGCCGTAAGGGGGGCTGCGACAACCACAGACGTGTCAGGTTCAACCGCAATTTCCAGTGATTTTCGATCTCGCCGGTGCACAACGAATTCTATACGGTGTTCACCAAACCGGACATCTCCGTGTTCAGCATTCATCCTGGGAACCTCGCCCGGGCAAGTTCCATGATTTCGAGTTCGAGATCATCGAGAACTTCCATCGGGAGTTCAATGCTATGTTCATCGCGCAAGATGTCAAAGAAGAAGTCATCGATGGCATTTCGCATTTTGTTCTGGGCCGTCTCGTTGGACCAGACATCGACGATATGATGTTCCTTGATGATTTCAATCAGCGAAAGGGCAATGCGGGCTGCTTCATCGGGTGCCACAGGTTCTCCGCCAAATTTCATCAGCACGCCCTCCAAAACACCAAAGAATGCCTGGCCATCCTCGTTACCTTTCACAGGTTCGGGGACGTCGTGCCCTCGATCCTTTCGCGAAATCTTGCCGGCGAGATCAATCACATTGTTGAGGTAATCGCGCTCCGATATTCGGCGCTCTCGGTAAGCTAGGATCGTCTCTTCCAGCAATTCGGAAAATTGCCGGTAAAAGGTCGGATCTTCGTCCATTTTCTCGGTGATCACCCGGCGCGTGGCACTTGCAATGCGGTCCGCCTTTGACGATTCGGATACTCCGGTTTCGTCTACAACGGCCTTTAAGGCGTCGGCGTTGTTGATGTTGACCATCTCAATGATGACTTCGGCTGGTAGGGCAACCACGTGATCGTCGAGGAGTTTCTGGATTTTTGGTTCAAATTCCTTGACATCAACTGTTTCCTGATAGCGAAGCTGCACAGCGCGTTTGAGTTCCGAGAACTGCTTCCAGTCCCTTTTCATCCGGTCGATTTTTTCATCTTCGAGAACATCCAGCAATTTGTCAGATGAAAGCGAAATATGCAGGCACCGGGTAAAAACCTTGAGCCGGGTATAAAAATCTTGCCGGACAGCGTCATCGGCGAGGAACTGTTCGAACTGTTCCATATCCTTCTTGTTTCGGACCGGCTTGAACAGATCCCAGAGCTGATCGTGCAGATGGGGAAGTTTGCGAATTTCTTCGCGGATGTCGTGCACGGTGTCGGCGAGATCGGCGGCATCAAAGCCTTCGAACGCGCTGTAGGTCGTCAGGGCGGCATCCAGTTCCCCTAACAAACCCTCATAATCGACGATGAAGCCAAATTCTTTTTCTGTCGTACCATCCTCGAAGAGCCGGTTAACCCGCGCAATAGCCTGCAAAAGATTGTGCTCTCGCAAAGGCTTGCAGACATAGAGGACAGTATTGCGTGGGGCGTCAAATCCGGTCAGCAGCTTTGATACAACAATCAGAATTTCGGGCTCATTCGGGCCTTTGAAGGCATCGATAATCTGCCGGTTATACTCGGCCTCGGTTTTGTAGAGCTTCATCATCTGCGCCCAGAAGGCACGCACAATGTCCTTGGATTCCTTGTCTACCTCCTCGTTGCCCTCATTGTCGTCAGGGGCCGAAATTATGATCGCACTGGAAACGTGGCCGATCTCGTCCAAAACTTCCTTGAACCGTACGGCTGCCGCTTTGGAAGGAGCGACAAGTTGAGCTTTGAAACCGGTATCCTGCCAATGCTGGCGGAAGTGTTCCGATATGTCGAAAGCCTTGGCGCGAATAGTCTGATTTGTTTTGGAGAGTGCGTCCATGCGCGAAAACTTGCGTTTCAGGTCGGCTTTTTGGGAATCTGTAAGGCCTTCGCTGATCTTGTCGAACCAACGGTCAATTACATCACCATTCACCTGCTGCTCAACCAGCCGGCCTTCATAGAGCAAGGGCACGACAGCGCCGTCCGCGACCGCCTCATCGATGGCATATTTGTGGATGAGGCCACCAAAGGTAGATAGCGTGTTCTTTTCTTTTTTGAGCAGTGGCGTACCCGTGAAGCCGAGGTAACAGGCCTTGGGCAACAACCGGCGCATCTTGGTGGCGAACTGGCTGTGACCGCCGTAACGGCCCGTCTGTGAACGGTGGCTTTCATCCACCAGAACAAAGACATTGGCATCTTCATCCACATCGGTCGCATTTTTCGCTGCGGTATCAAACTTGTTGATAATCGTGGTCACCAAAGGCGCTTTGCTGCGGATCAGATCAAGCAAATGCGCACCACTGGTGGCGCGCGCGGGTTCAAGATCGCAGGATTTGAACGTGTCCCTGATTTGTTTGTCCAGATCATCCCGGTCGGTGACGATAATGATGCGCGGGTTGCTGATGTCCCGGTCCAGCACCAGCGCGCGGCCCAGCATGACCATGGTCAGCGACTTGCCGGAACCTTGGGTGTGCCAAATCACGCCGCCCTTGCGCCGCCCCTGAATGTTTACTTGCCGCACGCGATGGGTGGCGCGGCGGATGCCGAAGAATTGCTGATGGCGGGCGATCTTCCGGGTGCCGCCATCAAACACAGTGAAGCGTCGCACCAGATCGAGCAGGCGCTCGGGTCGGCAGAGCGCGAATATCGCGCGATCCTGCGCAGTTACCGCCCGCGGCCCTTCGGCAGCCAGCTCATCGAAATACCGGCGGGCACCGGCAAAATCGTTGGAGAAAATGGCAGCAGCCTCTGGCGCTGCCAGGGATCGGTTGGCGGCCGCGGCAATATCCTCATCCCGGTCCTCTTCATCTTTCCACGCCTGCCAAAACTGGCGCGAGGCCCCGATTGCAGCATAACGCGCCCGCAGCCGGTTCATGCTCATCAGAAGTTGGGAAAAATGAAACAGCTGCGGGATATTACCCTCGTTTTGATAGCCGATCAGCTGGCTGTCCGCCTTTTTCAGGCTCTCAGTCGGGCGCTTGTTCTCGATCACCACAAAGGGGATACCGTTCACAAATGCTACGATATCACACCGCTTGGTCTGGGTGCTGCCGGTGCGCTCGACCGAGAATTCTGCCGTAACATGAAAGGCGTTGTTTTCAGGGGTCTCCCAATCGACATAGCGAAAGGAATAGCTTTTGCTGTCTCCGTCGATTGTCTTGGTGATGGTGGTGCCCAGAACCAGAGTGTCATAGATTTCCTGATTGGTGGCGCGCAGCCCCTTGATCCGGTCCGGCGTTGGTTTTAATCGCCGGATTGCCTCATGCGCATCCTCGAGATCAAAAGCGTAGTCGCGCCCGCGATGGGTGAAATGGTTAATCTCGAGCAGCTTTTCAGCCAGCACTTCATCAAGCACCACATTGCGCAAGCGGTCTCCGCGAAGGCGCAGCGACTCGACTTGTGACAGAGGCATAAACCCCAACGCCACCAACATTTGCAGGGCCGGAATTTGAGATTGGTGTTTTTCGGCGGCATTGAAACCAATATCAGTCATTCTTAGGCACCCCAAACTTCTGCTGAAGCGGCGTCAAAGAAGTCGACATTTAACGGAAAGCTGCCTGAACGAAGATGCGCCATACTCATTGCGGCATCCTTGATCTGCTTGTTTGTCACGCTCTCCGGGTCGCCGTAGAGTCCGACATAGATCTGTATGATCTTGCCTCTGGTGATCTTCTTCAGGACATGCTGATCGTTCTTGGCGAGGCTGTGCCCGAAAATGAACAAAGCATCGTTGCGCTGAGCCATCTGTGAAGAGAAACTCTTGTAGGAATGATGCAGATACGCGCTGTGCTTGATTTTAGCGAGTTTCTGATTGCTCTTACCTTCGGCCACAAACAAAGGATACTTATTCGCGCCCATAGCTTCCCGCGCCTGTTCAAGCAGAGGCTTACCTGTATTCACCCATGTATATTTCTGCAGTTCCGCGCCCGCATCGAAAAGGTGCAGCGCACCGTGCAGGTAGTGCACGCGTTGGCTGTGTGCCCCACTCTCGCCCATCCAGTTTACATATTCAGGCTCGGTATCTTCATCCCTGCCGAAACCGTCGTTCACCGCCAAGGGGATCGGATTATCGAACCCCATGTCATCATGCATCAGAGTCCAGTACAAAAGCAGGTCATAATTTAGAGTATAGACTTTACCATTAGCGTTCGCCCTGCCGAGGAAATGAGCTAGAAACCTGCGGCAAGCCCAGAATTGCGTATCATCGATTTCATTTGGAATATTGGGGTGATTGTTGGCCACCGTCTGAATGAGGATGTCTTTTAGCGCTTCGGCATCAGCGGCCATTTGCTCGGCTGCCTCCGTTGCTTCGCCTGAATAGATCGGAGCAACTCGCGATGCACCTTCCAGTATCTTAATCACTTGTTCGAAATCAGTACTACCCACGGCATCAAACACCGCGGGGAGCCTCGGCGCTGACGAGAAATCGGCTTGCTCGAACAGCGAGCCGTAAGTGAAAATTTGTGGTCGGCAGGCGATACTGAACCCGTTACCTAGCAACAGATGCCTTTTCTTGAATTGCGCTGAGTGGGCAATAGCCTCGTCGAATGTGTGCAATGTAGTCATATTTTACCCCTTTGGCGGGTACGGGTCTTTGCCGTAGGTGTTGCGCTCGCGGATTTTGCCGTCGCGCCCTTTGAGATAGGCTTCGCCCTTTGCGGCTCCGGCTTTTTCCTTGGAGTAATCCCAGGCTTCGGCCTGCGTGTCAGTTACTTTCGAGGCGCGGTCGGCCCCCTCGCGCTTTGATTCCCATTTTCCGTCGGGGCGTTGCTGGGTCCAGTAGTTGCCTTTATCTGCCATCGTTCGTCTCCTTGATTGCTGTGAGAGTTTCAGTTTCTTCATTTTCCACACGCCATTCCCCCGTCAGCAGCTTTTGCATGAGGCCCCGTTTCTGGCGGGTGAGGGCTTGGATTTCTTTGTCGGTGACAGTCAGATCATCACGCGCCGTATTCAGGATGCGGATGATTTCGCGTTGCTCGTCCAACTCTGGCAGGGGCAGTTTCATCGCGGCGAGATCGTCGTAATAGGTCCGCATCCGGACGCTGCCAGAACCACCGCTGTTGATGTAATGGCCCCACCAGCGCGTTTTGCGGAGGTGGTCAAGGTAATCGGGGGCAAGCCCGTCAGCATCACACCCAAAGACAACGTAGTCAGGGCTGACAAGTACCTCTGATTGGCCCTCGTTCATTGCGATGGAGCCGACATTGATGCGCATCGGGTTATAGGCAAAGGCGCGCGGCGGTAGGCGTTTGTAGCGGCTGATGTCACCGGCAATGGTTTGTTCGCGCATGGGCACGATGCCATTGGCCTTGGTGACGCCCATCACGGCTTCACGGCCAAGGGCCTTGTCCCCGTTGCGCGCCGTCAGTTCATGGGTGACTTCGGCCAGACGGCGCGGTTCCCAGTTTCGGCGTTGGTTATCAAGGCGCATGTCACCGAACAGGAGTGCGGCACGTAAACTTTCGAGCCGCCGCGCCTTGACCGTGCGCAGGGCGGTGAGGGTTTCAAGCCCCTCGTCCCACGTGCGCAGAATTTCAGCAATCTTGCGTTGTTCGGGGAGGGCGGGAACGAGGAGACGAAAATTTCGAAGAATGTCTGTCGTTAGATTGGTGTAAATTCCTCCGTGGGTAGCAGAGCGTTCGAGACGCCCCTTCAGTTGGGTCATGACCTCGAAAAGGAACTCTGGATCAACGGAAGAGTTGATCTGATCCAGCGCTAAAAACCCATCGTGTATGCATGCATCGACCGCCAAGAAGGACGGTCGTCCAACGTCACCCGAGCAGACAATTGTCAGAGTGCCTTTTGGCATAGGGCGGCTCAATCTTGCGCCAACCTCAGTGAGAAAATCAATCCGGGGAGTAACGTGTCTTCCATCTCTTGTGACATCTGCCACCATAAGACGGGGGACGCTTCCACCGTAGTAACGTGGATCACCTTTTGGTCGAGGGCTGGCACCGCGTACTACTCTCGCAATGTCGCCAATCGAAGTCTCTTTCCACCCCTCAACCATCCCCGCCCCCAATCCTGCGCCCTTTGGCACCCTCGGCGATTTTCTTCAACTCGCTCAGATCATCCACCTGTGCGGCTGCTTTGCGCTCAGCAGCTTTGCGGGCTGTGTCAAAATCTGTGTAACGGGCATCGGCGATCTTTTTCGCTTGCTTGGCCGAAATGCCACCTTTGCCCGTCAACAGCGGCAGCTCGTTGGATTTTAGGAAGCCATCCAGCACATTATCCCAATCCTGCATCTGCATGGTCTGACGGCGGGTGGCACGTAATTCGGCCGTATTGAGGAAGGTTTCAACAATCAGGTTCAGCTCTTTGATTTCCCCCTCGCCCAAATAATTCTTGGCGGTGCCTATGTCAGCCTTATGCACGGTGCGGCCTTTGTCCGACCCTTTCCATGTGGTCAGGCCCATATTGGGGGCGGCTGCATCGGCGCGGGCCTTGATCAACTCTCCGGCCGTGTGGCTGGTGACCGCATAGAGCATTTTATTCTGGATCTTGGCATAGAAGGGCCCGGTGGATTTCGCATCGTAATCCTCGCTCAGCGCCAGAATATCGCGCACCTTCTGATAAAACCGCGCCTCCGACGTGCGGATGTCGCGGATGCGTTCAAGCAGTTCATCGAAATAGTCGAAATCCGGCTCTTTCAAGCGGGTGTCGTTCATCACGAACCCCTTGACCAGATATTCCTTCAGCGCCGAAGTGGCCCAGCGGCGAAATTGAACCCCGCGCGCTGAACGAACGCGGTAGCCGATGGCAAGGATCATATCGAGGTTGTAGTGATCGACCTGATAGGTTTTGCCGTCTGCGGCAGTTGTTGCATAACGTGCAACAACTGAATCCATCGTCAGTTCCGCATCCTCGAAGATGGCCTTGATATGGCGCGAGACCACAGATTTATCCCGCCCGAACAAGTCGGAAATCTGGCTGAGCGCCAGCCAGACCTGACCATCGGCGGCGCGCAACTGAATGTCGGTTTGCCCGTCTTCAGTTGTGTAAAGGATCAATTCCCCATCAGACATCAACGCCAAGCTCCTTCAGGTATCCGGCCATACGGATGCGCACTTCACCCAATTCGGTTTCGATTCCGTTGATCTGCTTTTGCAGGGCAGCGACGTCGATTTCCTCTTCCGGCTCGAACGTATCCACATAGCGCGGGATGTTGAGGTTAAAACCATTTTCAGAGATTTCATCAAAGTTGGAGAGGTGTGAATATTTGTCGATCTCATCGCGGGTGCGGTAGGTTTCCAGAACCTTGTCGATATGGGCGTCACCCATCACGTTTTGCGCCTTACTTGGGGTGAATTCCTTGCTGGCGTCGATGAAAAGCACATCCTTGCGCGCCTCGTTCTCTCCGCCTTCCTCGCGGGATCGGTCAAAGATCAGGATGGCAACGGGGATGCCCGTGGTGGTGAACAGGTTCGCCGGAAGGCCTATAACGGCATCCAGCAGGTTTTCCTCGATCAGGGCCTGGCGGATGCGCCCCTCGGCCCCGGCGCGAAACAACACACCGTGCGGAACGATCACCGCAACCCGGCCGCTTTGACGTTTGGCAATTTCGATCATGTGGGTGATGAAGGCATAATCGCCTTTGGATTTCGGCGGGACACCACGCCAGAAACGGGTGAACGTATCACCTGCCGCATCTTCCGCCCCCCATTTGTCGAGGCTGAAGGGCGGGTTGGCCAGAACGATATCAAATTTCATCAAGTGATCACCCTCGACCAGAGCGGGGCTGTTGAGCGTATCGCACCACTCGATCCGTGCCGCGTCCTTGGCGTGCAGAAACATGTTCATGCGGGCCAGCGCCCAGGTCGCGCCGTTCACTTCCTGCCCGTAGAGTGCAAAGTTGTCAGAGCCAACCTCTTCAGCCGCGCGGATCAACAAAGATCCGGAACCGCAGGCGGGATCGCAGATAGTGTCGCCCGGTTTGGCACCTGCCAATTTGGCAAGGAGGCGGGAAACGGCAGCAGGGGTGTAAAATTCACCGGCTTTCTTGCCAGCATCAGATGCAAATCGGGAAATCAGGTAGATGTAGCATTCCCCGATGATGTCTTCGGTGACACGGCTGGGGCGCAGATCAAGTGCGGGCTTGGCAAAATCTTCGAGCAGGTTTTTCAGGCGGCGATTGCGGTCCTTGACGCGGCCCAGATTGGCCTCGGAATTGAAGTCGATGTTGCGAAATACACCTTCCAGCTTGGCCCGGTTGGCATCTTCGATCTTTTCCAGTGCGATGTTGATCCGCTCGCCGATATTGGCCTCGTTTCGGGCCTCGTAAAGATCATAAAAGCTGGCCCCTTCGGGCAGGATAAAACGCTCACGCTCCAGCCGACGTCGGATGCGGGCATCGTCGTCGCCGTATTGCTTGCGATAGGTTTTTACATGGTCGTTCCAATGGTCCGAGATGTATTTCAGGAACAGCATCACAAGGATGTAGTCCTTGTATTGCCCCGCATCGACAACGCCTCGAAAGGTGTCGCAAGCAGCCCACGCGGTCTGGTTGACTTGGGATTGTGTGAGCTGGTCGGTCATGCGTGATGTCCTTTGTCTATGGGGATGGGGTGGATTTGGCTTGCCCTCTCATGGAGCGCGAGGGCTAGGAGTTTCGCGCGGTTTTGAGCCAGCTTTATGGAAAGTGCCATCTCACGGCGCGCAAGATCATCGACCTTAACGATGCTCATTTGCGTTTTTAGGTCTGGAAGGTCAATTTCCAATTGATCAAGGCTGGATCGCGGGATCATCCTAAGATTGGTGCCGCGGGCGTCGGCTTGGAGTTGTCGTTGTGCATCTGGTTGGTTGATGGCCCAGACCAGATATTCAGGGGCCACTAGGTCCCGTTTTGGCCGGATAATGACCAGCGGCAATACCGCAATGGCAAAACCTTCAAAATCCATTGAAAGCATGCAGGCAGTCGTTCTTTCCCCCCGCGAGCGAAAAACTAAATCTCCGGTGCCAACTTGATATCGATCTTTGGATTCCGGCAAATTCATTCTGATTAGATGGCAGGACTGAATCTCACCTTCAGCTGGCACGTCCTTTAGCTGGATCACGGGGATGCCCTCGTCGCCCGATTCCAGGCGAGTTCTGGCTGTATATCCGGTCTGAATGGTGCAAATATCGGCCAGCTTCATGAAATACCTCTGTAGTAAAGATTACAGAGATATAGGGCGGAGGGGCGCGCCTGTCAATGATCGAGAGTGCAGTAATAAGATATACTGCGAATTCTATAGGTGGCCATCTATGGTGCCCACGCTTCTCTCTGCCCCTCCCACGCCGGTGGAAACGGCTCGAGCAGGCCCGCCAGCGTAATCTCCGTCGGCTGCCGCCCCTCGATGATCGCCTCGACAATGTCCGGTGCCAGAAGACCGAGCCGCAGCACCCGTGTCATATAGGAAAACGCCATCTTCTCATGCTCAGCCAGTTCCTTGACCGTCGCAAATTCACCGCTTTCCAGCATGCACTTCCAGCGAAAAGCCCTCGCCAGCGCCTTGACCAGCGTGCTGTCGATCCGTGGATGTAAATTTGAATCTGGAGCATCAGCTGGCATCACAACCTGCTTGCGACCACCATATTTGCGAATTGCGAACGGAACATGGACCGAGATCGTCTCCACACTCGTCTGGCGGCGGGTCATGCCGCTTGCCCAACGTCGCTGGCCATTTCCTGAACGAGGCTGCTTAGCCCATCGACACGCAGGCGAACGTCCAGCCCGCCCAGCCCAATGTCCACCCGTTCTACCAACAACTGTACAATGCGCGCCTGTTCGGCGGGGAACAGTTCGTCCCACAGCGGGTCAAGCTGCACCAACGCTTCGCGAACAGCGTTTTCGTTGATCTCAGGATCCGAGACCTTCACCGCTTTCCACGTGCCAATGATGATTTCCGGCTGGCGAAACACCACCCGCAGTTGGTCAATGACAGCCGCTTCGATCTCCGCCGCTGGCACGCGGCCAACGGGGCACATTCCAGCACCATGCCTGAGAACCGTCTGACTGACATAATACCGGTAGAGCCGGTTCTTCTTGCGCGTGTGGGTAGGTGAGAACGCGGCCCCATCCGGCCCCCAGAGCAACCCTTTCAGAAGCGCTGGCGTTTGAGCCCGGGTATTGCTGGCGCGTTTGCGCGGGCTTTCGGTCAGGATGGTATGCACTTTGTCCCAGAGTTTGCGTGGAATGATCCCCTTGTGCTGGCCGGGGTAGCTGTCGCCCTTGTGGACAGCCTCGCCAATATAGACCCGGTTGTTCAGAATCCGATACAAATACCCCTTGCTGATCGGCTTGCCCTGCTTTGAGGTGACACCGTCTGCTCGCAATTCGCGTGCCAGAACGGTGGCGGAGCCGATTTCGACGAAGCGCTCGAACACCATGCGCACCGTTTTGGCCTCCGGTTTGTTGATCATCAGCCTGCGGTCTTTCACATCGTAGCCCAAAGGCACGGTGCCGCCCATCCACATGCCCTTCTTGCGCGAGGCGGCAATCTTGTCGCGGATGCGCTCCCCGGTGACTTCGCGTTCGAACTGAGCGAAGGACAGTAGGATGTTCAGCGTCAGCCGCCCCATGGAGGTGGTCGTGTTGAACGACTGAGTGACGGATACGAAGGTGACGCCATTCCGGTCAAACACCTCGACCAGCTT
>JGI24025J20009_10003116_pt1 | contig 11459 bp, 10 predicted proteins | sample Cruoilmetagenom3_FD_20009 | JGI IMG/M metagenome (IMG submission 20009) | reverse complement strand
GCCCTCCCAGGTATAGTATACACTCTCTTGGCGAAAAGGAGAGATCAATGCTATTCGATTCTTAAGGTGCATGTCTACACTATCTAATATACAAGTATACACTCTCTTGGCGAAAAGGAGAGATCAATGCTATTCGATTCTTAAGGTGCATGTCTACACTATCTAATATACAAGTAGCTGCTCAAGGGATAGGAAAACGGGGCAACAGACAAACAAAGGATCGCCGGACGTGCCCTGTCTCCTTGTCTCCGTCTCCCTGTCTCCTCGTCTCCTTGTTTCCTGGTATACTCACCTACTTGGCAGCCCACTTCTCCGTCTCGCTGGGTGGGAAATCCTCGACCTCCACAATCTCCAATGCTTCTGTGGGGCACTCGTCGGCACATTTGCCGCAGGCGATACACTTGAAGGGCACAACGTGATCGGGGTGCACGAACATAGCCCCAATAGGGCAAAAACTCACGCAGGCGTAGCAGCCCACGCATTTCTTCTTGCTGATCGTCACCACCCCGTTCTTGAGACGGCGGATGGCCATGGCTGGACAGACATCAATGCAGTCACCTAATTGTTGGCAGACGAGGATACGATAATCCGCATCGCCAGAGTCATCTTCGACGATGCGGATGGCCGATTTCCCTGAGTTTGGTTCGTCGAAGTAGGTCTCGGAGCAGATCGCTTCACAAACCAGACATCCGATACAGCGGTCTGGGTAGGTTTTCAGGATCTTCATGGTTCCCCTCACGTGTTCCGTTGTCTGTTGGAGCGTTGGTGATTATACCATCCCCCACCGCATCCAGCAACTACCTGTCAGGCCGTCGCCGAAGTCTCCTCAATCTCGCTTCTCTGAGCGGCGATCTCCCGGCGCAATCGCTCGATGTCGGACAGCAGTGCCATGTCCCGCTCGTCGTCCAGCACTCGCAGCCGATGCTTTCGAAAGGCCAATTCTGTCAGCAAGCGATGCACACGCCCTTGGCGACGCGCCTCTTTCCGTCCCCCCCGTCTCCAGGCCGCCCACCACAGCCGCAAACGCCGCCCGTATGCCAACGCCGCCGAATACTCCGACGCCGTCAGCAATCTGTCCACTTCCTCCGCCAGTTCTGTTTCGATCCATTGCCGTTCTTGGCGCCAGGCCAGCAGCACGACGACGAGCAGCACCAGTATCCCCCCACCATTGGTCAGCAAACTCAGCAAGAGGCCGCCCAGGGATACATCGGCCAGCGAGACACCCAGATTGTGCACACCGTGAAAGGTCATGGCCGCGGCTAGGCCCACCAGTGGCATCAGCCAGCGCAGACAGCCGCGCCGCGCCAGCCGTGCCATGCCCAACCCGGCCCCGCTGAGGGCGGTGAAGAAAGCGTGATTGAGGCCAAACAGGACAACTCGCAGAAAGACCACTACTCCCCAGCCCATCCATCCTCCTTCAAGAAAGGTGGAGAGGAAGTAGAGCAGGTTCTCGGTCATGCTGAAACCGATGCCCACCAGCGCCCCGTAGACCACGCCATCCAGCACGTTGTCGAACTCGCGGCGGAAGAACAGCAAGAGGCCCACCAAGGCCAGGGCCTTGGCCACCTCTTCCACCGCAGGTGCCACGGCGCTCGCTTCCAACACATTGGCCAGCCGCTCAGCTTGCAGTCCAGCCAGCGGTACACCAAACAGCGTCTCCGCCAGCAGAGAGATGAGGATGGCGGGAACCGCCCCCCAAACGAAGGCCACGGCCAGCAGTCCCAACGGCTCTTTCTCGTACCGATCGCCCCACCAGATCAGCAGAGCGTACATGACTGTGGGCACTGCTGTCGCCAGGAGGGAGAGAATCACCGCCAGGATACTGTTAGCGAAATCCACTTGAGCCTCCGCGTTCAGAGCCAACCCAACCGGCGCAGCGGTTTGGCGATGGTGGAAGGGAAGTGCACCCAAAGGCCGTTGGGCCTTCCGCCGACTTTGCCCTGGGCCAGGCTCTGCAAGAACTCCTCTGGCCCGTCGAAGGGCGGCAGTTCCACGTAGCCACGCCCCAGTTCCCAGAGGGTGTGCGCATCGCTTCCCGCCGTGGCCAGTTTGCCATAGCGATCGGCCCACTCCCTGGCTTGGCGATTGTCGCGCTGCAACAGACAGCGGGCGTTGAACACCTCCAACGCATCCACCTGGTCAATGATCTCCAGCAGAGCTCCGCGAGCCAGCGCCGAAGGACGCAGACTCTCGAAAGGATGGGGGACGCTGATCACTGCCCCCTGCTCCCGCAGGCNAGNAANGGCCTCCTGCGGCGTGAGGTCTTTGGGTACCCCTTCTCGCAAGAAATAGGCAATGAGCTCGCCCTGCGTGGTGTCAATCTCCTGGCCCACGATAATCAGGTCGGGAGCCAGTTCCTGTGCCGCCAGTGCTCCGGCGATGGTGTTGTGGTCGGTGATGGCGATCTTGCTCAGCCCTTTGCGGCGGCAGGCGGCGACGAGTGCGGGCAGCCTCGTCAGGCAGTCCCCAGAGTAACGTGTGTGAACGTGAAGGTCGACTTTCCAGATCAATGTGAAGCTCCCAAGTTCCCGGTTCCCCGCCGCGGGGCATACTTGCAGAGAGCGGCCACCCGGCATCATTGCCAGGTGGCCGTTTCGCCTCTTCTCGTACCTCAAATGCAAACCAACGTCTCGGAACCTCCACCGCCTTGAGCTGTGATTTGCTCAGTCTAGCTGCTCTCCGCCTCCCGCTTGGCCTCGGCGATCACGCCCTCGACGACGTGGGAGGGCATGATCTCGTAGTGGGAGACCTCGATCTCGTAGACGCCACGCCCCTGGGTCATGGAGCGAAGGTCTGTGCCGTAACGCTGTATCTCCGCCAACGGAGCCTGGGCCGTGACCACGCTCTTGCCCTTTTGCTGATCCATGCCCGTCACTCGCCCTCGCCGGGTGTTCAGGTCGCCCAACACGTCCCCCATGAACTCCTCAGGCACAGTGATGGTCACGTTCATGATGGGCTCCAGGAGAACCGGCCCGGCTTGCATGAACACCTTCTTGAAGACCTCGCGCCCGGCGATTTGGAAGGCGATGTCCTTGGAGTCCACTGGGTGCTGCTTGCCATCGTACACCTCGCAGCGCACATCCTCGATGGGATAGCCCGCGAGCACCCCCCGCTCCAGCACCGACTTGATGCCCTTTTCGATCGAAGGGAAGAAGGATGAGGAGATCGCACCGCCGAAGACGCGCTTGGTGTTGTACTCGAAGCCCTCGCCCCGTGCCAAGGGTTTGATTTCCATGTGTACCTCGGCAAACTGGCCTGCCCCGCCGGTCTGCTTCTTGTGCCGGTAGTAGTCACTGGCCGGGCGGGTCACCGTCTCCCGATAGGGCACCTTGGGGATAGATGTGGTCACTCCCACACTGAACTTCTCCTGCAATCGGCGCACGCCGATGCTCACGTGTGCCTCTCCCGTGCCGGCGAGGATGGTCTGCCGGGTGCTCGGCTCCTGCCGCCAGCGGAGGGTGGGGTCCTCCTCGCACAGGCGGGTCAGGGTGGGGCCCATCTTGGCCGAGTCGGCCTGGGTCTTGGGGCTCACCGCCACCTCGTAGAGCGGATAGGGGTAGCTGGCAGTAGGCAGTATGAGCGGATGCCCCTTGTCGGCCAGGGTATCACCCGAGCGGGTCTCGGTGAGCCTGGTCACGGCGCCGATGTCTCCGGCCACCACCTGAGCGATAGCATTCTGTTCCCTGCCCCGCATCATGTAGAGCTGGCCGACGCGCTCCTCCTCGCCGCTAGAGACGTTGAAAACGCGGCTGTCAGAAGGCAATGTACCCGAATAGACGCGGAAGTAGCTCAGCCTGCCTACGTAGGGGTCGGCCAACGTCTTGAAAACCAGCGCCGCCAGCGGCCCTGCGGCGTCTGGGGCCAGCGTCTCATCTGCTTCGGTTACCGGACTGGCGGCCGTGACCGCGCCCGCTTCGCCTGGCGAAGGCGCGAAATCAACGATGGCCCGCATCAACGGCTGGATGCCGACGTTCCGAATGGCCGAACCGCAGAAGACCGGAACCATCGCCCCCTCGCGCACACTCTTTCGCAAGCCCTGGATGATCTCTTGGGGCGAGAGATCCTCTCCTTCCAGATACTTCTCGATCAACGCATCATCCGTCTCCGCGGCAGCCTCCACCAATTGGATTCGCGCTTCCTCCGCCTGATCGATCATCTCGTCCGGTATCGGCGCTTCTTCGCCCTTCTCGCCCAGATGCGCCTTCATGGTCACCAGGTCCACCACGCCACGGAAATCCATCTGCTTGCCGATGGGCAGTTGCAGAGGGACGAAGTTGGCGTCGAAACTCTCTCGCAGCGAAGCCAACGCCTGGTCGAAATCGGCGTTTTCGCGGTCCATCTTGTTGATGAACAGCAGGCGCGGCAGTTGCCGCTTGTCGGCATAGCCCCAAACTAGCTCGCTGCCCACCTCGACGCCAGCGACTGCGTCCACCAGCACCAGGGCAGCGTCGGCCACCTGGATGGCGCTCAGCATGTCGCCCACGAAATCAACGTAGCCCGGCACATCGAGCACGTTGACCTTGTTGCCGTTCCATTCATAGGGCAACAGCGACATCTGGACGGAGATCTTGCGTCGGATCTCTTCGGGGTCGTAGTCGGAAACGGTGTTACCGTCGTCAACACGTCCCAGCCGGTTGATGGCTCCGCTGTTGAACAGCATGGCCTCGCCCAGCGACGTCTTGCCGGCACCTCCGTGCGACAGCAACACCACGTTGCGAATCTGATCGGTCTTGTAAATGGTCATTCATGCCTCCTCATTCATGATCCCGAAATTAACAGGATGAATTGATATGGAATAACACGCACCACACTCCAGAGAAGTCTGGAGAAGCTTGTCCCCCTATGACAAGCCAAACAGTTTCCGCAGTTTATCAGCCACTTCAGCTTGCATCCGAGGCGATAACTCTCCCAATTCACGCCGAATCAGCGCGGTAGTGACCGTCATTGGACGATGTAACCGGAGCGTAGAGGACACCCGTAACCCAATTGTGGCGAAGTTGGTCTGACTTGAATCCAACACCAGGTCCGATTCCAGTAGGTCAGTCGGTATTCGGCTAGTGATAAATGCCAGGATGACGTGGCGATGCGGACCAATGGGGTCTGTCAAGCAGACCGCCGGTCGAACCTTGGCTGTTGAAAGGTCATCAAAGGGAAAAGGCACCAGGACCACTCTACCCCTGGTCATAGAATGGTCTTCCGTCGGCAAGTGTGTAGATATCTTCTTCAGGCGTAAATGCTCAGCCAGGTAACGATCGGACACAGATCAACACGGATTCGACGGATATGCACAGATGCATCCAGAGAAATCCGTGAGAATCTGTCCAATCCGTGGGAATCCGTGTCCCATTTCCAATCCTCTGGGCAGCAGCCTGAGCCCGAGCAGTTACGAATCGCTCTTTCAGCAAGACCTTTTCTACTTCCTCAGCGCCTTAATAGAAGAGACTGATGTCACATAGCACATTGTAGACGAAAAGGGGGCAACTGTCAAAGGAGAGGAGTAGGTATCAGTGATCGGGGCTCGTGTTCCCTGAGACCCAATCCCTGATATCCAATCCCCCCCCTTAGCCTCGATACTGCCGCACGATCCTTAGGTCGCTGCCCACCATGCGGAAGGCGCGCCGTTCCGCCTCATGCATGATGCGCTCCTCGTCCAGCGTCAGCAGTATCCGGTTGCGCATCAGCCAGCAGCCAGCCACCAAAACGTCGCTGACGTCGGGCGACTTGGCAGCGTAGAGGACGTTGGACACCAGGTCGTGCCGCGGCCAGAGGTGGGGTTTGTCGAAGTCGAAAAGAATGAGGTCAGCCGGGCGGCCGGGCGCCAGGACGCCGCTTTCGGGGAAGCCCATGGCGCGGGCGCCGTTCTGCGTGGCCAAACGCAACGCCAGATCTCCGGGCAACACTTCTGGGTCTCTCCGGTCGTGCTTCTGAACCAGCGAGGCCAGGCGCGCTTCCTCCAGCATGTCCATATCATTGTTCGACGCCGCGCCGTCCGTGCCCAGGGCGACGTTGACGCCGCAATCCAGCAGTTCCGGCACCGGTGTGGTCCCCATGCCCAGCTTCATGTGGCAGTTAGGACACTGTACTACGTGCACACCCCACTCGGCCAGGATCTCACGCATCTCCCATTCCTGCAGGTAGATGCAATGGGCAGCAATGGTGGGCACGTTGAAGATGCCATTGGCTTCCAACACCTGCACCGGCGTGCGGTCGTAGCGCTCCAGCGAGTTGTCTACCTGCTCCTGCGATTCGGAGAGGTGGATGTGGATGCCTACGCCCAGGCGGGCGGCCACCGCCGCCGTACGGGCCAGGAAGTAGTCCGAGCAAATGTAGGGCGAATGCGGCCCCAGTACGGTGCGGATGCAGCCACCGGCCGCGCCTTGCCATCGCTGTACGAACTCCAGCGTGCCCTGCAGGTCGGTGCCGATCTCGCCTTCATCCAAGCCGAAGACGCACCAAGCCAGCGTGGCCCTCAGTCCACTTTCCTCGACGACCTTGGCCACCTGATCCATCCAGAAGTAGTGATCGGCGAAGCCCACCGTCCCAGAGCGGATCATCTCGGCCGCGGCCAGCGCGGCACCCCAGTAGACGTCCTCCTCCTCCAATGCCGATTCCGCCACCCAGATGCGCTCGTTGAACCAGCGGTCGAGAGGCAGGTCGTCGGCCCAGCCGCGCACCAGCGTCATCGCCGCGTGGGTGTGGGCGTTGAAGAAGCCGGGCATGGCCACGCGGTTGTGGCCATCCACGGTCTCGTCGGGGGCAAAATCGGCGGGAGCCTGACCCACCGCTACGATGCGTCCATCGGCGATGGCCAGCTCAGCGCCCCGCAACACCGCCCCTTGCTCATTGAGTGTGATGACATCCACGTCGCGGATTAGGATCTTGGACATCGGTTGCTCCTCATCGGGATAGATGCATACATTATAGCACGGCCCATTTTCACGGCCAAAACCCCAGGAGCAGTTGAACTACTTGCCATTTGGCCCGATGTGCGGTATAATCCGGATGCGTCTATTGGTACTGGTTTCATCACATCTCAAGGAGGGCATCTCATGGGACCCATACTCACTTTCCTCTCAACCTTCGGCATCTTCATCATCGCCTTGCTGGCCATTGCCAGTTCGGCCATCAAGATTGTACAGGAGTACGAGCGAGGGGTCATCTTTCGCCTGGGGCGGCTGGTGGGGGCCAAGGGGCCAGGCCTCTTCTTCATCATCCCCATGGTGGACCGCATGCTCAAGGTAGACCTGCGCGTGATCACGTTGGACATCCCCGCCCAGGAGGCGATCACCAAAGACAACGTCACCGTCAAGGTGGATGCAGTCGCCTACTTCCGCGTCGTAGACCCTTCCGATGCTATCGTTAAGGTGGAGAACTACAGGCAGGCCACCTGGCGCATCGCTCAAACCACGCTGCGTAGCGTGCTGGGTCAGTTCGAGCTGGACGATCTCTTGATGCACCGCGAGGAGATCAACCTCCGGTTGCAGCAGATCATTGACCAGCACACCGAACCNTGGGGCGTCAAAGTCAGCATCGTGGAGATCAAGGACGTGGAGTTGCCTGANACGATGAAGCGAGCCATGGCTCGCCAGGCCGAGGCGGAGCGAGAGAAGCGCGGCAAGATCATCCACGCCGAGGGTGAATTGCAGGCCTCTGAAAAGCTGGCGGAGGCGGCCCACGTCATGTCGCAGGAACCGGCTGCTATCCAGTTGCGCTACCTGCAGACCCTGCTGGAGATCGCTGAGGACAAGACCTCCACTATCGTCTTCCCTCTGCCCATCGAGTTCCTCAGGGGGTTCACAGGACTCCTTGACCGCGCTGGGGGATAGGGCCGCCAACTTCGCCGCGCGCTGCCTGACTTCGTCGCGGGCTGAGTCGAACTGCTGCCTGACTTGACGTGTTTCGTGTTGCGTGCTGCCTGACCGAACACGCAACGCGAGACACGTCCTCGCAGTGATGCACACTNGCGGTTCACGGCGACCTCTTGCTCTGGAGAGACCCTGATGAAGTCCAAGCCCTTCTTGTTGTTGAGCCTGGCCCTGATTCTCGCCGTTTCGCTGCTGGCGGCTTGCCAGCCGCCGAGCTTCCTGCGGTGGGCCACGCCGACACCTGCCGGCCCGTTCCTCACCCTGTTCGTCGAACCGGAGGCCGGCGAATCCCCCGTCCTCGATGCGCTCAACGGCGCACAGGAATCCATCCGCCTGAAGGTGTATCTCCTCACCAATCCCAACGTCATCGAAGCGCTGAAGGCCGCCGTGCAGCGTGGGGTGTCGGTGCGCATGATCCTGGAACTGAACCCCTATGGCGGATCCATTGATCCCAACATCGTCATCGACCTGCGGGACAACGGCGTGGAGCTGAAGGGAGACAGCTTCGTCTTCAACTACACCCACGAAAAGAGCATGATCATAGATGACGAAGTGGCCTTTGTCATGACCGGCAACATGACCGCTTCGTCCTTCAGCGCTAACCGGGAGTACGGCATCATCACCCGCGACCCGCAGGACGTGGCCGAGGTGGCCGCTGTCTTCGAGGCCGATTGGGCGCGGGAAGGGATTGACCTCAGCGAAAGCCGGTTGATCTGGGCACCGGACAATGCACGCGAGCGCATCCTGGCTTTCATTGACGAAGCCCAGACGACGCTGGACATCGAGCAGCAGAACATGCAGGATCCCGATGTCACTCAGCACATTGAGGCCGCACTGCGGCGCGGCGTGCAGGTGCGCATCATCTCCTCGCCCCGCTACCCCATCGAGGAGGATAACGACGAACCGGGGCGCGACCAACTGCGCAAGGCGGGTGCACAGGTGCGCTACTTCGATGATCCCTACATCCACGCCAAAGTCTTCGTCATAGATGGCACGCGGGGCTTCGTGGGCTCGCATAACCTGACGACCAACTCCATCGACTTCAACCGCGAGCTGGGCATCCTCTTCGACGAAACAGAGCCAGTGGCGCAACTGGCCGCGCAGTTCGAAGCCGACTGGGCCAAGGCCACCGAAGAGCCTTTCCCCACCGCTGGTGCAGCCATCCCCGAAGATGGCGTCATCTCTCACAAGGACACCCGCAAGTATTTCTATCAAGAGCTCACGGTGGAGTTGACTGTCACCCACATCTACAACAGCGGCCGCGTCATCTGGCTCATGCCGGATGACCGCGAGGACGACAACTTCAAGGTGGTCATCTTCCCCAGCGACTGGGACAAGTTCCCCGAAGTACCCGACGTGCTGTACGATAGCAAGACCATTCGCGTGAGCGGGCTCATCGAGAAGTACCGCGGCTGGCCGGAGATCATCGTGAACAAGCCTGAGCAGATTGAGGTTCTTGAAGGAAACAAGTAGACAAGGAAACAAGTTGTGTACTTGTCTACTTCGGTCACGTGAAGAACCATGAAAACAGACGTCTATTTCCAATACGCCCCCCTGGTCGACATCCTGCAGGCCCGTGGCTGGGACGTGACGGCATACGATGAGATCCTCGGACGGCGGGAGGACGTGCTAGGCGTCTGGACCATCGGTATTGACCACGGCGGGCGGGTGCGCTTCACCGCCACGAGGCCCACGAGCATGCCACAGGGTCATCGCCTGCAGCGCAACTACCGGCGCTATCGTCTGCTGCTCGAGGCACACAGCATCCTCACCGTGACCACGAAGCTCCAAGCGGCCGAGGAGTTGCCAGCCGTTCTTGACCAACTCGCTGCGTTCGCCATGGGCAGCGACTAGGGAATCAGGTATCAGATACCAGTGATCAGGGATTGGGCAGCCAGTCTGTGGCCCCAAGACTCCGGAGTCTGGCCTCGTCATGTCGTTTCTGCGTCGTTACCGCGGTTACATCCTCCTCTCGCTCGGCTGGCTCATCGCCCTGGGCGGCATCCTGTTCGCCGTGCAGCGACCGCAGCCCGCACCGCTGGAGATCCTGCCGCCACCGCCCACCGCAACACCTGCTCCTGCTCCCACGCCGCAGCCGTTGCGTGTCTACGTCAGCGGCGCGGTGCACGCTCCAGATGTCTACGAGCTGTCCGCCGATAGCATCGTCAAGGATGCCATTACCGCTGCGGGCGGCGTGACAGAGGAAGCAGACGAGGATGCCATCAACATGGCTCTGCCGCTCAGCGACGGCGCGCAGGTGCACGTGCCCCGTCTTGACGATGATCTTCCTGCGCCTCCCTCAATCAGCACATCTGTTCCCCAGACCCCGTCAAGTCCCCCGAGTGGACCGGCGGGCAAGGTGAACATCAACATGGCCACAGTCGAGGAACTAGACACCCTCCCCGGCATCGGCCCGGCCATGGCCGAGCGCATCATCGAGGGCCGCCCCTACGGCAACGTTGACGACATCACCCGCGTCAAGGGCATCGGCGAGGCAACCTTCGAGAAGCTGAAGGATCTGATCACCGTGCAGTAGCGACGGCACGAGGAGGGACAGGGGAACAAGGGAGCAAAGGCGCAAGGGAGCAAGGAAACAGGAGATCCCCCACACCCCAGCACAAGAAGGAATGCCCGTCCGAGAGCTTCATCACGCAACACATTTCACGTTTCACGTCAACACCCCAATTGTTATCATAAGCATGATACAAATCATACCCATCCAGCATAGAGTGGGGTAAACTTTGACAAAACGGCCAATGTGGGGTACCTTACAATGCCTTGCATGGGCCGTTGGCGCGCATATGGAAGGGCCATTACGCCAAGACAAACTCGACTCAGGGAGTACTACAGGGATGGCACAGTACAGCGAAACAGTGATTGATCACTTCATGAATCCACGCAATGTGGGTGTGATCGAAGACGCCGATGGCGTGGGGCATGAGGGCAATCCCACCTGTGGCGATACGATGGAGGTTTATATCAAGGTCGGCAACGTGAACGGCACTAAGCAGATCACAGACATCAAGTTCCGCACCTTCGGCTGTGGTGCAGCCATCGCCAGCAGTTCCATTGCCACGGAGATGGTGAAGGGCAAGACTCTGGAGGAGGCCGAGCGGCTGAGCAATGGGAAAATTGTCGAGGCGTTGGGCGGGCTGCCGCCGCTGAAGGTGCATTGCTCGCTCCTGGCCACCGGCGCTTTGAAGATGGCTATTGAAGACTACCGGCAAAAACAGGGCGATGTGACGGATTCCTGAGCGAACTTGCCACGTCATCTGTTCTGGTGTACAATGGTCGGGCGTTTGCCTCCTCCACATGCGCACCTTCGACGCCATCCGCATGAACCACGACTACGAGATAGCCCCGTGGATAATATGAAATCGCCAGGGCCTGATCTTCACCCAGGAGACGCTGACCGTTCTCTCCTAACCAAACTGTATTGGAGTTGAGAAGGAAGGAGCCTGTGTCCATCAAAGTAACATACCACGGCCACGCTTGCTTCGTCATCGAAGGCGGCGGGGCCAAACTGCTTATTGATCCCTTTCTGAGTGGCAATCCGCGGGCTGACATCGGCCCGGAAGCAGTAGAAGCGGACTA
>JGI24025J20009_10003115_pt1 | contig 11460 bp, 13 predicted proteins | sample Cruoilmetagenom3_FD_20009 | JGI IMG/M metagenome (IMG submission 20009) | reverse complement strand
GAAGCTGCCGTGGGGGTCTCACCCGGGCAAATCATGTCCTTAATTTCCTTAGAGAGGCTTTGCCATTCTTAGACCAGGGAACGAATTGCTATTGAGGCATAGCCGTTATAGAATAGACGGGATAAAAAATGAATGTTGCCCGGCAGCTTTACCAGCTATGTGAGATTGACCTGGAGCTTGAGAGGAACGAGCAGGCCCTCAAGGAGGCCGCCAGCCAGCGGGGGGAGAGCCCGGCAGTGGTCGGGATGCGCCGTGAGGTTGCGCAGGTAAAGGACCACCTGGAGGAGCTTAAGAGCCAGCAGCACCCGGCGGAATGGAAGCTTGATGACCTTGTAACCAGGCTCACGGATGCCGAGGGGAAGCTGTTCGGCGGCCAGATAAAGAGTCCCCGGGAGCTGGCCAGCCTCCAGCAGGAGGTTGAGGCGCTGAAAAAGAGGCGGGGCGAGCTGGAGGATAAGGCGCTGGAACTCATGGGACAGGTTGAGCTGACCGAGGCCAGCCTGGCGGAGCTTGAAGGACGCTTAAAGGCACTGGAGGCCGGGTGGCACCAGCAGCAGCGGCAGCTGGCGGCGGAGATAGAGCGGCTCGAAGGGGTAGTCTTAAGGCTTGAGGGTGAGCGCGGGCAGCTTTCGGCCGGGATTAGCGCGCCGGCGGTTGAGGTCTACCAGAGGATTAAGAAACAAAAAGGGAATGCGGTAGCCAGGGTGGAGCAGGGAAGGTGCCGCGGCTGTGGGATAGCACTGTCCACCGCCGAACTGCAGCGGATAAAAGGCGGTAGCCTGATGCAGTGCGGCAGCTGCGGGCGCATCCTGTTCCTGCCCTGAGGCAAAGACAGGCAATGGTCAAAAGGGTGGTGATATATGCCGATGGCGCTTCACGAGGCAACCCGGGACCGGCGGCCATCGGGGCGGTGGTAAAGGACGAGCAGGGCAGGGTTACTACCCGCATTTCCTGGTCCATTGGCCGGGCAACCAGTAACCAGGCGGAGTACCGGGCGGTTATCGCCGCCCTGGATGAAGCCGTCAGGCTGGGTGCCGAGCAGGTGGATATCAGGCTGGACTCCGAGCTGGTGGTGAGGCAGGTTAACGGCCGCTACCGGGTGAAGGCGCAGGCCTTAAAGCCTCTGCATCACCGGGTGAGGCGGCTCCTGGGACAGTTTGGAGGCTTTACCATCACTCATATTCCGCGCCAGCAGAATGGAGAGGCCCACCGTCTTGCCCACGCCCCCTTGAGACGAGGGGACTAACTCCGGGGGCTAAGTGGTTATTGATAAAGTGGAGTTTGATGTAACAAGTTCGTGGTATAATAGCAGGGTAGTGGATTAGAGGGTGGGGGTGGTTAGTTAGAGGAGGAAAAATGGATGAGCGAGTTATAATCGATCCTGAGATTTGTCATGGGAAGCCTATTGTCCGGGGGACACGAGTTCCTATCGTTCGTATTATCGATGGGCTAGCCGGCGGCATGACAAAGGAAGAGGTTATGCGGGAATATGNGGTGANCGANGAGGACNTTGCTGCTGNCCTTGNTTACGCTGCCGAGTTAGTTGAGGCAGAGGANGTCCANCCCCTCCCGATATAAGAAGATATGCGNTTNTTGGTTGATGAGGACCTNCCCCGTGCGGTAGACANNGTACTAAAGAAATATGGGCATGAAGCAATTGATGTACGTGACGTAGGTNTTAGAGGGGCAAGGGACTTTGAAATTGCAANTTATGCCCAAAGTCAGAAACTATGCATTCTGAGTGGCGATTTGGGATTTTGTGATGTTCGCCACTACCCTCCCCGCAGGTACGCCGGATTGGTAATCATTCGCATCCCCAAAGGGGCAACTGCTAGCTTCATAGTAAGGTTGCTGGAGAGCTTTCTTAAGAGAGATGAACTTGTTTCCGGGCTCGCTGGTAAGCTTGCCATCGTTGAAGTAGGGCGTGTTCGCTTCCGAGAGAGATAGTAAGTCGCTGTTGACAGATTGTGCCCTCTATACTACGCTGTAAGTGGGTCAAGTAAACCAGGTGACCGCTGTGGTGGGGTGACTACCGCAGAGGAAAGTCCGAGCTCCACCGGGCAGGATGCTGGGTAACGCCCAGGAGGGGTGACCCTACGGAAAGCGCCACAGAAACATACCGCCCCGGGTTATGCCGGGGTAAGGGTGAAATGGTGAGGTAAGAGCTCACCAGCGGCTGGGTGACCAGCCGGCTGGGCAAGCCCCATCCGGAGCAAGACCAAATAGGGGGGCAAAGGGACGCCCGGCCCCGTCCCCGGGTTGGTCGCATGACCCTGGTGGTAACACCAGGGCTAGATAGATGGTCACCGCTCCGATTATCGGAGTACAGAACTCGGCTTACAGGTTTACTTGACCCCTTTTTTGGGGTGACCTTTTCCTCCCCGTCCGGGGCCCTGAAAAGGGAAGAAAAGTTAATAAAGCGGGGGTTATCAAGGGTTATCGGGGCTAAAAGAGGGACGTCAGCCGCCGCCAGCGGGCTTGCTCCCCCGGTCTGCCTGGCATATAGTGGGGGGCGTGGAAACCATCAATCCAGTAGCCAGGGACTTTATCCTCTTCTGCATCCACCGCCAGGGTAACCAGTGGCCCGCCCTTTATGACGAGATGTGCCGGGTGGCAGGGCGCCGGCTTTTCCGCGGGCTTGGTTATGACGAGTTGAGAGAGATGGGGATATACCTTGGCCTTGGCGGCATAAAGGATACCATCAGGACAGTAAATGCCGTCGCCGCCCTTCCGTAACCAGCCTGCCCGAATTCCGCGCTTTCATTCCCCCGGGAATTGAGCTGCTTCTGGATGCCTGAAGCACTTTAAGGGAGAGAGGGTCCGATGTTAAAAACAGTAAGAACCGCAGTGTTAGTCCTGGTGCTGGTGGCCACCATTGGCCTGTCCTTTGGTGCCGGCTATACGCTGGGCGCCAGGAGCGCCTCGGGACCGGAGGCAGGACTGGATACCGTAGCCGAAGCGTGGAATATTATCTTCCAGGACTATGTGGAGCAGGACGGGCTTGATGGTGCGGCACTGAGCCGGGGAGCCATCGAGGGAATGGTGGCGGCACTGGATGACCCCTATACCTCATACCTGGACCCGGAGAGCTGCCAGCTGGGCATGGCCGACCTGGAAGGGAAGTTCGAAGGTATCGGTGCCCAGGTGACGATGCGGGAGGGCCAGCTGGTGATTATTGCCCCTATCGCTGGTGCCCCGGCGGCCCGGGCGGGCATCAGGGCGGGCGATGTGCTCCTGGAGATTGATGGCCGGCCTACCTCGGAGATGAGTCTGGCCGAGGCGGTGCTCACCATCCGGGGCCAGAAGGGGGTACCGGTCAGGCTGCTCGTCCTTCATGAGGGGGAGAGTGAGGCGGTGGAGATTGAGATAGTCAGGGCGGAGATTGAACTCGCCAGCGTCTATTCTGAGATGAAGGGGGACATCGCTTACGTTAAGATTACCTATTTCTCGAAGACCACTGCCGGTGAGCTGTCACGGGCGCTGGAGGGTGTGAGCGGGGCTTCCGGCATTATCCTTGACCTGTGCAGTAACCCCGGCGGCCTGCTGGATACGGTGGTCGAGGTCGCCGGCTGCTTCCTGGAAGAGGGGGCTGCGGTGGTCACAGTGGTGGATAATCAGGGTGCTCAGACTTCGCTGGCAGTTGAGCCGGGCCGGGCGGTTACGAGGCTGCCGCTGGTAGTCCTGGTCGATGGCTACAGTGCCAGCGGCAGTGAGGTGCTGGCGGGAGCCCTGCAGGATAGTAAACGGGCGGTTGTTGCCGGCAGTCAGACCTATGGCAAGGGCAGTGTCAATATCATGCGCCGGCTCGGGGACGGTTCGGGGCTGTATGTCACCACCGCGCGCTGGCTCACCCCCGCGGGTCGCCTGATAGAGGGAGAGGGGCTTGAGCCCGACTACGGGCTTGAGGAAGAGGATGCCATCCAGTGGGCAATAGACTATCTGAAGGCGCCTGAATAGGAAACCAGTTTCTCGTAGGTCTCGGCCAGGGCTTCAGGGACTACCCTGACATCCGATATCACCGGCATGAAATTATTATCACCCTGCCAGCGGGGCACAATATGGCTGTGAATGTGGTCGTCAATGCCGGCGCCGGCGAGCTTTCCCATGTTTATCCCGGTGTTAAAGCCGCCGGGACTAAATACCTGCTTTAAGATTTTGATACTCCGGCTGACGAGCTCAATGTGCTCGTGGAGCTCCTCATCGGTTAGCTCTTCCAGGCTGGCGATATGCCGGTAGGGGGCTATCATCAGGTGCCCCGGGTTATACGGATAGGTATTCAGCATGACGAAGTTCTTCTTTCCCCGGTACAGGATGTAGTTGGCGGCATCGTCTGTCTCTTTCGGCTTGTCGCATAAGATGCACCCCGGTGGTTTCTCCATCTGGATATAGCGTATCCGCCACGGTGCCCAGAGCTGCTCCATCTTGTTCTCCTTAAGTGGCGCCCCCAAGCGAATTCGAATCGCTGTTGCCGGCTTGAAAGGCCGGTGTCCTGGGCCTCTAGACGATGGGGGCATACCTGTTATACCTGGTAGAAGTATAGCAGATGCCAGTTTAGCTGACAACGGCGCCACAGCGGACCTACCAGAAGCTAATCTGGGGGATGGCCTCCGCCTCCCTGATGATTTTTCCGATTTCCTCCCGGGCCGTTCTGTCTGAGACTGGCTCCACTGTTGATACCGCTAGCCCCGCTTCGTTTGTCCGGTTCTGCCAGTCGAGGATGTAACCGGGCACCAGAACATATCCCCAGCTACCGATACCACAGCAGGAAGACTCTATAACGGCCTGTCCGACCACGTAGAGCACCTGCCGGCCGTTATAATCGATTCTCACTTCCTCCCGGGGGGTATAATAGCCGGCGATACAGGCTATCTCCTCGCCGGTTTTCAGGTGGGTATATTCCGGTTGGTCCATTTGACCTCTCCCTGCTTGAACCCCGCTCAGGGGTAGATGGCCAGCGCCTGAAGCCCGGCTGTTTCGGGGAAGCCGAGCATAAGGTTCATGTTCTGGACTGCCTGTCCTCCCGCCCCCTTGACCAGGTTATCAATGCAGCTGATGATGACCAGCTTCCCGGTGGTGGGGTTGATGGTGGGATGGATGAGGCAGAGGTTGCTCCCGGAGGTGTGTCTGGTGTGGGGAGGGGAGGCTACTATCCTGACGAAGGGCTCGTCTCTATAAAAGTCGAGGTACAATTCCCGCAGCTCTTTCGCTCCCTTTTTGCCGCCAGCGAGCTTGCCCGGTGCCGGCTGGGCGTAGCAGGTGGTCAGTATTCCCCGCGTCATCGGTATCAGGTGAGGGACGAAGGTTACCGATGCCATCTGCCCCGGCTGAAGCTGCTTTAGCTCCTGGACAATCTCCGGCAGGTGGCGGTGTCCCTCCAGGGCGTAGGCAGAGATGTCCTCATTGGCTTCGGCATAGTGGGTTTGCTGGCTTAAGGTCCGGCCGGCTCCGGAAACGCCGGACTTGCTGTCGATGGTAATATCGGGTTGGGTCAGGCCTTCTTTGAATACCGGTGCCAGGGCCAGGATAGCCCCGGTGGGGTAGCAGCCGGGGTTGGCTACCAGCCGGGCGGAGGCAATCCGGGGGCGGTATAGCTCGGTCAGCCCGTAGGCCGCCTCTTTAAGCAGCTGAGGGGCGGGGTGGCTGAAGCCGTACCACTTCTGATATTCTGAAGCATCCTTTAGCCTGAAGTCGGCACTGATGTCCACTACCTTGATGCCACGCTCGAGTAGCGGCACGACCTCTTCCGCGCTCTCCTTGTGTGGCATCGCGGAGAAGGCTAAATCGACCTCCCCAAGCTCGGCTTCGATACTGATATCCAGGCCGTCCAGGTGGGGGAAGACCTCACCCAGCTTGCGCCCGGCGGCGCTGCGTCCGGTAACCGAGGCGAGCTCTACATGGGGGTGCCCGGCCAGCAGCCGTGCCAGCTCAACCCCGGTATAACCGGTGACATTGATGATGCCTACTTTTGTTCTGGCCATCCTTCACCTCACTCCGGCTTAGATTATATCACAGGCCCGGCCCGAATTTACACGGCGCCAGGCAATCTTTAATCCAGGCTAGACCTTACCCTCCCTGAGGCCATTGAGGATGTATTGAATCTCGATGCCGGTCAGGCCGAACCGGCGCAGGGTGTGACGGATTACCTCCAGGCTGGCCTCAAACTCGGGGCGGACCAGTTCGGTGGCGCCGATACCCCTTAGTAGTTCCGCATCAGCGTCGTGGTGAACCCTGGCCACGATATCAAGTTTGGGGTTGATTCTCAGGGTATTCCTGATAGTCAGTTCCGTAGCCATGGCCTCGGCGAAGGTACAGATAAGAATACGGGCCTTCTTCAACCGGGCGTGAGCAAGTATCTCGGGGTTCGAGGCATCACCGTAGATGCAGGGGATTCCCCGGGAATGTAGTTCTGAGATGACCTGGGGGTCAAGGTCAATCGCCAGGTAGGAGAGGTTTCGCCGCTCCAGGACCCTTGCCAGGTTACTGCCAACCTGACCGTGGCCGCAGATTACGGCATGCCCTGAGAGCTGCCATTCCTTGCCTGGCCGGTCCGGCTCAAGGTGTCTTACCACCAGTCGCCCCAGCTTCTTTTTCCGGCTGAGCCACCGGTAGAGGGATGGGGTAAGGCTTAAAGCGAAGGGGGTCAGCAGCATCGTGATGATGGCGCTGGTCAGGGTTAGGGAGTAAAGATAGGGGGAGACAATGCCGGTCTCCACACCCATTCCTGCCAGGACGAAGCTGAACTCACCTATCTGGAATAGTCCTATCCCGGTGAAAAGGGCGGTCTTGAAACTGTAGCCGAAGAGCCAGGGGATGAGGCCACAGATGATAAATTTGACCGCAATGATGAATATTACCACCACTGTCACGGTGGCCGGATTCTCCGTTAGAAAATGGAGGTTAACCAGCATGCCCAGGGCGATAAAGAAGAGGGCCCCGAAGGTATCACGCAGGGGGACGATATTGGCCAGCGCCTGGCGGGCGAAGAGAGACTGGCCGATTAGCAGTCCGGCGATAAAAGCACCAACGGCGGCAGATAGGCCGAAGAAGTAAGCGCCGAAAGCGGCTGCCAGGCACAGGGTTACCGTGGCCAGCAGAAACAACTCCCGGGAACGCTCTCCGGCGACCCGCCTCAGGAGCCAGGGCAGTCCCCACATACCCACGACCAGCATCACGGCAATAAAAAGCACTGCCTTGAGGATGGCGATGCCCAGGACCGACCATAGTCCTGCTCCTCCCCCGCCCAGCGCCGGCAGGATAATCATCAGCGGTATCAGGCTCAGGTCCTGCACCAGGAGGATACCTATCATGATGCGGCCGTGCCCTGAATCAAGTTCTCCCCGCTCCATCAGGGTTTTGAGCACAATCATGGTGCTGCTGAGGGCGATGAGGAAGCCGAAAAAGATTGCCGGCAGCGTTGCCCACCCCAGCAGCTTGCCCAGGGCCAGGCCCGCCGCCGCGGTCAGTAATATCTGGATGGCACCACCCAGGATGGCGACTTTGCCTATTCGCTTGAGTTCACTCAAGGAGAACTCAAGCCCCAGGGTGAACAGGAGCAGGATTACCCCAATGTCGGCCAGGGTGCGGATTGTCTCCGGGTCATGGATGAGACCGAAGCCATGGGGGCCGACGGCGATACCGCCTACGAGGTAGCCCAGAATGACGGGCAGCCTCAGCCGGCGGGCTAACATGCCTCCGGCTATGGCGGTAACCAGGACGATGAGCAGGTCAAGGCCGAATCCCAGTTCTTCCATCGCTTATTCCTGAAATTGAGAGCAGTCTAATATGGTCATTCTAGCACAGAACCGAAGGCGAGGCGTAATGGTTGGAAGCCGTAATCTTGCCACGGGCGATTCGGATATGGTATCATTTTGTATTCCCCTTGAAGTTTCCAGGAGGAGCAAGGTAATGCCAAAGATTTATCTTCTTGATGTGACCAACCGGGACGGGGTGCAGACAGCAAAGCTCGGTCTGTCCAAGCTTGAAAAAACGATGATTAATATCTACCTGAATGAGATGGGGGTCTTCCAGTCCGAGTTTGGCTTCCCTACCTCCAGGCACGAGTCTCGTTACCTGCAGACAAATCTAGAGTTGGCTGAAATGGGAGTCCTTAAGCCCCTCCGTTTGGGAGGATGGATAAGGGCTATTGCTGGTGATGTGGAGACGGCCTTCAGGATGGTGCCTGGTACCCGGCATCTTAATCTCTCCATATCCACCTCGAACCAGATGATTAATGGCAAGTTTCAGGGAAGAAAGAAGAGGGATGATATTATCCGGGAAATGACCGCGGCGGTTGATGCGGCCCGGTCTCTTGGTGCGGAGAGCATTGGTGTCAATGCTGAGGATGCCTCGAGGACGGAGCTGGACTTCCTGGTCAAATTCGGACTTGCGGCTAAAGAGCATGGGGCGGACAGGCTCAGGTACTGTGACACCCTGGGTTACGATAACCCCTTCACCATCTATGAAACCATCAGGGCGCTGGCGGAGAATGTCGGGATGCCCATCGAGCAGCACTGCCATGGTGACTTAGGGATGGCGGTGGGCAATTCTATCGCCGGGGCTAAGGGGGCGATAGACGGCGGACAGGATGCCTATATCAATACTACCGTCAACGGCATCGGGGAGAGGTCAGGAAACGCTGACCTGGTAGCGGTGGTTCTGGCGGTGACCAAGTCAAAGGGGTTTACTGAGAAATACCAGCTGGGCGGTTCGGTTGACCTGTCAAAAGCGTGGAGAATCGCCAGGTTCGCCAGCTATGCCTTTGGGGTGCCGATTCCGATGAACCAGCCCGGGGTGGGCGCTAATGCTTTTGCTCATGAGTCTGGCATCCATGCTGATGGTGTCCTGAAGGACCCCGAGAACTACGAGCTGTATGGCTTTGAGGAACTGGGCAGAGGTGAAGCGGAGTTTGTGGAAACGGGAAGGGAAATTTGCACTGGAGAATATAGCGGAATATCCGGCTTCAGTCATATCATGGGACGGATAGAGGTATCGTTTGCCAGTAGAGAGGAAGCTAATGACATCCTGGAGCTGGTAAGATATGCTAATGTGGAGTCACAGAAGCCACTCGTTGAAGACGAACTGCTCTTCATCGCCAGGTATCCGGAGATTGCCAGGAAGCTCTTAACCCTCACCCCGCTGGAGTGACCCCTTTTCGAGTAAGAAGTGACAGAGAGGCTGTTATTTGAGAAGGCAGCCTCTTTTGGTCTAGAGGTATGCTAAGATAGTGGGACGCTAAAATGGCTAATAAACCACCTGACATGACCTTGAAGGCAATCGGCACCGTCAGAAATGAGATTAGACAGCCACGGCACCGTAACTGGGGAGAAACAGTCTCTGAGATTGTGATTGATGCCGGTCTGACCGAGGCCCTGGACCGGCTCGATGAGTTCTCTCACATCATCGTTCTTTACTGGATGCACAAGGCGGCCGGGGGTCAGCCCGCGGCCAGGGTTCACCCCAGGGGGAGAAGAGAGGCACCCCTGGTAGGGCTTTTTGCCACTCGCTCCCCGAACCGCCCCAATCCCGTGGGGCAGACCACGGTCAGGCTTCTTGAGCGCCGGGGTAATATCCTGAAGGTCAAGGGGCTTGATGCCATAGATGGCTCGCCGGTGATAGATATCAAACCCTATCTCCCCGGGTATGATTCTCCGGCTGATGCCGGAGTAGCGTCATGGATAACCATCTGCCACGAGNCCGGGCATTAATAACCATCTACCGCCGCCTGCTGGCCCGCTACGGGCCCCAGCACTGGTGGCCGGCCGAGGAGCCCCTTGAGGTAATAGTCGGTGCTATCCTTACTCAAGCGACTGCCTGGGGTAATGTGGAGAAGGCGATAGCCAATCTAAAATCGGCCGGAGCATTATCACCGGAAGCGCTGCGCCGGCTGCCTCTTGCCGAGCTTGCTGCCCTTATCTATTCCTGCGGTTACTATAACGCCAAGGCGTTAAAGCTCAAAGGCTTTGCCCGCTGGCTTGGTGAATACTACGACGACAGCCTGGGGAGACTGTTTGCCGGTGATACCGACCGCCTGCGCCAGCAACTTCTTTCCCTTCATGGCGTCGGGCCGGAGACCGCCGACTCCATAATCCTGTACGCGGCCGGCAAACCCGTCTTTGTTATTGATGCCTATACCCGCCGTATCATGGGCCGCATTGGTCTGGCACCGGATAGTAATAGCTATACTGCCTATCAGGACCTCTTCATGGAAAACCTGCCGCTTGATGAGCGGCTATTCAATGAATACCATGCCTTGCTGGTNCATCTGGGGAAGAATGTTTGCCGCCGCCGCCCCCGCTGCCGGGAGTGTCCCCTGGGTGATATCTGTCACTTCGCCGGCGATGTTGACGCTGGTGATAAAGTTGGTTTAAGATAGGTGGGAAAGGGAGCTATTTGTATGCCCGCTGCCGCTGTCCTCTATACCAGGAAAGACCATATCGCTTATATTACCCTTAACCGCCCTGAGGCAGATAATGTCATTAACCGGGAGCTTGCCCGGGAACTGCAGGATATCTGCTGTCAGGTGAACCAGGACGATGAAGNCTATGTGGTCATAATCACCGGGGCCGGGGATGGGGCGTTCTGCGCGGGCAGNGAGTTTGGAGGGGGGGAATATACCCCTGGCGTGGCTACGGCAGTAGCCGGTATCGACTGCCCGGTTATTGCCGCTATCAGCGGCGATGCCCTGGGGCAGGGGCTGGAACTGGCTCTTGCCTGTGACCTCAGGCTGGCGGCGGAGAAGGCACACTTCGGCTTTCCCCAGGTAGCCCGGGGGCTTATCCCGCAGGATGGCGGCACCCAGCGCTTATCTCGCATCGTGGGCAGGGGTAAGGCGCTGGAGCTGATTCTTACTACTGAAACTATAAGCGCTGCTGAGGCGTTTGACATTGGACTGGTGAGTCAGGTAATTGCTGATGAGGAGCTGGCCCGAGAAGCGGAAACCCTGGCCGGGGCCATGGCAGCCAGGGCACCTGTTGCCCTGAGGTTTGCCAAGGAAGCGGTAAACAAGGGGCTGGATTTAACCCTGGAGCAGGGGCTTCGCCTTGAGGCTGACCTTTATTTTTTATTACACACCACCGCTGACAGGACAGAGGGCATTACCGCCTTTCTGAAGAAGAGGCCACCTCAGTTCAAGGGACGGTAACTTTTTGCACCAAAGGTGCAAAACGGGGGGAGCAGGAGCGCTGGGGAAACCGGGAACACACTCCGTGAGGAGATAGGGGCTGACCCCTCGAAGGGAATATAGGCACTGGGGACAGGGGGAACACACTCCGTGAGGAATACGGGGTGTATTTGCGCTAAAGCGCAAAAGGAAAAAATCCCGATGGCTGATTTTGAGACGATTATCTATGAAAAGCGAGATGGCCTTGGTTATGTTACCCTTAACCGGCCGCAGGCCTTGAATACCTATAACCTCCAGATGAGGGACGAACTATACCAGGTGCTGGCGGCAATTAAGGGTGA
>JGI24025J20009_10003114_pt1 | contig 11461 bp, 25 predicted proteins | sample Cruoilmetagenom3_FD_20009 | JGI IMG/M metagenome (IMG submission 20009) | reverse complement strand
GTTTCAGGGGACCATCACCTTCTGGACTTGGGGGAATTCAGAGGGATAAAGATCGTAAAAGCAGTGGAATTGCTAAAGATGCTATCCCACTGTATAGGGTCACGCAAAACAGCATTCAAGATCACATGATATCCATAATTTGACGATGGCGGGCACATCGTTGACAGCCTGATGGGAAGGAAGGTCAAGATCCTCGGAGCTGAAAAGAACATCCCGAAGGGCCACAGGCTCATCCTTGGGGACATGGCCACAGTCACACTATAACCCCCGAAAACACAGCCATAAGGAAATGGGCGGGGCTGAGGAGAGACTGAGAAGATAACCGCCTCTCATCCGGGCTATTGGTTGGATGGCCCATCGAGGGTCTAAAAGAGGGGGGTACCCTCGCCTCCACAACGTATATATACCATTTTACCATAAATTATTCAGATGGTAACAATGGCAGAAATCGTCGAGGCCGATAGATCGGGCAGGATCGTGATCCCGAAAAGGCTTCGTGAGGAGCTGGACATAGGGGAGAAGACCCGGTTCATACTGACGAAGAGGGGCGAGGGGCAGCTTCTCCTCCAGAAGATCGACGTCGAGGAAATAGCGCGGAGACTTGAGGAGGAGCTGGCCGGCAGGGATATCGACGCCATCGTCGAGGCTATCAGGAAGGAGATCGATGAGAAGGTCAAAGTCCGTTACCCGGATCTTTCTGCTTGACACAAATCTATTCATATCCGCCATAAAAGACCCCAGAAGACAGACGGGAACCCTCCGCCTCATCCTCCACATCATCGGGGAACCCGGTATATGCCTCGTCGGCAACGACATGCTCGTCGAGGAGATGGCACGATACGCAGAGCTCCTGAGATCCGAGACCGCCGCCACCCTCCTGCAGGCCCTCATAGCCAAGATGGAGATCGTCGAGGTTCAGGAGAACTACCTGAGGATATGTAAATCCTACATCGAAACCCCGGATAAGGCCGATATCCTGCACGCCTCGACATGCCTACAGACAGATGCCGTGCTCATATCGAACGATCACCACTTCAACAGAATCCGGGATGAGGGAATAATCAAGGTGTGGAGCACCACGGAGGCTATCAAAAAACTCTTGAATAATGCCCCCTAAACTCTTCATTAGAGCTGAGTACTTACATCCTCAAAGGCAGACGGATAACAGACAGCCTCATCGGGAGAAACGTCAAGATTCACGGATAGGAGCAGAACATCCCCAAGGGCCACAAGCTCATCCTCGGGGACATGACCACAGTCACCCTATAAGCCTGAGGAGGAGGAGATCAAGGAGAGGCTAAGAAGACGAGGATACATAGAATAGATAAAGTTAATCCGCGCGTGAAGAAATAGTCTTCAACACAGAACAACCTTTTATCCGGGAAATAGGGCGGCTATAGACGAACTTCATTTTTGCCCTCTTCGTGCCCCCTGATAACATAATTGTCAGGCCCGATGTGATGAATAAAGTTGATGATACTTGCAGCGCTCATGAGATAACGCTCAATTTTCTCTTTTTGCTATCGATTGAGCCGCCTCTAACGCTTCGTTGTACACATCCACGGTCAGCCAGAAACCGGATGAGAGCAGACTGTCTAAACACTCCCTAAACTCGCCTAGGGTTATAAAATCTCTTGCTAAGGCGAGCAGCAGCACCGCGATGGTGCCTATGGGCCTGACTCCAAACATCTGAGCTGTCGCAGACGCCTCCCTCTCGTCGATTATCAGCTCTGTATCCAGCTTCTGGGCAAGGAGAATGGCTTCAGCCTCACCTAAGTGTATGCCGGACACATCTGCCAGGGCATCGGCCTCCTCCATCCTCTCCTCTGAGACCTTTATCCACCCCTCCTCCACGGCCTTCCCGATCAAGACGGCGTCCGCTGACCGCTTCCGCAACGCAGATTCCTCATACACCCTCATCGGGATGAGGACCTCCCCGAAGAGGGTCTTCAAAAGCGTCAACCTGCCGATCTTGGCCAGCCAGATCAGCGGGCTGCTATTGCTCGCCACCGGTTTTCCGCTGGACATACTCTATGTCACGCCTGAGATCCTCCAACGTATAGGATACGGGTATCTTCTTCTCCTTCGCCAGTTCCATCATCTCCCGAAGAGAGAGGCCCGCCATCTCAGCGGCCTTCCATAGAGTCACCCTCCCCCCTCGATAGGCCTGAATCGCCTCCTCAACCCTCTTCTCCCTGAGCGCAGAATCCAGCAGTCGTCTGATCAGCTCGGAGCGGTCGACCTTCATCTCCTCCGCCAATCTCTCAACCTCTCTGAGCATATCCCGAGGAAGTCTGGCCGTGACAGCCTCAAGCGACATCCAAGTCACCGTATACAGTAGCATCTTATGAACACATATAAATTTTACCCAATGATTAAAATGAAAACGCCCTCTGCGCAAGCCCCTAAACAGAACATCCCGAAGGGCCACAGGCTCATCTTTGGAACATGCCACAGTCACCTTGTAAACCCTAGAGCCAGATCTTCACATCCTTCCCGATCCTCACGTTCCGACCTATATGCCTCAAAACCTCAGACACAACATCCACCACAATTGAACTCTGATATTCACAGATAAAAGACCTCCTCGAAGCAAACCAGCTCACCCTCCACGACCTCCACCCCTACAACCACGGAACCATTGAAGAGACCGCAACCATAACAAACAACGTCGCCATCGGCAGCGGCACCATCATCCACAGCCGGACCACCATCAGAGCCCCCGCCATCATCGGCGAACACTGCACCATCGACCCAACACCTACATCGGACCCTACACAAGCATCGGAGACCACACCACCATCCAAAACACAGAGATAGAGAACACCATCATCATGGAAGGCGCAGATATCGACTGCGGCAGGCGCATCGTTGGCAGCCTGATAGGAAGGAAAGTCAAGATCCTCGGATACGAGCAGAACATCCCCAGAGGACACAGGCTCATCCTCGGAGACATGGCCACGTTCACCATCTAAACCCAAAACACAACTCTGAGGAAGAGGAGGAGATCAAGGAGAGGCTGAGAAGACCAGAATACATCAATGGATACGCCAAACACTCCCAATCGTTGTAACTCATAGAATCCCCTATTTCAAATCTCATCCTTCTTTTTCATCGATACTTTTCTGAGACGAGGGGGCATGTATCGCATGAAAGGTTTTTATAATTGTACATCCCTCCTGTATCTAGGTGAGTACATTGGAAGAAGTCAAGGTGTTGGAGGGGTACCGGGTGACGATCCCGAGGGAGGCGAGGGAGAGGCTGAGGATCGAGAAGGGAGACACATTGAAGCTCAAGATCGAGGGGACGAGGATGATCCTGATCTCCAACAGGATTCCGACGAACCCCACCATGAAGATGCTGGGAATCGCAGCCGGGCACGATGAGCCCCTCAAGGAGGCGCTGATAGGAGAGGTCGAGGACAAACTTGCCCGAGAGAAGGTTCGTTGACGCGAACATATTCATAAACTGGCTCAAGGCCACGCCGGAGACCGCCGTTAAAGACGAGAACGCCGCAGTCTCAGGCTACATCCTCCACCGCATAGAGGCCGGGGAGGAGAGCCTGACCACGGTCACCATCAAGGACGAGGTCGCCATCTGGCTCTCAAGATATAGAGCCGCCGCCCTGAACAGGTTCCTAGAGCTCCTATCCGGATACACCACCCTCGACATCGAGACGCCTACCACGGAAGACCAGGTCGAAGCCGGAAGGCTGATGGGGAGATACCGGCTCGGCTACACCGACCTCCTAAGCCTGAGAACGATGAATCGGCACAATGTGAAAGAGATCTACAGCTCCGACACGGGCTTCGACACAGTACCAAACATAAGACGACTCTTCCACGAGCTGACAGACGAAGCAGGATACAAGGAATTCTTCAACCTACTCAGTGGGCTAGTAAAAAAGCAATAGACCCCCGCAGATCTCATATATGCTGAATTCAACATCTCCCCATCAATCTTGTCAAATCATCATTGCGCGTCTCCAAGTCGTTTTGTGGGTCACAACAATGACACCCCTACTCCGACCAAAATCGTTGATCGAATGATAGAGCGCGCGAAATTGTTTATCATTCACAACAACATTTATAAGTAAAATAAACGCGCGCCCGAAAGACCTCCTTAAATACAACTATAAAAAATGCTACGAATTAACTCTATATGATGGCTGAGGGTGTCGCACTACAATAGTAAGGGCAAAGGCTCAATCGTTCACAGCCAAACCACCATCGGCCACCCCTCAACCATCGGCCCCAACGCCTACATCGGCCCCTACACGAGCATCGGAGATCATACCACCATCCGGAACACGGAGATAGAGAACAACATCATTATGGAAGGCGCACACATCGACTGCGGCAGGCGCATCGTTGGCAGCCTCATCGGAATGAAAGTCACCATACTCAGCCACGAACAGAACGTACCGAAAGGCCACAAACTCATACTCGGGGACATGGCAGCAGTCACCCTTTAAACCAACAACACAACCATGAGGAGGAAATCAAGGAGAGCCTCAGAAGGATACATATAATAAATATTTTCACCATCCAGATCTCAAAAATAATCCGCGCGAGTGAACGCCGCGCCCCTCGAAATGTTTTTTAGTAGGTAAGACAAATCTTACATGACATGATCGACGTGACCAAAATAAGCTCTAAAGGGCAGATCGTCATACCTAAGCCCATCAGGGAGAGCCTGAAACTGATGGAGGGCGACAGGCTGATCACCTATGCGAGAGGGGACCTCATCATCCTCAGGAGATTGGAGGGGGAGGAGAGCATTCTCAGCCTCCTTTCCCAGCCCATAAGGAAGAAGATGGCAGAGCTCGGAGTGACGAGGAAGGACGTAGATGATGCCGTCGAGTGGGCGAGAGAGAGGCATTAAAGTAGTCTTCGACACCAACGTAATCATATCGGCTTGGTTCTGGGAGGGAAACGAGTCAAAGCTCGTAGAATCCGTGGAGGAGGGCTTCATCCGTGGATACACCTCAAAACAACTCATCGAAGAACTCTGCAGAACACTCAGATACCCCAAATTCAACCTATCCCAGGATGAGGTCAAATCAATACGCAGCTACTACCTGCTCTTATTCAAAATAGTCCGTCCGAAGCAAAGCATCAACATCATNTTGGAAGACCCAGAGGACAACAGGGTTCTAGAATGCGCCCTCGAAGCCAAAGCCGAATACATGGTTTCAGGGGACCATCACCTTCTTGACTTGGGGNAATTCAGAGGGATAAAGATCGTAAAAGCAGCGGAATTGCTAAAGATACTATCCAACTGTATAGGGTCGCGCAAAACAGCATTCAAGATCACATGATATCCATAATTCGACGATGGCGGGCACATCGTTGACAGCCTGATGGGAAGGAAAGTCAAGATCTTCGGAGCTGAAAAGAACATCCCAAAGGGTCACAGGCTCATCCTCGGGGACATGGCCACGGTCACCCTATAAACCAACTATACAACTCTAGGAGGAGATCACTGAGAAGCTACGAAGGCTAGGATACGTATAATAGATATAATAAACCTTAGAATCGCCTCAAATTCATGCGCACGTGGAGGAATTTTGAGTACACTAAAGAATCCTGAGGCAATGCTTATTAAGTGGAATTCCATCTTCCATTCCAGAGTTGATTCAATGACCAGCAGGACTAAGATCTCTACTCAGGGGAGAACCGTGATCCCCGTGGAGATAAGGAGAAAACTTGACATCCAGAAGGGGGAAGAAGTTGAGTGGACTCTGGAGGAGGGGGTTATCATGGTTAGACCAGTGAGGGAGGAAAAAACCCCCGATGAGATCATGAACTACCTTAAAAATCATCCAGTAGAGATTAAGGCTGCTGGACGCAAAGTGGTCCCCCTTGACCTAGAAAAGCGGATGATGGACGAATGGGCGAGAAGGAAATTAGGGCTGACGCCGTAATAGATGTCGGCATCCTGGCTGTTGGGCTGTCTAAAAACCCTACCACCGACTACTGCCTGGAACTCATAGAGGACGCTGTGAGAGGTAGAATTCGAGCCCTCATCCCATACACAGTGATCTTCGGCGCTCATTATATCTTAACTAGATTCTACGGCGTGGAACCCGAGGAAGCAAACGACTTACTACGAAACTTATTGCCCTCCACAAAGATCGTCTGGCATGGACATATCAGTAAAACCAACGTTGAGAAATCCTTTGAAAATACTGAGAAGTACAATTTGGATGCATGGGATGGGTACATTCTAAACTTGATGGAGACAAATCAAATTAGAATAATTTATACGCTTGACATGGGCCATTTTGGCAAGATAAACTGGATAAAAGCTATCAACCCAATACCAAACGAAAAAATGAAGGAACTCCGCATTTTCTTAGAGGAAAGGGTTTAAGTTAAAATATTTGAAGATAAGCATGCTCACACGCGCCAATGAGAGTCGAGGCTAGTTCAAAACACTTGAGGAGTACATCGCCTTCGTCCTCATAGAGGTTCTCAAAGAAGAGCCGGAACAGGTCTACACACCTAAGGAAGAGGAGGAGATCAAGGAGAGGCTACAATGACTAGGATACATACAATAGCAGCATCCAAACGGGCTTCTATATTACTGAAAAAGTGATACGCCTAGTAGCTGGTGATATTATTCGCTAGCGTAAGCCGCCATCGGAGCATAGATTTTATCACGGAATCTCCCGCGAAGGGATGATAAGGTGTGGTGGGGGATTCAGACTTTTCATGGGTAACTTTAATAAGATGTGGGTTTTGAATATGTTTGGTGGGATTATGAGCGTGGTTTCGATGGACGATAGGGGCCGGGTGACCCTCCCCGCCGAGATGCGGTCCAAGATCGATGCGAAGAGGTTCGTCGCCTATCTGGAGGGAGACACCGTCAGGTTGATCCCTCTCCCAGATCCCTCCGAGGTGAAGGGTTCGGTGAAGATACCCTGGAGCATTGAGGAGCTGGAAGAGGCAGGCGAGAGTCTTGTCCTCAAGAGAGGTTGAGGGAGAGGCCCTCCTCGACGCAGATGTATTCATATCCTACATCAAGGGAGACGAGATGGTTGACCACTCAGAGAGGGTTATAGATGGAATAATGAGTGGAAGGCTTGAGGCCCATATCTCCAGCATGTTGTTCGACGATGTCATAACCGGACTACGCTCGAAGGGCATGGAGATCAGCGAGGTGATAAATGTTATCCTGGCCATCGCCTCCATCAACCATACATCGCTTCCCGTCACCTCGGCCATTGCCGTCAACGCCTTGATGCTCTACGAGAGGTATGGAGGAGCGAGGAGACTACACTACTTTGATGCCTTCCATGTCGCGACAGCCAAAATCAATGGTCTATCCATGATAACGAGTGACAAGTATATCATCGAACATCAAAAAGAATTAGGAATCAAAGCAATCGACCTGAGAACGCAATAACCGCGAGCAAGTGGGTTGACACCGAAAAGATACAACGTCACGTCTACAACGACAAAGCTTTCAACGCCTTCAAACACGTCAAGCCCTCATGGAGAGGAGAACTGGAGATCACAGACATCATCCAGATCCTCCTCACCACAGGAGCCAGAGTCCAGGTGCAGAAGGTCCAGGGCTGGTGGAAGCGCACGGGGAGGCCCGAGGACCTTCTGGAGGCTAATCAGCTCATCCTACAGGACCTCAACCTCTACAACCACGGAACCACCGAAGAGACCGCAACCATAACAAACAACGTAGGAATAGGCAGAGGCACCATCATCCACAGCCGAACCACCATCAGGAGTCCAGCCATAATAGGCGACGGCTGCACCATCGGCCCTAACACCCACATCGACCCCTACACGAGTATCTGAGATTATACCACCATCCGCAAAACAGCGAGAGAGAACAGCATCATCATGCGGGGCACCAACATCGACTGTGGCAGGCGCATCGTCGATAATCTAATCGGAAGAAACGTCAAGATCTTCGGCTACGAACAGAACATACCAAAGGCCATAAGCTCATCCTCGGAGACATGGCCACAGTCACACTATAACACCAGAGGAAGAGATCAAGGAGAGGTTAAGAAGATCTCGGACGACCCCTCGATCATCCCAGCATCAACCAACGGCAGAACAGACGACCCGAGAGTAGGCAAACCCTGGGACTGGCTCGCCGTACCCAATAAGCAACCGTGAAAATTGATTCCAGAGGATGCAAAAGGTTATTTAGATTCTTTTTCTATAGGCATCAAGGCTGCAGAGAGTGGACGTAACGGTTACTGAAAGCCAATTGAACCTGGTGCTGGATAGATTGGACCTGGTCAGGCTCGAAATCTTAAAGCTTAGAGCAATGCTCCTGCCAGAGGAGGAGCTGAGGGGAGAGGAGGCGAAGGAGCTTGAGGAGGCTCGAAAGGAGATAGCCGAAGGCTCCGGCGTAACCCTCGAAGACCTGATCAAGGAACTAGGCTGACGCCAATTGTTCCCGGTCATCACCGCTCCGAGAGCTAGAAAGTCCCTGAAGAGGCTGCCTGAGTGTTACAGACGAAGGATCATCGAGCTGCTCTTAATCTTCCGCGAAAACCCCGTCCCAGCCGAATACTACGACATCAAGAAGCTCAAAGGACGCATAGACACCTATAGAGCGAGAATCGGAGATATTCGTGTAATCTATGAAATCCTCTGGGACAGCAAAATGGTTCACGTGCTACTGATTGAGCGAAGAGAAAGAGCCTACTCATAAACCCGTTTACGCATTTAGCTCACTTAATAAGACTGAAGCGCATGCCGTGAGGCCTCAGGACATGCTGAAGGCGAATAAACCTTTGCTACAAGACCTTGAAAGTCATAATTAGGGGACAATTGTAGGACATGCAACAATAACAAACAACGTGGCAATTGGAGAGGGATCGATCGTCCACAGCCGTACAACGATAAGGGGCCCGCCATCATAGGCGACCACAGCGAGATCGGCCCCAACGCCCACATCGGCCCCTACACGAGCATCGGAGACCACTCCACCATCATGAACACCGAGATCGAGAACACCATCATCATGGAGGGCACCAACATCGACTGCGACAGACGCATCGTAGACAGCCTGATAGGAAGGAAGGTCAAGATCCTCGGATACGAACAGAGCCTGCCGAGGGGCCACAGGCTCATCCTCGGAGACATGGCCACGGTCACCCTGTAAACAAAGCGAGGCATTCTGAACCCTATTGGAAGTGGTCGAATCGTCTAGGAAGGTCCCGGCGAACATCTCCAATGAGCTTGTAGACGAGATTCAGTGACGCGTCGACGAGAGCGAAGGAGAGTCCAAAACCGACGAAGAGTACATCGATTTCGTCCTCATAGAACTTCTCAAGGGTGAACTACCTCCCTACAAGTAGGGAGGCTTCCTGATTCATCGGACGGGCTTGCCCCAACGGGGTAGAGGCCCCTTCCTCCACAGGCCTGTATTCGGGCGGTCCCCGCCCTATCTCTCGCCCTCTCGCGAGGATGTTGAGAGTTGCGTTCAGGTCCCTGTCCATCACCAGCCCGCAGTACGGGCAGGCGTGTATCCTGTCGGACAGGGACTTCTCAACTATCTCGCCACACCGGCTGCACCTCTGCGTTGTGCCCCACGGGTTCACGAAGACCACCCGCCACCAGATTCCTCCTCTTTGTAGGCGAGCATCCCCACGAACCTACCACCGAACGGCGGTGGAACCTCTGATCGCGCGAGAAGGAGCAAAAGGTCCTAGCTCTCAACATCGGAGGAGATAAAAGTCTGATATCAAATGAATACCTACAAGGTAAGCTGACCGACCGGGGAGGGAGGTCTGGAAGATGTTGAGGGCTAAGACAGAACACCCCTATATTGAGGGAGATGAGAGGGTCTGCGGAGGATCCCCGGTGATAAAGGGAACCAGGATGAGGGTCGTTGACATAGCAATCGAATATGAATATCTCGGCCACACCCCCGACGAGATAGTTAGCGCCCATCCACACCTCAGGCTAGAGCAGGTTCACGATGCTCTTTCCTACTATTATGAGAACAGAGATGAGCTGGACGAAAAGATAAGGGAGGACAAGGAGTTCATCCAAGAACTTTCAAAGACACTAAGGATGGGGCAACATTAGGCCGTATCAAGATCTACGCCGACGAGAGCGTCAACATTGCAATCGTTGAGGGCTTGAAAAGACGCGGCGTGGAGGCGTTCTCAGCCAAAGATATAGGCAAACTGGGCCTAACAGATGAACAACAGATTGAAGTTGCCGAAAGAAATAGGGCGACAGTATTCACACACGACGTAGATTTCCTGAGAATGGCATCTGAGAGAGACCATCCCGGCATAATCTACGTCCACCAGCAGAAACTTGATGTAGGGGAGTGCATAAGACACCTGAAATCGATAGTTGAATCAAAATCATCTGAAGAAATGCGTAATCAGATCATATTCTTGTAACGGAGGAAAATCCCTTCAAACCAGCTTCTCCATCAAGTCCACAAAACTCCCGAGCAGCCGCGCGCTGGTCTGTCCCTTAATTCCGGAGTCTTAATACCAGCCTTTCGCGCGCGCCAGCCTGTAACCTAAATCATGGATGTTTGACCGGTCAGATGTTGCATCTTCCGTGGGCCTCAGTTTTAGCCAGTTTCAGATATACGTTAGCCGTGTATTCCTGCACTCTCATTGCCTCAACCCTTGCCCCGCACAGGCTAGGTGCCATCCAACTATCCATGGCCGCTTCCATGAGCTCCTCTACGAGTTCATCCGCAGTCAATCCTCTAACACTTACAAGTTCCCTGCCATTCTAGCAGTATCATATCTGACCGTCAGCGAGCACAAACCCATTCAGGCATGAATATGTCTCTAGCAAACAAGTCTCATAGATTTGACCGGCCAATTACGTTACAAGCTGGCGCGCGCTGGTTTGTCCCGAAATTCGTCTATCTTTAGAACACAGTTATCCTGATAGTTGGGGTCTCGTCTCCCGTGGGTCAGTCCAGCTACAGGAGGTGAGTTCATTAAGACAGGACGAACACGAGACCCTTGAAAACCTCTTCGGGAACGTCGACTTGAGCATTGCTGAGAGGATCGTGCACAGATGCTTCCACACCACAGGCCCAGGAAGGCCACCCATGAATCCCCTCGGCCTACTCAGGGCCCTCATAGTGATGAGGATGAAGGCGATCAGGAGCCTCAGGGAGCTGGCGAGGCTGCTGGATGTCGACCCCAGACTCAGGAAGCTCTGCCTCATAGGAGACGGGGAGAGGGGCTACCCCAGGTCCGTCCTCAGCCGCTTCACCAGGCGGGTGGGAGCCGAGAGGCTGAGGAGGATCATAGATGAGAAGGTCGTCATGCTCCTGAGGAGGAGCGGGGTCAGGGAGGTCGATGTGGTCCTCGATGCCTCCTTCATCAAGGCATGGAGCATCCGCTATCCCAGAGACAGTCGAAAGGGATAATCCCACCCGGATGCGCGGGTGGGGAGGAACGGCAGGACATACGACTTCGGCTACAAGCTCCACA
>JGI24025J20009_10003111_pt1 | contig 11467 bp, 4 predicted proteins | sample Cruoilmetagenom3_FD_20009 | JGI IMG/M metagenome (IMG submission 20009) | reverse complement strand
CTCCTCTTGCTGCATTGTAACTATATAGAATATGAAGCCCGGGAGAAAGCTCTTAAAGATGCAGAGGGAATCCTAAAAAAGAAGGACAGATTAGAGGAGGTCCTTGTTGCATTTACCACGGTTGAAAAAGCTGATGGTCTAGATCGTAAGGGGAGTATCTCTGCTGGGGCACACGCCATAACTGAGGTGGCACAGAAAATAAAAGCAGAAAATATCATGATTTATCCATATGCCCATTTATCAACAGATCTTGCGAATCCTTTGTTGGCCAAAGAAATTTTGCAGGGTTTAGAACAAGGATTAGGTACCAATTTTCAGGTTAAACGGGCACCTTTTGGTTGGTATAAGGCTTTTACTCTTAGTTGTAAGGGACATCCCTTGGCCGAGTTATCTCGCGATGTTGCAGTAAAACATGAACCCGAGGAAAAACAGGTGGAATCAAACTGGTATATTTTGACACCCGACGGGGTTATTCATGATGCCGCAAAATTTGATTTTTCGCACTATGAAGGTCTTCATAAGTTTTATCAGTATGAAATAAAAAAAAGTCGGGTGTCAGATAAAGAACCTGCTCATATTTCTCTTATGAAAGATTTAGAACTGGTTGATTATGAACCCGGCTCTGACCCGGGGAATATGCGTTGGTACCCCAAGGGCTATGTGATTAAGAAATTGTTGGAGCGGAAGGTTGAAGAGATATGTCTTTCTGCGGGTGCTATGCAAGTGGATACACCTCTTTTGTATGATCAAAATCATCCTTCTCTAAAAAAATATGTGGAAAAGTTTCCCGCTCGTCAATATTCTGTAAAGTCTCGTGAACGTGATCTTTTTTTACGATTTGCTGCCTGTTTTGGTCAGTATCTTATGGCTCATGATATGACCATTTCATATAAACATTTGCCTCTTCGCTTTTTTGAGATAGCTCGTTCTTTCCGGCGGGAGAAACATGGTGAACTCTCCGGTATAAAGCGTCTACGGGCATTTACCATGCCAGATATGCATACCCTTTGTGATGGTACCGTTCAGGCTCTTGAGGAGTTCATGAACCAATTCAGTTTATCATGTAAGTGGATGACTGCCTTGGGGTTGGATTATGAGATGGGGATTCGTTTTACTCGAGATTTTTTAGATAAACACCGTGACTTTGCACAGGAGCTTGTTCAACGGGTAAATAAACCTGTTCTCCTTGAGGTATGGAATGAACGATATTTTTATTTCGTGGTTAAGTTTGAGTGTAATTTAATTGATTCACTGGAAAAAGCTTTTGCCTTGTCAACAGTGCAATTGGATGTTGATAACCCCAAGTCCTTTGACATTACCTATATTGATGATACAGGTGAGGAACAATATCCCCTTTTGCTTCATGCATCCATCTCTGGAGGTATTGATCGGTGCCTTTGTGCTCTCTTAGAACATGAGGCAATCAAGATAGCTCGGGGAGAAAAAGGATCTTTTCCTTTTTGGCTATCGCCGACACAAGTACGTTTGATTCCAGTAAAGGATGAGTTTCTTTCTGAATGCCAAAAAATGGTGTCAATCCTTCCGGGAAGAGTGGATATTGATGACCGTGATTTAAGTCTCTCTAAAAGGATTCGGGATGCAGAAAAGGAATGGGTTCCCCTGATTATTGTGGTGGGAGAACGGGAATGCAAAGAGAAGATTTATACACCCCGTTATAGGGTACCCCTTCAGGGGAAAAAGGAGTGTACACTTTCTGAGATACAGGCTTTTGTTCAATCCCAGATGGATGGTTTCCCCACAGCTCCTTTACCGCTTCCCATACTTCTTAGCAAGAGGCCACGATTCCGAGGGTAAAAATATCTTGTCAACGGTGTGTAAACACTCATTCTTTTATATGGTTGTTCCTATTTCAGATTGTGATTTTACGGGATAAAGGAAAATTAGATATATCATATATTCCTCCAGAGGCACCTTGTCGTGAACGAGAAAAAGAAAAACTTGTATCATTTGTACACAGCGGGGGACATGCTGTGTTAAGTGGAGATATAGGAACAGGGAAAACATTATTGGCTAAGCAACAGAACCATGATGTCTATATTAATTGTTATTCCCATAAATCAGAATACAAGATATTAGAGGAGATTTTACGCCAGACCCGACCTACTTTTAGTACAGCAGGTTTGGCCCCTCAGCGATTATGGCGTGAACTACAGGGTGATCATCTCATAATACTTGATGAGATTGATGGGATTATCCCTGAGGATATCCAGCATTTTACCTATACCTTATCCCGTCAGCCAGAGATCTCCCAAAGGATAAAATATATTGCTATTACTCGGTCATATGGATCCTTAAAGGCCTTGATTCATGATCCTGCCATAGTGAGCACTTTTGCAGAGAAGGCAGTTGTCCAACTTGAACACTATAGCATAAGTCAGATCATTGAGATTTTGGAGTATCGAGCAAAAGATAGTCTTCATTCTGGTACCTACAGTCCAGAGATTCTAGAGTTTATTGCCCATATTGCACGCCTTTCTTTGGGGCATATGAGAACAGGTATCGATATCCTTCGGAATTCAGCCATTATCGCTGAAAGACATGACCATGACATCATAGAACTTGAGGATATCCGAGAGGCAAATCAGGAAGGATGGATAAGTGATCTAGAGAGGATAGATGAATCCCAAGCACTCATCCTGTTAAGTGTTGCATTTGCCTGTCGGAAAAAAACCTATGTAACCTATGAAGAAATACAGGAAAAATATTTGATGCTCTGTGAAGGATATAACCGAAAACCTCAGGAAAAAACTATAGCGGGTCATCTTGAAAGATTGCTTAATCAAGAATTTATCTATAAAAAACCAGGAGGGATGGACCCTGGGGAATACACAATTCTTGATTATCCCGCGTACCTCATAATAGAGAAATTCGAAACACAGTTCATCAACTAATACTAATTCATTTTAGTTATCAGGAAAATCTTTTTCTTTTTATGATACATACAAGAAGGATAATACCACACAGAAGAGTCATTTCAAAACCAGGGATAAGACTAGTATCCGTATCTTCTTTTTCCAAGATTACCTCAAGGGTATATGCATCGGTGTCTCCATCATTATCCATAACGGTAAGAGTGACATTATATGTCCCCTGTTGAGTATAGGTATGATTAATTGCGTTTCCATATTCCACGGATCCATCACCTAGACCCCATGTCCAATTCACCAGGGAACCATCAGGATCACTTGAGTTATCCAAGAAAAATATGGAAGTTTCTATCATAAGGGGCAACAATGAGACGAGATCAAAAACAGCTTGAGGAGCAACATTGGTAATGGTAATATTACGGAAGATATTTCCCGTTAATCCATCATCATCGGTAACTGTGAGATAAACACGATAGATACCATCATCACTATACTGATGCTGAGGATTTCTATCAGNTGATGTATGATTATCNCCAAAATNCCAGAGATAAGAAACAATGGTTCCATCACTATCATTAGAAAGATCCTCAAACACTACTTGCTCAATATCCGAGGGTAAGGCGGGTGAAAAGATAAAATCAGCAACGGGAGGAAGGCTGGGTGGCTCCATTACCGAAAGAGTGACGGTTGCAAAAGAGATAGCTCCATCATCGTCTGTTACCTCTAGAATAGCAGTATACGTGCCAGGGAATTCATAGGTATAATCTTGGTGTTCTGGAGGAATGCCGCTATCACCATAACCAGTGATATCATCATCAACATCCAATGTCCAGGACACAATGACACCATCACTATCCGTGGCATTAAGAGTAAAAGTAACATGGAGAGGAGAATCACCCCAGATAGGTGTAACCATAAGAGAACAAAAGGGAGGATGATTTCCCTGGCCGTAATACTTTTCCCAGGTATCCATGAGTGGATAGGAATCATTACCTCCGTTGCCATAAATGGGATAAGGTGTATCCCCTATGCCATTGCCATCGGTATCGCCACCTGGGTAATCATCCCAGTAATTACCCAAGTAATCACTATGGGTCTCCCCAGGGTATTCACCAAAGGTATAATTAATGGGTTGGGGAGAAAACCAGGTATTCTGTATCCCACTTGACCCCGTGAGATTGTAACTATGATTATTATTCAGGAAATTATTCAGATAGATACTATTGTTGGTCGCCCGGAGGATATAGAGGCCATTATAATTGTCATAAAGAGTGTTTTCTGTAATGGTATTATATTGGGTGGTGGGATAATAAAGATAGATGCCAAAGTGGCTCTGGGAAATAGTATTGGACTGGAAGGTATTATGTAATGATCGATCGATGTAGATACCATAATTACCATTATCCACAAGTGTATTTCCCTGGATAGTATTATGCTCACAGGAGTTCCAGAGAAACATTCCCTCATCAACATTATCCTGGATACTGTTATTGTGTATGGTATTGTTATCTGAGTCATAAAGGATGATTCCTTCATAATTCAGGGTGATAAGATTATCCTCAATCACGGTATCAGTTACATAGCTCATGGAAATGGCACTACGGGTATTCTTGATGATGTTTCCCTGTATATGTGAACCTGTTGTATAGTGAAGCACGAGTCCCTTGGTGCCATCTATAATGGTGTCATTCTCGATTTGAAAACCATTTTGTATGGTAAATCCACTAATAGTGACTTGTACACTACTCACCCAGAGGACGTGATTCTGGTTAACACCCTCAATAATGGTGGTGTTCCTGTTTTCCCCACGGAGATGGAGAACATTCACCGTGTCATGAGTAATTTTAAGGTTTTCATGATAGGTCCCATTATAGACAAAAACCGTGTCACCATCACTTGCATTATTAATAGCTTCTTGGATAGAGGTATAATTATTGTTTCCTGTACCTCCTACATAAAGAAACGAATTACTTTCTACTGCAACACCCTTTGCCATATCCATACCTTGAAAAGGGGACAACAATAACCCCATGGAAAGCACTTGGATTACCAAAGTTAGGCATATAAGAAGAGAATATATATTATGTCTTCTAGAATTCTTTATCATATGAGATACGGAATAATATGCTCATTTAAATAGTGTTTGAAAAAAAAACTATCAAATATATCTTTACCTAGGTAACTTTTATCACCATAAATTCTAAATAGATGCTTACCCTATGGCCTTATCGATTGTTAAATGAGGGAAACTCTAGAGATAATCAAGAAATTAAAGCAAAGATATAAGGTTTTAATATTTTTCTACAACCAGTTATTGTTATCATCTAAAATCATCATTCAAATACAAGTTTCTTTGCAAACAATAAGTAGGAAACAAGGGAGGTAATTAACGTGAAACAGATATATTTAGATCATGCTGCAACTACCCCAGTAGATGAAGGTGTTATTGAGGCAATGCTTCCCTATTATCGTAAGTATTTTGGTAATGCAGCATCTTTACACTCATTTGGTAAAGAGGCACTTAATGGGATGGAAAAGGCACGGGAACATGTTGCTAACCTTATCGGTGCACAAAGTGACGAAATCATTTTTACNTCAGGAGGGACCGAAAGTGATAATATGGCATTGAAGGGNATGGCTTTTATGATGAAAAAGCAGGATAGGGCAAATAAAGGTCCTCATATTATTACTAGCGAGATTGAGCATCCTGGCGTATTGCAAACGTGTCGTTTTTTGGAGGATGTTGGGTTTCAGGTAAAGTATCTCCCTGTGGATTCTTTGGGTATCGTGGATATTGCTGAATTGGAGAATGCCATTTCGGGGGGTACTTTTCTTATTTCCATTATGCACGCAAATAATGAGATTGGGACTCTTCAACCTATCAGAGAGATTGGAAAGATTGCAAGTGAGCACAATATTTTTTTTCATACAGATGCTGTTCAGTCAGTGGGTAAAGAGCCTATAAATGTTCATGGTATGAATGTTAATATGTTGTCATTGTCGGGCCATAAAATGTATGGCCCTAAGGGCGTCGGTGCTTTATTTGTGCGTGAGGATGTTTCCTTAGAGCCCCTTCTTCATGGCGGGGGGCACCAGAAGGGTTTGCGGAGTGGTACAGAAAATATTCCAGGTATCGTGGGTTTAGGGAAGGCCTGTGAACTTGCTAAAATGAGGATGCCTGTGGATATACCACGTTTAAAAAAATTACGGGATTCCTTAATTCAGGGTGTCAGAGGGATTAAGGATTCTTATTTGAATGGTCATCCCGCAGAGAGATTGGTAAATAATGCTCATTTCCGGTTTCGGGGTATCGAAGGTGAAGCACTTATTATGCGTTTAAATCAGAGGGGTATTGCAGCATCTACGGGTTCTGCATGTTCATCTAAAAAAGTGAGGCCATCCCATGTTTTGATGGCTATTGGTTTAAATGAAGTGGAGGCTCATGGATCCGTTCGTTTTAGCTTAGGGCGCGGTAATTCATATACTGATATGCGATATGTTGTTGATCATTTGTCCTCTATTATTGGTGAGTTGCGTGCTATTTCTCCTCTTTGGCATGATGAAACTGATGGATAGTTAGGTCTGTGCAGGGATATATATTTTATATTTTATATTTTATATCTTATATTTTATATTTTATTTTGTTTCCTACAATGATTCGGGGTGATTACTCTCTTTTGTTACATGTTAGAATCCAAAATCATAATCTGTGATGGTTTTCTTGCGTGTTGGCAGGAGAGTATACCAGGTGATTTTTTTTTCACTTGGGTGCTTTTCATGTTTAAGCAGGATAACTATAGGGATATCTCCAGATATTTTTTTTTTGGTTGTCAATTCCAAGGTTTTTTAGATTCTCTTTTTCCTTTTTGTGTTTAAAGAAAAACAACACATTAAAATAAAAAAAAGATTATATCAGTGGAAATGAATCGGGTAATGTTTCTATTGGTTATTCTTATCTTGGCTTTTTTGGCATCATCTATTGATTATCCTGAGGCATCAACGAGTACTTACACTCGGTCAGTTCTTTGTGAGGAGGGAACGGCTACTTGGTGTACTCCTTGTGTTGCTGCAGGAGATATGTTGTATTCAATTTATGAATCGGGTGATTATCCTTTTTATTATATTGCGATGGTGACAGATAAACAAACTGATGCGTCGAGTAGGTTGTATGATGATTATAATATGGCTGGTTTTCCAACATTTTTTTTTGATGGAGGGTATAGAGTTAAATTTGGGAGCACAAGTACTGATGTATCGTATAGAGAAGCTATAGAGGCGTGTTTTGAGAGAACGGGTTTACCGGATTTAGTTGTGGATATGACTGTGCTGGGTGCCGGTGAGGGAACGTTCAATATTACTCTTGAGGTGAAAAATAATGAAGATGATGTTTATCATGGTTATCTTCGAATATATATCACGGAGATTGTTTCGCGATGGGATATGAAGAATGGGAATCCGTATCATTTTGCTTTTTTGGGCTATGCTAGTGATAGGGATATATCAGTTGATGCTAGAGATTTGTTTGTTGAGACTGTCTTGTGGAATGGGACACACGAGGGATATGCTGATGTGCGGGGTGATAATGTTATGGTGATGGCGGCGGTTTTTAATGATGAAAAACATAATGGGTATGCTAATCCTCCAGGTGGAAATTCTTTTGATGCCTATTATGTGGATTATATGGTTGCCTCCAAGCCTCAACTGGATGCTCCCCCGAGTGTTGACATACTCTCTGGCCCTAATGGTACAACTGGTTTTTCTCGGATTGGTTTTGAGTGGAGGGGACAGGATGATTTTACTCCGGTTTCGGACATTGTGTATTCCTATAGATTAGAGGGGAATGTTTATATGGGTGAATGGTCTGCCTGGATGTCAACAACACGGGTAACATATGAGAACCTTAGTGACGGGGAGTATAGATTTAGGGTGAAGGCGAAGGATACAAAAGGCCAGGTGAGTATTGTTTCGGCAGAACGTGAATTCCGGGTGGATACGGGTCCTGCTCTTATTGAACAGAATGATCCTATTGATGGAGAAGAGGATGTTCCCGTTTACACTAGGGTTTCTATATTTTTTGCCTATGGAATGAATAAAACTTCAGTGGAAAAATCGCTAGAAATTGAGCCATCTGTTTCATATCTACCTGTGTGGGAAGAAAACACTCTGATATTAAAGTTCATGGAAAACCTGGATTATCTAACACGTTATAAAGTAACAGTTGGGAAAGATGCAAAGCGTATGAGCGGCCAACAATTGGTTGTTCCTTATTCTTTTTTATTTACGACAGCTTCTGAGGATAGGATACCTCCTGCAGTTGTTGCTACTGATCCGATAGATGGAACAAAAAATGTGTCCACAAAGAGCAGTGTTATATTGTTTTTTTCAGAACCAATGGATATTGTTTCTGTTAGACGGGCATTGAGGATAGATCCGTGGTTTAGTCATCAGCAGATGTGGAGAGATAATGATACCGAGCTAATATTGCTTCCCTTAATTTTAGATGACGGGGGTTATACGGTTACTGTTCTGGATACTGCAATGGATAAGGCGGGGAATAATCTCACTTCTGATTTTGGGGTATATTTTGAGGTGAGTCGTCCCCGTATTTTGTATACGTATCCTTATGATGGTGAAGAGAATGTATCGATATCTGCAAATCTATCCATTATTTTTTCTGAGAAAATGGATGTTGCTTCTTTACAAGAGATGATCACGATGGTTCCCCTGGAAAATTTTACAGTGACACAAAAGGGGAGTACGGCCATGCTGGATATATCTCGTCTATCATATGATACAGAGTATACAGTGTTAATTGGGAAAGATGCGGCAGCGAGTGATGGTTCCACTCTGGGTTCTGATTACACATGGGTATTTCGGACGGAGAAAGAGGACAATGAAGAGAATACTGCTCCTTCCTTTATTGTTTTAATGACACTAGGGGGTTTATGTGCCGCCTTTATAGTAATGAAAAAAATTAAAAAATAGAGAAAGAGAATACCCTGATTGGTTAAAAAAATATCTTTTATTTCCACAAGTGTTTTTGATTCCCGGGAAGGATACTTTCTAGGGGAAAAAAATATGGAATGTTTTATAAACCTTTTTATGGTTTAAATAGATGAGGCGAATAGATATGAAAAGAATAACCTTAATGATTGCCCTCTATATTGTATTTTGTTTGCTATTCACATCCGTTATACTTATACAAAATAAAAAGGGTATCATGCTAGGGGATATTGATGCATCACAATATTTAGGTGAAATAGCCTATGTGGGGGGAACGGGGCCAAATAACTATACAAAAATTCAAGATGCCATTAATGCTGTATCTGACTATGGGACAGTCTATGTTTTTAATAAAAAATATAATGAGAATCTAATCATAAATAAACCCATTGAGTTAATCGGTGAGAATAAAAACCTTACCATAATAGATGGTAGAAATCTAGGGGATGTTATAAAAATTGTTGGGACACATTCAGTTAAAATTAATGGATTTACTGTGCAAAAAAGTGGTTACAAGAGAGAGGAATTTGGGATTAATATAGCCAATTCCGGCCATTTTTGTAATATTTCAAATAATATCTTTATGTTGTGTGGTTCCGGTATCAAATTAAATGGACAAAATAATCATATACACCAAAATAAATTTTCAGATATCAATTTTTACGGTATCGATATTTACGCCTCTGTGAATAATGTGTATAAAAATGAGTTTACTGACCTCCTCTATGGCGTTTATATACGAAGCCAGAATAATTCAGTATATAAAAATAGGATCAGTTATGCTGATACGGGTTTACGGTTTCTTGCTGCACAAAATAATGTGATATATGAGAATATTATTGATCATTGTTTACTTGGGCTATATACAGGATACGAATGCCAAGGGAACGTTATATGGCACAATAATTTTATTGACAAAGAAGGAAGTTATGTGGCATTGGATTATGGAGATAACCAGTGGGACCATAATAATGAGGGTAATTATTGGGATGAGTATACCGGTGCTGATCAGGATCATGATGGAATAGGTGATAGTCCCTTTAATATACCCGGGGGTGACAATATAGATAATTTCCCCTTAATGATGATCTATGAAAAAAATCCACCAGAGACCACTATAACTTCTGCACCCTCGGTTTTTATTAGTTACACAAGTGTTACCATTGCTTGGAGTGGAAAAGATGATATGACACCCACGCCAGATCTTCGTTATTCCTACATCCTGGAGGGATATAACGCTACTTGGACATCCTGGAAAACAATAACAACACATACCTATACGCTTCCGCCAGATGCCACCTACACTTTTAAAGTCAAAGCAAAAGACTTGTTGGGAAATATTGATCCTTCCCCTGCTGAGCATGCCTTTACCATTGATACAACCCTTCCTGACACCATCATTACCAGTTCTTTATCACCTCATATGAACTCCACCACGATAAACTTCGCTTGGACAGGTATAGATGACTTGACACCTTCAGCTTATCTTTTTTATTCCTATATCCTGGAGGGATACACCACCACGTGGACAGCCTGGACAACTACCACCACACACACCTACATCTTAAATCCTAATGACACCTATACCTTTAAAGTTAAAGCAAAAGATCCAGCGGGGAATATTGATCCTACTCCCGCGGAGTATACCTTCACTATTGATATTGTGCCTCCAGAGACAACTCTTACCCTTGTTCCATCCAGTGATATAAATTATAGTACTGTTACTTTTCAGTGGACTGGTACAGATAATATGATACCATCATCACAGATTCGCTACTCCTATACCTTGATAGGGCATGATACTTCCTGGACAGCTTGGTCAAATACCAATTCCTGCACTTATACAAATCTACCTGATGGCACCTTCACCTTTAAGGTTAAAGCAAAAGATTTTGCCGGGAACATTGATCTGACACCTGCGGAACACACCTTTACAGTTGATACAACACCACCTGAGACCACCATCGTTACTTCTCCATCCCCCGCCATCAATTATACCACGGTAACCTTCACCTGGATTGGAACAGATAACCATACACCCACATCCGACCTCCTCTACTCCTACACCCTCGAAGGATACAGCACCACCTGGACACCCTGGATCAGCACCACCACACACACCTACACCAACCTCCCCACCGACACCAGTGGCTATATCTTCAAGGTCAAAACAATGGATCTATTGGGGAACAGTGATCCCACACCCGCCGAACACACCTTTGTCATTGACACCACGCCACCCGAGACCGGCATCCTCACCTTCCCCTCCCCCACCATCAATTACAATACCGTAACCTTCACCTGGATTGGAACAGACAATTATACACCCACACCCGACCTCCTCTACTCCTACACCCTCCAAGGACACAACACCACCTGGACACCCTTGACCAGCACCACCATGGATACTTATACTAATCTTCCTGATAATACTTACACTTTCAAAGTAAGAACAGTGGACCAGGCGGGAAACAGTGATCCCACACCCATAGAACACACCTTCACCATTGACACCACACCCCCAGACACACAGATTACCACCACACCACCCACCACCATAAACTCCACCACCGTAA
>JGI24025J20009_10003110_pt1 | contig 11475 bp, 13 predicted proteins | sample Cruoilmetagenom3_FD_20009 | JGI IMG/M metagenome (IMG submission 20009) | reverse complement strand
TTTTAAGTCCGTTTTTGCCAATTCCTTCTCTTAAATGGTTTTTAGGCCTCAAGAGTAAAAAGGTTGTTTTCACGCCTATTTCATCATTTCCCCGCCGGTAATAATGAATTTGACGTTCATCAACGCAAGTTATGCAACAGAGCACATGCTCTAACTCCTCACATATGCGAGTGAAATGAAGTAACAATAGTTAGACTAAAGAAGCCAAAATAAATCTCTGATTGTTTTCGTCTATCATAAGGGCAATGGGTGATCCCACGTGGCCAATAGGCTGGTCTTCTTCAGGTCCAACACTTCCTGCCAGGAGATGGACGTGGGCGGTCTTCATGTGCTGCCGAATCGACCTGTGGCACCTCGGTCTGCGGGACCTCAGGAAGAATTAAATAGCCGCGTTTGTGGCCCATGATCAAGGTTTATATTCCAGTTGATCTGTTCCACTCAGAGAGGTATGGTTCTGAAAGAAGATGTCGCCAAGGCGATCGAGGAGGTGCGACCTCACCTCAAGGCAGACGGCGGCGATGTGGAGCTGGTCGATGTTGTCGACGGCGTGGTGAAGGTGAAGCTTCGGGGCGCCTGCGCAGGCTGCCCCATGTCCCAGCTCACCCTCAAGTGGGGCGTCGAGGGCTACCTGAAGAAGAGGGTGCTGGGCGTCAGGTCCGTTGAGGCGGTCTGAGGGGCGGGATCGATGGCGCTCTCGGGCGGGCTTGAGCGGGCCAAGAGCTACGGCGATATCTTCTCCCTCGTAAAGAAGGCTGTGGAGAGGTCGCTGGGGGATCACAGGGTGGGGCTGATGCTCTACCTCGGCAACCTTCCCCTCAACGTGGGCGCATTCCACCCGCTTGGGACGAACGACATCGTCCTTAACAGGCGGCTCCTGAAGGCCGGGTCGGAGGTCAGGCAGAAGGCGCACATCTTCTCCATCCTCCTCCACGAGTACCTCCACAGCCTCGGGTACGCGGAAGAGCAGCAGGTCCGAGGCCTGACCTACAGGGTCTGCGTTGAGAACTTCGGGAGCGAGCACCCAGTCGTAGATGCCGCCATCAGCGGCCCCTGGGTCGATCTCAACCCGGAGGACTTTGAGGAGATGGCGGAGGAGATGAAACTGGAGCGCGTCCCGGACTTTGAGCGCATCGACATCGGCTACATCATATAACAAGTTAAAGGGAATAGGTTAATCCTTCCTTTTAGTATTTTATCGATTCTCCGAGGCCTCGATAAATTGCTGCGCGGGAGAAGGAGGTGATCACGCGGCTGAACGGCGACAGATTCCTAATGAACAAGACTGCCTACGTACACAAGATTTTAAAGATTTATTTTTTACCATAAAATTGATGTGTTAGAGAGGTGTGTCTGGTATGAGTGAGGAGTTGAAGCGTTTCGTAAATGCCCTTGAAAATGAAGAGATATTTAATTTTGATGTGGATGAATTTGATTCAAGGCTTAGATTACAAAATCTGGATCAACCAGGAGAAAGGATCAGAATAAGCCAATCAGCGCCTATACAATCGACGACGCGCGCGATCGGTGGTGCGGGAAAGCGGGTTTAGAACATCTGAGCCTTAGTGCAATCGAAGATTTAAACGAACATCTGGAGGGCCTGGAATTCCTTGCACTTTACGGGTGAATACAGACCACCGGCAATGAGGGCAATGAAGAGAGATGTGTCAAGTCTGCCGCTGATCATCAAAGTAGCGGCGTAGATCGTCCCTCGTTTTGGGATCCTCGATCCCGACGCCCTCCGTCCGGGGCAGCACCCCTTCGATGCCGAGCAGGTAGCACTTCAGGTTCAGCCCGCCGCCGAAGCCGCCGAGGCTCCCGTCGGACCGTATGACGCGGTGGCAGGGGATGATGATGCCCAGCGGGTTGGCCCCGACTGCGTTCCCAACGGCACGCGCCGCCCTCGGCCGACCGATCGCGGCGGCGAGCCTCCCGTAGGATGATAACCTCCCATAAGGGATCCTACGCATCGCGCGCCAGACGGCCCTCTGGAACTCGGTCCCCCTTAGGTCGAAGCGGAGGTCGAAGGCGACCCGTTCCCCGTTGAAGTAGGCCTTCAGCAGGCTCCCGAGCTCCTCAAACCTGGCGGTATCGTGGATAAACTCAGCGTCGATCCTCCGTTTTACGGACTCCATGAAATTTTCCTCGGACCGGGAGAGGTTGACCTGGAGAAGCCCCTCCTCGGTGGCCGCGGCCCAGATGGTGCCGATGGGGGAGGCGATCCCCGCGTAGTAGACTTGATCCATACGCTTCACAAACCTCGATCCCGTTCTCAATAGAGATCGATATGGAAGGTGAGCTTAAAACCGTGTTGATGTTCCCGTCGCTGACGAGACGGCTGAAGGGCATCGGCGTCCACCCTGAGACCATCAATACGTGGGGTGTATGGTATCGCGGGNANGGCGGGAGGAGGATTTGAACGCGGTGGCGGAGACGGNCAGGATCACGAGGNCGTTAGACGTGATCCTATTGAGGTGGATTGTGTGGTACTGGATGCTGCCCTTCAATCTATAGCGGNTATCATATTCTATATATCCTATATAAATGATGTTTTTATCTCCATTACCGGATTAACATCAGAGAGGCTTGAGCGCCAAGTACAGGAACGCCGTCGGCTCGCTCCTGGCNATATACTTCTTCATATCCTCCATAGTACTCATCAAGTCCTCCGCCGTCNTCATGGGAGAGTCCCTCGCGGAGAAGATCATCCNCCTCATCAGGGACACGACCAGCGGGATCTTCGCCGGCTGGATCACCACGGCCCTCCTCCACAGCAGCGGCGCCTTCGACTCCATCATCGTCGCCTTCGTCTCCTCCGGCGTGATGCCGCTATCCCTTGCCGTGGCCACCATCATAGGCGCGGAGATCGGGACCACGGTGACACCCTTCCTCGTCTCTGTTCTCGGCTACGTCAGGAAGAAGAAGCAGCTCTCCGCCAGCCTCAACGTGACCCTGTGCCATGTCCTCTACAACCTCTTCACACTCCTCCTCTTCTACCCCGCCGAACTCTTTTTTGGCGTCTTCACCGATATTGCCCAGATGGGGAGCGCCATCTTCGTCAAGGTAGGCTGGTTGAGTGATATCCCCGACCTCCTTGATGTCGCCACGCCCTGGATCTCCCCGCTTCTGGAGTTCATCCCCGCTTGGATCGGCCTGATGCTGGGCGGCGTCATACTCATCATCGCCCTTTGGATGGTTGAGCGGTACATGACCGCGATCTTCAGCATGCCCCGATCATGGAACCTCATCAGGGCGACCTTCTCCAGGCCGCTGAGGGCCTTTGTAGCCGGGTTTCTCTTCACCGTCCTCGTCCCGAGCACCACCGTGATGGTCTCACTTCTGGTTCCCCTGGCGGCGACCGGCGTCATCGGCGCTGAATATTCCATACTGCCCTACATTCTCGGCGCGAATATCGGGACAGTGTTCGATGTGATGATCGCCGCTTTGGCTACGGGAGACCCGGTCTCATTGGGTCTCTGGCTGGTCCACCTCTCAATAAACGTCATCGGCGCCCTCATCTTCATCCCTCTTCTCAGGCCCTTCAGCAGTCTGGTGAGGCGGTCCGCGGAGATAGTCGCGGCCTCCCCGAAAAGGGTCTTGCTCATCACAGCCCTCTTCCATGCCGTGCCCCTCCTGATCGTGCTTGGTTATCTGTTATGAACTCCAACCGCGAATCTGGGAGGTTATTTACCTTAAAAGGGACAGTTCAACTCGGATATGAAGAGAATGGAGGGAAGATTATTCGTTGATTTGCTCATACGTCGAGAGATTCAAGGCCGCGTCTACAACATCGTCGAACTCCCCCTCGATACCAGATGAACTCCTGAAGACGTCTTATCTGCACATACTCGGGGGCTCGGAGGGGCGGAGCTTCTAACCCAGGACCCCAATCTATAGATGCTAATATATAATATATAGTCTATATAACCGAGCTTTTTATTCCAAATACGGAATGTAGGATAGAGATACTTGGGCACCAAGTACAGGAATGCCGTCGGCTCGCTCTTGGCGATATACCTCTCCGGGTCCTCCATAGTTGTCCGCAGTCATCATGGGCGAATCCCTGGGGCGCGTTGATGTGTTTGTACATAATCGGATACGGAGATAGACCCTGATGAGCCTTCCGGAGGTAGCTCTGATTGGAGGATTTCTGTTATCGTTTCTCATGGCCATAGCGTTAGGGGGAAATGATGCCGCCTCACCAACGGCAAACGTTGTTGGTGCAAGGGTCTTGACAATTAAGCAAGCGGTAATCCTCTTCGCTATATTTACGATCTTGGGCGCCTTGACTCAGGGCTTCATGAATATGAAGACCGTGGGAACCGGCATAGTTCCCTCCATCGATCTTCTGGGAGCGATCGTCATAGTTCTCTCAGCCTTCATCTGGATCATGTTCTGTAACAATTATGGTCTTGAGATATCTGTGACGCATTCCATTATCGGTGGTATTCTGGGTTATGGGTTGACGGCTTACGGCATAAGTGGGATCAGATGGAGTTTGGTTCAAAAAGTCGCCATAAGCTGGTTCACATCTCCCCTACTAACGGCGGTCATTGCCTTTTTATTGAATAAATTTCTGACGGTATTAACTATGAGATATGATTTTCTTAAGAGGTCCATGGCCTCTTTGCTTAAACTAGCACTTTGCTACTCAGCTTATGCTTTTGGAGCAAATGATATCGCAAATGCCACGGGCGTGTACGTCGCTGTCACCATGATGGTCTTGGGCCATCCTCCCGAAGGTAAGGTCATGTTTTTACTCGCGGCATTTGGGGGCATAGGCGTAATTGTAGGTGGATTATGGCTCGGACCCAGGGTTATAAAGACCGTGGCCTTTAAGATCATAAAACTCAATGTAGTTAGCGGCACCGCTGCCGAGATCAGTAATGCGTTGGTCATTCATTTATTCGTGACACTCCCGTACATGTTGATTGGCTACGGAATACCCATATCGACCTCTTTGGCAAATATAGGCGCTCTTGTAGGTGTGGGAATCTCTAGCTATGGCACTTCCGGTATCAATAGGAAAACGGTAACGATATTGATGATTAGTTGGGTGGCAACGGTTTTGGTTACCGCCCTACTAACCTACGTTGTCTATTCGATACTGCTCCCCTGGATAGGACCTATACTCAAACCAATCCCCTAGAGTCGCTTGATAATTTTCGCGCACGCGAAAGTATTTTATTTGTAGCNCGTTTGATTCTNTCGCGCGAGGCGGCGACGATGGCGANGAGATTGTTCAAGTGGTTCGCTCCGAAGCGGGGAGAGANGGTCCTAGAGATGGTGGAGGATCACATGGAGCTGACGAGGAACGCCGTGAGCGACCTCTACNGGATGGTTGAGGCGGCCGGCAAGGGAGAGGCCGAGGGCTCCAAGGCATTCTTCGACAGCCTGTCTCAGATGGAGATGAAGGCGGACGCCCTGAGGCGGGAGATGGTCGACGAGCTGACAAGAGCTGAGATGTTCCCAGAGGAGCGGGAGGACCTCATGGAGCTCGTCAGGGCCGTCGACTGGGTGGCCGACTGGTCGAGGGAGGCGGGCAGGGTCCTCGCCATCATACCCTACGAGAGGGCCCCGGAGGAGATGAAGACGGCTGCCCAGAACATGTGCAGGGCGAACGTGGACTGCGTCTCCGTCCTCGCCCAGTGCATCAAGGTCCTGCCTGAGGACCCAGGTGGGGCCCTCAGCCTAGCCGATGAGGTCGAGATGCTGGAGGAGGAGATCGACGAGCTCTACAGCGTCGCACGTGGGCACCTCGCGACGCTGGAGTTCGAGGGCTTCACCACGGGCGCCCTCATCCTGCTCAACATGTTTCTGGACGCCATTGAGACCATCGCCGACTGGTGCGAGAACACCGCCGACATCGCCAGAGCCGTGGCTGTACGCATCCACTAACATATACCGAGACGAAATCCAGGGAGAAAAACAGGGACATATAATTAGATCGGGAAACGGGCTCACTCTTCCTCGATGGTGATGGCCTGGGTGGGGCACGAGCTGACGCATGCGAGGCACATGATGCAGTCCTCCATCCGGGTCGGCTGGGCCCTCTTCTCGTTGTTGTACTCTGGCATCTCAACCATGTCATAGACGTTCATCGGGCAGACCTCGGCGCATACCCCGGAGCCATCACATTTATCGAGGTTGACTATCACCTTAGGCAATACAAACGCACCTCAATTTCCTTCTCCTGAAGCCTCTCCTTACATCATGCTTAAATCTTTCCCTAAATGTAGGGTAACGGTCTATAAGAGATGGAGTGGATGAGGATCGCGAGATGTGCAAGGCTTCTGCGCCCGAGTCGAACTCTGCCCAGGGCTCTCNGTCTCTAGGAAGAAGGGGGCCCANGATCGAGAGCACAATTGAAATAAAGAAGAAGGGGGGACTATCAACGACATGAGAGGATTCAGGGGCCTTGGATGCTTCAGGCCGACTGATGACGCCTGCCCCATCCAAGGGATCAAGGTCGTGAGGATATTGAGGGGATCAGGTAATGAAGTGCATCGGTATAAGAGATAACAGCATCTCCTTTCTCGTAGGCGGCGAGGCCGGGCAGGGGGTCACCAGGAGCGGCTTCCTCCTGGGAAAGGCCTTCATGCGAGGCGGCTTCCACGTCTTCGGCATGAATGACTATCCCTCACTCATAAGGGGCGGCCACAACTTCTACGTGCTCCGCGCCTCCGATGAGGAGGTCCACTCCCAGGCGGACACCGTTGACCTCCTACTGGCACTGAACAAGGAGACCGTCCTCCTCCACCAGGGAGAGGTGACCGAGGGCGGGGGGATCATCTACGACGAACGGATCGAGTTCGGCGAGGGGGAGCTGAGCCGGGGTGATGTCGACAGATGCCCCGTCCCGCTCAGCGCCATCGTGGAGGAGATCGGGGGCACCCCCATAATGAGGAACACCGTCGCCATCGGAGCGGCTATGGGACTGGTGGGCTTCGACATCGATATAATGAAGGGGATCATCTCTGACACCTTCGCAGGCAGGAACAAGATCATCGATGCGAACAAGAAGGCGGTCGAGATGGGCTTCGACTACGTAAAGCAACACTATGAAGGCTTCCGATGCCGGATGGAGCCCTCTGACGAGCGCCCTGACAGGATCATGCTGACGGGAAACGAGGCCGTCGCCCTGGGCGCGATCCAGGCGGGCTGTAAGTTCTACGCCGCCTACCCGATGACGCCCGCGAGCGCCATCCTCCACTACCTAGCGGCACACGACACCGAGACGGGGATGGTCGTCCTCCAGACCGAGAGCGAGATCGCCGCGCTCAACATGGTCGTCGGTGCCTCTTACGCGGGTCTCAGGGCGATGACCGCCACCTCCGGCGGCGGCTTCTGCCTGATGACGGAGGCCCTCGGCCTCTCGGCGATGCTGGAGACCCCCATCGTCCTCATGATCGGGCAGCGCCCCGGTCCTAGCACGGGCATGGCCACGTACACCTCACAGGGCGACCTGCTATTCGCCGTCTACGCGTCCCAGGGGGAGTTCCCCCGCGTCGTCGTCGCGCCTGGGGATGTGGACGAGTGCTTCTACAGGACGATGGAGGCATTCAACCTGGCGGACAAGTATCAGACTCCCGCCATCATCCTCACCGACAAGTACATCATCGAGAGCCATCAGTCCACGGAGACGTTTGACGCCGAGAGGGTCGGCATCGACAGGGGCGACCTCATCATCGCAGACGAGTGGACCGGGGCGGAGGAGTACAGGCGATTCAAGATCACCGAGAGCGGGGTATCGCCGCGCATACTGCTGGGGACNAGGGGGGCCACCGTCCTCGCAAACACAAACGAGCACCTCGANGAGGGGTACACGACGACNGATCCCCAGAAGGTGGTGGCGATGATGGAGAAGCGGTTCAGGAAGCTGGAGGGCCTACGACGGGATGTCGATGCACTTCAGCCCGTCAGGGTCTTCGGCGACGAGGACGCCGAGGTCACCATCGTCGGGTGGGGCTCAACGAAGGGTCCAGCCCTNGAGGCGCTGAAGATGCTGCGGAGGGATGGGATCCGAGCCCGCTTCGTACAGGTCGTCTACATGGAGCCCTTTCCCTCGAAGGCGCTGGGAGCTGCCCTCCAGGGCGGCGGGAAATTTCTGCTCTTCGAGACNAACCAGACGGCTCAGCTCGGTTCCCTCATCCGGCTCCACAGCGGCTTCACCTTCAATAACATCGCGTTGAAGTATAACGGGAGGCCCTTCAACCCCGGCGAGATCTGCGCCAAGGTGAGGGGGGTGCTCTGATGGTAACCGTGAAGGAGCTGGGGACGCCCGCCCGTATCACCTGGTGCCCTGGATGCGGAAACTTCGCCATCCTCACCGCCGCGAAGCAGGCCATCGCCCAGCTCGGCCTGGAGGGGGAGAAGGTTGCCGCCATCACGGGGATAGGCTGCCACGGGAGGATGACGAACTACATCAGGGTTAACGGCATCCACGTGCTCCACGGCAGGGTCCTCCCCGTCGCGACGGCCATCAAGCTGGCGAACCGGGAGCTGACGGTCATCGGCTTCGCCGGCGACGGCGACGCCTTCAACATAGGCATCGGCCACTTCACCCCAGCCGCCAGGCGGAACCCAGACCTCACCCTGATCGTGCACGACAACCACATATACGGCCTGACGACGGGGCAGGCCTCACCCACGACCGAGAGGGGCATCAGGACGAGATCGACGCCCAGGGGTGTCTTTGAGCCGGCGTTGAATCCACTCCTACTCGCGTTGGCGAGCGGCGCATCCTTCGTGGCGAGGGGCTTCGCCGGGGACATGAAGCACCTGACGGAGCTGCTCAAGCAAGCCATCAAACACCGGGGCTTCGCGCTGGTCGACGTCCTCCAGCCCTGCATCGCCTGGAACAAGGTCAACACCTACGACTGGTACAGGAAGCGGGTCTACAAGCTGGGGGAGGAGGGCCACGACCCGGCGGAGCTGGGGAGGGCCTACGAGCGGGCTATGGAGTGGGGGGACCGTATCCCCATCGGCGTCTTCTACAGAGTCGAGCGGCCCGTCTACGGGGATTACTTCCCCGCCCTGAGCGGAGTTCCCCTGGTCAGGCAGAGGCTAGAGGGTATCGACATCTCTGGCCTGCTGAAGGAGTTCGCGTAGCTGGGGCTCTGAGGGATGCCTACCTCAGTTTGAGGAGCTTCTCCGCCGCGACCTCCGCGGCGATGCCGCAGACCTTGAAGCAGCCCTCGTCGCTGTGTCCTCCCGCGGCTAGGAAGGCCTCCCGCTCGACGGGGTCCCTGATGTCGAAGGAGCGACCGAAAACCCTCGTTTGTATATCCCTGCACAGGGTCGACTCCAGCGGCTCGCTGAACCCGAACTCCTCTTGGAGCCTCCGCCTGAACTCGTCGCAAATCTCGTTGGCGATGGCCGTCGCCCGAGCGTACTGCTCATAGTCCTCCATCCTCTCCCTTCCCCTGACCAGCCCGAGGGCCATAAGGGCACCCAACACAGCCCCGCAGGTCTCCCCTCTCCGGGCCACCCCGCCCGATAGGACGGTGGCGGCCTTGAAGGACGCCACGTCGCCGATGCCCAGCTCCTCCTGGAGGGCAAGGAGGACGCTCTGGGAACACCCGCTGTACTGGTCGTACCCGTGGGCCTTGCGCCTGATCTCCTTCACGAGTTGCTCATCAATCATTCTGGATCGCCATAGGTGTACCCCTTCAGGGCTTATAATTTTAGCCTCTACCCATTCTCAGCCCTGATAGATGAGGTTTAAAGAAAAATTGAGTGGGGATAGCCTTCAGATGCGCGTTGTCTCCCTATTGCTGTCTCAGCAGCTCCCTCGCGGATGCGATGATCTTGGCCGAGAACTGTTGGGAGAGGCTCGTCAGCTCCGATAGCTTCTCTGCCTCCGCCTTAGCTACGGACTCCGCGGTGGCGAAGCCGGCCTTCCTCAACTTTTCCGCTCTGGCTCCGCCCACCCCCTTGATCTCCGATACGCCTATGGGCGGGGTCGAGGGGACCTTGGGCTTGGCCTTACTCGTTTTCGTCATGGTGATGGAGATTGTGGAGACTCCCCGCGTCCCCCCTTCCTGTCTCGGCATCTGCTCCGTGCCTATCTCGATGTTGGTGGTCTGGACGTCCGTCAGGAAACGACACCTTGCGATCTCGGCCACGTCGACCGCCGTCGATATGGCCCGTCCCCTCGCCTTCAGGTTCACGTTGTCAACGCCCGCAAAGTTGAAACCCCTTATCACCGCCAGAACGTAGTTCATAGGAGGCTTGTTCCCGATATAGATGATGTTGTCCGTCATGGTCTTCCGATATGAAGGTTTGACGGAGCTTTAAAAGGTTTAAGTGCTCGCGCCGCCGACGGTCCCCTGGTCTCATACGACAACGGGGCTCTCTGGGACGCCGCCCCTGAGTACCTCTACCACCCCCTCAGCCACCTGCACCGCCATCCTCCTCATCGCCTCCCTGCTGCTGGCCCCCAGGTGCGGCGTCAGGATGACATTACCCATCGATGCGAGGGGGTCAGCCGGGTCGAGGGGCTCCTCCTCGAAGACATCGAGGGCGGCGCCTGCCACCTTCCCCGTCTCCAAGGCCTCGACGAGGGCCCGCTGGTCGATGACCTTTCCCCTTGAGGTGTTCACGAGATAGACGCCAGCCCTCATCAGCTTGAACTCCCTCTTGGAGATGAGCACATGCGTCCCGGGGGTGAGGGGCGTGTGCAGGGTGATGATGTCGCTCTCCCCGAGCAGTGCATCGAGCTCGACCCGCCTGATGCCCAGCTCCGCCTCAAGCTCCGACCTCTCGATCACATCATGGTAGAGGAGCTCAACCCTGAAGGGCGTGAGGCGGGAGGCGACGGCCGCGCCGATCCTCCCAAGGCCGATGATGCCGACGGTCTTCCCCATGAGCTCTGACCCTATGAGGTCACCGTACTTCCTCGTCCATTCCCCAGCGCGAACAGCCCTGTCGGCGCTCACCACCCTCCGGGTCAGCGCCAGCATCAGCGCCAGCGTCATCTCGGCCACCGTCTCCGTCAGCGCGGACGGCGTGTTGAGGACGACCTTCCCGAGCTCCTTGGCAGCTTGTAGGTCGACGTGGTCGCAACCGACGCCGTGGACGCCCACGACCCTGAGCCGGGTCGATGCCGCCATGATCTCACGCGTCACCCTGATCCCGCCCCGGGTGATGAGCGCGTCAGCCCCCGGCACCTCCTCCATGAGCGCCGACCCGTCAGAGCCTGGAGGCAGTTGCAAGACCTCGACACCAGCCTCCTCCAGAAGCTGGATGCCGGCGGGGTGTATGAACTCGGTCACGATCACGTTGAACCTTTCCATGCGGATGCCCCTCATACCATCAGGCCACTCGCTCTAAAAGTCTTTGAGCCGTCCCTTCGCATACGATTACCGCTCCTTTGAGGTGGGACGGTATTGAAGCTCGATTGGGGAAACCGCCAAGCTCCTTTCGAGAGGTCAAACCCTAGGGCGCTCTCACCTCCGGAACCTGCGCCTCCTCGGG
>JGI24025J20009_10003109_pt1 | contig 11476 bp, 7 predicted proteins | sample Cruoilmetagenom3_FD_20009 | JGI IMG/M metagenome (IMG submission 20009) | reverse complement strand
ACACGGTGTAGGAAAACGATATCGTCGTTGTATTCAGAAGCATCGAGATGCACATTGGCCACATTGTCGATAGCTTCTGCCAGTGTGGTCAGTTCAAAATAGTGAGTGGCAAACAGGCAAAAGGCGCCTACCTGTTCTGCAAGGTGGATGGCGCAAGCCCATGCCAGTGACAAGCCGTCAAAGGTGCTGGTGCCGCGACCAATCTCGTCCATCAATACCAGACTTTGCCCGGTGGCATTGTGGAGAATGTTAGCGGTTTCCGTCATTTCCACCATAAATGTTGAACGCCCGCCGGCAAGGTCATCAGATGAGCCAATGCGGGTGAAGATTCTATCGACCATGCCGATGCGGGCTGCGGTTGCAGGTACGTGGCTACCGATATGGGCGAGCAGTACGATCAAGGCAGCCTGGCGCATATAGGTCGATTTACCCCCCATATTGGGGCCGGTGATAATCAGCATTTGGCGCTGTGGGTTGAACTCCAGGTCGTTGGCGACGAAGGGTTTGTCGAGCACTTGCTCAACCACCAAATGACGGCCATCGGTGAATTGAATGCCGGGTTCTTCGCAGAGCTGAGCGGGGGATAAATTCAGTGTCTCGGCTCGTTCGGCAAGATTAACCAGTACGTCCAGTTCTGCGATGGCACTGGCACTTTGCTGCAGTGGTGCCAGCTCTTCATTGAGCGTGTCGATCAAACTTTCGTAGAGGGCTTTTTCTCGAGTCAACGCGCGGCTTTTGGCGCTGAGGGCTTTGTCTTCATAGCCTTTGAGTTCCGGGGTTATGTAGCGTTCGGCATTTTTTAGTGTTTGGCGACGAATATAGTGGGCTGGTGCCTGCTCGGCTTGGCCCTTACTGATTTCAATAAAGTAGCCGTGTATGCGGTTAAAACCTACTTTCAAAGTAGCTATACCACTGGCTTCACGCTCTCGCTTTTCCAGTGCTATCAGGTAATCTCCCGCGTTAGTGCTAATGGCGCGCAGTTCATCCAGCTCACTGTCAAAACCCTCGGCAATAACCCCCCCTTCTCGAATGACCACTGGGGGATTTTCGATGACCGCTTTATTGAGCAATGACACGAGATCAGGAAAGGTGGCGATTTGCGTACTTAATACGCTCAGGCGAGGGGCCGAGGTCGTACCGAGTGTAGCGTGCAGTTCGGGAAGAACGGCTAGAGAGTCACTCAGTCGTGCAAGGTCGCGAGGGCGGGCTGAACGCAATGCGATACGGGCGAGAATACGTTCGATATCGCCAATGTTTTTTAAGGCCTCGGCGCTACTTTCGTAACGATAGTCGGCCTGCAGTTCAAGTATTGCCTGTTGTCGTGCTTGTAAGGTATCGAGCTGGCGCAGTGGTCGGTTGAGCCAGCGCTGTAGTAGTCGCCCGCCCATGGCCGTGGCGGTGTTATCCATCACGGCTAACAAGGTATGTTCTTGCCCACCACTAGGGTTGGTGTCTATCTCGAGATTGCGCCGTGTTGCGGCATCGAGAATAACACTCTCATCGCGGTTTTCATGCTGAATGCCGCGCACATGAGGCATGGCGGTGCGTTGGGTTTCTTTGGCGTAGTTGAGTAGGCAGCCTGCAGCCATTAGTGCCAGCTTGAGTTGCTCGCAGCCAAAACCTGATAAATCGCGGGTTGAAAACTGCTCACAAAGACTCGTGCGTGCTGTGTCGATGTCGAAATCCCAGGGTGGTTGGCGGCGTAGCCCCTGAAAGTTATCGACCAGGCCACTTTCAGCGAGGCTTTCGCTAACTAGTAACTCTGCCGGGTTTAAGCGCTGTAATTCGCCAAGCAGGGCGTCTTGCCCCGCGACTTCAAGCACCAGAAAGCGCCCGCTACCGATATCGAGGCTGGCGATGCCGAAGTGCCCATCACTTGAGCTGACAGCGACCAACAGGTTTTCTCGGCTGCCCTGCAACAGGGCTTCGTCGGTAATGGTGCCCGGTGTCACGATACGTACAACTTCTCGCTCAACCGGCCCCTTACTAGTAGCAGGGTCACCAATTTGCTCACAAATGGCGACGGATTCCCCGAGTTTAACGAGTCGAGCCAGGTAATTGTCAGCCGCGTGGAAGGGCAGGCCGGCCATGGGGATGGGTTGTCCAGCTGACTTACCCCGTGAGGTCAGGGTGATATCGAGCAGATGTGCTGCTTTTTTAGCATCATCGAAAAACAGCTCGTAAAAGTCGCCCATCCTGTAAAACAGTAAAGTATCGGGGTACTGGGATTTGATGCGTATGAACTGCTGCATCATAGGTGTGTGCTTAGGCTCGTTGCTTCTGAGTCGGTTGCTTGTTTTTACTGTCGAAGTTCTTGTTTTATTCATATATTTCAAGAAGTTATGATTGTTTTGTTTGGTGTCTTTACTTCCGTAAAATGGCAGAGCGTGTCATGCTGTCTCACAGAATAACGGTGTTTGGTATAGCATCTAGTGTAGCATTTGGTGTGGTATATATCGCAGGGTTTGACGAGCGCATCAAAGTGTTAATTGAGACCAAAGTAGCATGGAAAAAATTTTGTATAACATTGTGGGTATAGAGGATTACTTGTGGCATCGAAGTTTATAGATATTGCTACACCCTCGCACTCAAAAAGGTTCGCTGAGTTATCAAGGCCTCTAACTGCGTTGCAAGTAAAGCGTCATGACGCTGGGGTTTTATCTGACGCAGCTCCACACCAGGGGCTGCGATTGCGGGCTAATAAAGATGGATCTAAAACTTGGACCTATCGGTATAGATCCGCGGGGAAGTTGAAACAGCTTAAGCTAGGCTCTTTCCCTGCAATGAGTTTGGCTGAGGCAAGAGGAGCACTACTTGATCAGAAGAAGCTGAGGGAGAAAAACCTCGATCCGCAACGAGTGGCTGCTAATAAAAGACTTGAAGCAGAGTTGACCAGTTTTACTTTTACTCAGATGGTGGATTTATATCTGGTTGAGCGGATTGAGAAAGATCGTACGTCAAAGGGAGCAGCAGAAGCGCGGCGCTTATTTGAGTATGACATGGGTAGTTTGGCCTCTCGTTTAGTTGAGGATGTTCAACCTGTTGAGATTCATAATCATATTCTGGCTATTGCAGGAAGAGCCCCTCGCCTAGCTTTAGCTTTTAGGGCTGAACTAACCAGGGCTTGGCGTTACGCAGCCAATACGGGGCGGCTTAATATTCCCTGTCCAATCAATAGTGATACCGGTGGAAAGCTACGACAAGGTAAAAGAGAGCGTTTTTTGAGTGCGGTCGAGCTCCAGCTGCTGTTGCCTTGGATGGATAATTATTCTGATACCGTAGCCGATGCCTTACGCTTGACACTTTATCTTGGTTTGCGAAGTGGGGAAGTGTGTAAGTTGAGGGATGCTTGGATGGGGGAAGAGCAAGATGGTTGGTGGCTGACGATCCCCGCGTCTGAAATGAAAAAAGGACATTCTGATCACCGTGTACCTCTAACGGGTTCGGCACTTGATATTGCAAAAAAACGTTCAGGTTGTGGGTATTGGTTTCCTTCGAGAGTTCATTCACATATTGAGCAAAAAGTTCTTGGTGTAGAGGTTTATAGCTACTCTGGACGTTCGAAAGCCAAAAGATATAAGAATAAGGCTCTTTGCCCTGTAAAAAATTGGGCCGCTAATGATTTACGGAAGACGGCTAGAACTCATTTAGCTGCAATGGGATGCCCATTTGAGGTTGCGGAGGCAATATTACATCATAAATTGCCTGGAGTTGGAGGCCTTTATAATAGGTATTCTTATGAGAATGAAAAAAGAGAGTGGCTGACGAAGTTAGGCGATTTGTTTGATAGCTTCAACGAACACCCCTGATGCTATCGACATTTGCGTCCAAGGTGAGTAGTTTACATTATAAGTAGCTCAATGAAGTGCGTGGCCTAGAAAAACTGTAATTCCTGCTAATTATGGCAAGTAAGAAGAACAGGGGGTTATCCCCTGGCTATGAATGTGAGCGGTGATGTGACTGATTTTTTACAGGTCGTCACGCTTCATATTTATGATTGACGTAAACCATAAGTTGGTGCTGGAATTAAAGGTGATAATAGGTTTCAGATGTAGGAAAACGGCGCGTTTGTTCAATGGTGAGCATGTGTCGGGGTTAAAGCGACAGGCTGAAAAGCGACTTCGTTTGTTGGATGCAGCCAATACACTTGAAGCATTGCAGGCCTTGCCGAGTAATCATTTTGAATCTTTATCGGGCGATCGCAAGGGGCAGCATAGCATTCGTGTCAATATGCAGTGGCGCATTTGCTTTATATGGGATGAAGGTGCCCATGACGTAGAAATTGTAGACTACCATTAATGGTAAGAAATGAAGGGGAAACATGATGGCCCGAGATGCTATCCACCCTGGCGAGTTTCTTGCTGATGAGTTGGAGGAAATTGGAATTACTGCCACTGAGCTTTCACGTCAGATTGGTGTGCCGCTAAACCGCGTACTTGGCATTGTCCATGGGGATCGCAGTATTACTGCCGACACCGCTCTGCGGCTGGGTCAGTTTTTCGGAACAGGCCCGGAGCTTTGGATGAATCTGCAAAAAGCCTATGAGCTTGATAGGGCCAAGGCTGAATTGGGAGATAAAATCCACAAGATTCACCGTTGGCAACCTCAAGAAATGCATGCTTGATTCTCCCTAATGACCACTCAGACAAAGCCAATACTCTGTAGCTTTTCAGGCATTGGCTTTAGTGGTCAAGTAAATTTGGCCACAGTTTAGTAGCTAATGTTACATTTTATTTCAGCTACATTCGGACTTAATCCATTGTTGTGATTGTGTGGTCTAACTCGACTGTAGTAACCAATAATTTAATCCGTTATTGATTCCTTTGCTTCAGCAAAGGTACGGTAGCCTAGCGTTGACCCCCATTCAGTTTTTAAGCTTCTAAAAAGTGTTCCATTGGCGCATTGTACCCAAAGCTCTTCGTGGGGCAGACTCTACGCAATATCTCATTGGCGCGCTTGAATTCGCGCACCTCACGCTCTAACTCTTTAGTCCGCTGATGCTGATCGGTTGTTGTGCCAGGCTGTGCACCAAAATCGACTTTCATCTTCTTCACCCATGCCCATTAAGTTTCTGGGGTGCAACGGCTTTTGGAGGCTACCGACTGGGTGGCCCCCAGCGGGAGGGGTGATTATGCTCGCTGGTTAAAAGGATGCCATCCTTGCCGGTGAGGTCCTTACCCTCACGAAGAGCTTGAAGGGCTGCATCCATGTCGAAAGTTGGTTTGTCCTAGCCATCTCATTTTCTCGGTTTAAAAAAATGACATTGATTAGCTGGGTTTACGAACCCCATTGTGGGCAAGAAATATCTACTCCCATGGGTAGGTACGCCTGCTATCTGCCAAAGGACGGAAAACAGGCGTAAAGTAAGCCAATAATGATCCTTCAATGGCACAAAAAATGGGATTGTTTTGCGAATCCTTAAAAAATCTGGTTGATCAGAGGTTCCCTAGTTACCATTTAAATTTAAATATCGCTGAGTTCAAGTAATAAGTGCAACACTCAGCCCGTAATGCACTTCGTAAGCTGATTTCCAGTTCAACAGCTTACGAGGCATCAAATTAATTTTCTCTACCACACGCCTTAATGCTTGCGCCGATACTTTATTAAAGTTTGTACCTTTAGGAAAATAGCGGCGTAACAAGCCATTAGCATTTTCATTACTACCCCGCTGCCATGAGGCATAGGGGTCAGCAAAGTAGATGTTAATATCGGCTTTTACGATCAACTAACGTCACCAGGCTGCCCTGTCGACCATGAACAGTATCTCCCTCCCAGTGGCCGTAGTGATGCCGGTTATTGGCCACCAAGGGTCGCTGGTCAATCGATACTCTATCTTGCAGTAAACCTCTACCATCATGGGTTCTGCGCCGTTTTCGGTAGCCACGATAAGCTCTCAGGAGATGACGATGTGATGCTCCACCTTTTTCCATATCGCGAAATATCCATTGATAGATCGTTTCATGGCTGATGCGTTGTTTGCTCTGTTCAAGGCAAAGACGGCCTGCAATAGCTGCTGGTGACCAGGCATTAGACAATGTGTCGGTGATCATGGCCCATAGTTCAGGTGTGTAACGTGTCGCTTTGTCGGCCAGTCGGCGCATTTTTATAGCCAGATGGTGCGCTTTCTCGGCATCATATCGGCCATGCTTACAACGTTTGAGTTCTCGACTGACGGTGGATTTATGACAGCCAACCTGTCCGGCAATCGTGCTTTGTGAAAACCCTACATCCTGCCCCGCTTGTATCTGGTATCGTTGTTTCAGGGTTAACTGTCGGTATCGCTTCTTCATAGTCGCTCGAATTGCTTTGGGTTAGAGCTGCCAATTCTACTGGCAGTTAACTCCTCTATCATTCAAGCGTTGCAGTTATTATCTGAACTCAGCCATCATTAAATTCTTGGCCCGCTAATTGCTGCGCTAAGATAAAGCTACCGATAGGTTCGGCAGGGACAGGATGATTTATGAGTATTGATTGGCATGACTACGATGCCCAGATTTTTTTCGACGAACTGATCAGCAGTCCAGGCAACGCGCGTTTGCCAGCTCGGTCTCTCACTGCCCATCTCAGCAAACTGGGCGACGATGAAGTTCAAATGCGTCGAGATATGGCCCAGACTACAATTGAGCAGATGGGTGTGACGTTTACGGTATATACCGAGGAAGGCAATATCGATCGTGCCTGGCCCTTCGATATTATCCCGCGCATCATTTCAGCCAAACAATGGAAAGTGCTCGATTTGGGTTTGCAACAGCGACTCAAGGCGCTTAACTGTTTTATTGATGATGTCTATCACGATCAGAATATTGTGAAAGATGGCATTTTTCCTGGGCATATTCTTCAGGACTCCAAAAACTTCCGACCGGAGTGCGTGGGCGTGTCGCCCCCTTTCGGTGTTTGGGCGAATATATGTGGCACAGATTTGGTGCGTGACGATACTGGTAAGTTCTACGTGCTGGAAGATAATCTGCGTGTGCCATCGGGTGTGGCCTATATGCTGGAGAATCGCTCGATCACCAAACGGGTGCTGCCCGAGTTGTTTGAAAATGACCGGATATTGCCCATCGGTGATTATCCCGCCCGCCTTTTCGACACTCTGGCGGCATTGTCGCCACGCAAGATCAAGAACCCTGAGATAGTCGTATTAACACCGGGCATCTACAACTCAGCCTATTTTGAACATGCCTTTCTCGCTCAGCAAATGGGTGTGGAGCTGGTCGAAGGTCGCGACCTGCAGGTCTCTGAAGACGATAAAGTGTATATGCGCACCATCGGCGGCCTGGAACGAGTCGATGTCATTTATCGCCGCATTGACGACATGTTCCTCGATCCGGAATGCTTTGAAGAAACGTCAGTACTGGGGGTGCCCGGGTTGATGCGCGCCTGGCGGGCAGGTAACGTGGCACTGGCCAACGCGCCTGGGGCGGGTGTCGCTGACGACAAGGTGGTTTATGCTTTTGTGCCGCAGATGATTGAATATTATTTAAACGAAAAACCGATTATCGAAAATGTTAAAACCTGGCTGTGCGATGATCCGGAACAACGCGCTTATGTGCTGGATAATCTCGACTCCCTGGTGGTTAAGCCCGCCAACGAATCGGGTGGTTACGGTATGTTGATTGGGCCGCATTCAACAAAACGCCAGCAAGGTGACTTTGCTCGGCTTATTAAGGCCTATCCACGTAATTATATTGCCCAGCCGACTCTGAAGTTGTCAGTCTGCCCAACCCTGGTGGATGGTGGCAGGCTTGAACCCCGACATCTTGATCTACGCCCCTTTATTTTACAGGCTGATGACATTTATGTGACTAGCGGTGGCTTGACCCGGGTGGCAATGGAACGCGGTTCACTGGTAGTGAATTCCTCTCAGGGTGGTGGCAGTAAGGACACCTGGATTGTCGATACGGAGGCCAGATAATGCTGTTGTCAACGACTGCCGAGCGTATGTACTGGACGGCTCGTTATCTGGAGCGCATTGAAAATACTGCCCGCCTGATCAGTGTGTATCACAAGCTCTTGCTTGATTTGCCTGGTGGTGTGGATATTACCTGGTACAACCTGATTGTTCTTAACAGCGCTGAGGATGCATTTGTCAGTCGCTACAAAAACCGTGATGAACGCAACGTGCTTAAATTCATGTTGGTTGATGAGCAAAATGGTTCAACACTGTCAGACGTTAAAATACTTCGTGAAAATATTCGAACCAGCCGTGACGTACTGGCGCCTGAAGTGTGGGAATGTGTGAATGAACTCTACCTTTCTATACGAGATAACAATCAGCAAGGTTTGCTGCGGCGTCAGCGCTACGAATTTATCGATGGCATTATCAAAAGTTGTCAGCAGATTAACGGGCTACTAAGTGACACGACTAGTCATGATGATGTCTGGCAATTTATTCAGCTGGGCAGAAATCTTGAGCGGGCTGATATGACCACCCGTATTCTCGACGCCGGGGTGTCGGTATTGCTGCAGCCAGGTACCGAATTGGGGGTGGATCTATCCCAGGTGGTTTGGGGTCATGTGTTGCGCTCATTGAGTGCAAACTTGAGTTACCGTCGTACCATGCAAGCTAGAATTAGCGGTCCAGAGGTGACCCAGTTTTTACTTGAAGATGAATATTTTCCACGCGCCCTGCGCTATTGTCATGACCGTATCATCGAAGCGGTGCATAAATTACCTAGCCAAAAACCAGTTCTTAAAAAGCTACAAACCGTCAATTCATTTCGATTTGAAGCAAATTCAGAGCAAGACCTGAATGACAGCTTCAGAGATTACATCAATGAATTACAAGTCCGGCTGTTGGTCTTACATCAGTGTTTTTACGATAACTGGTTCGCCTTTGAAGAACGCTAATTTGTTTGCATCGCTATGACTATTGTGAGGGAAATACGATGACCATTCGTGTGGCTATTCAACATGAGACGGAATACCATTTTGATCGCCCGGTCAATATGTCGCCTCACGTGTTGCGCTTGCGACCGGCAGTACACAGTCGCACGCCAATCCATGCTTATACCCTAAAGATAGAGCCAGAAAACCATTTTATTAATTGGCAGCAAGATCCTTTTGGTAATTTCCTGGCACGTCTGGTATTTCCTGAGAAAACCAGAAAATTTTCGTTTAAAGTCGAGGTTATTGCCGATCTAGTGGCCATTAATCCTTTTGACTTTTTCGTCGAGAAATATGCTGAAGATTTTCCCTTTCAATACGATGAACAATTAAAGGCTGACCTCGCTCCGTATCTGGAAGTGACTGAAAGCGGCCCACTGCTGAGCGAGTGGGTCGCTTCTATCAATCAGGACAAACAAACCATTAATGATTTTCTAGTGGCGCAAAACCAGCGTCTGGAACAAGCCATTGGCTACAATATCCGCATGGAGCCGGGTATTCAGAGCTGCGAGCAAACGCTGACGCTAGCGAAAGGTTCCTGTCGTGACACTAGCTGGCTATTAGTGCAGATCTTTCGTCATCTCGGTCTGGCCGCACGTTTTGTNTCGGGTTATCTGGTGCAGTTAAAACCCGATGTCAAACCANTGGATGGCCCTGCTGGGGCGGAGGAAGACTTCACCGACCTGCATGCCTGGTGTGAAGTGTACCTGCCCGGTGCGGGTTGGATTGGCCTGGATCCTACCTCAGGTTTATTCGCAGGCGAAGGTCATATCCCCCTGGCCTGCACGCCAGACCCTGTCTCAGCCGCACCCATCGAAGGTTATACCGATGAATGTGAAACCGAATTTACCTTTAGCAATAAGGTGTATCGCATCCATGAAGATCCTCGGGTCACCAAGCCTTACAGCGAGGAGCAATGGGCGCTGATTGATGCCTTGGGAAATAAGGTCGATAGCGAGCTGGAGGCAATGGATGTACGTCTGACCATGGGTGGTGAACCCACCTTTGTCTCGGTAGACGATATGGAATCTGCCCAGTGGAATACTGAGGCCCTGGGCGCTAAAAAGCTAAGCCTGTCGAAAGATTTGCTACTGCGTTTGCGCAAGCGCTTCGGGCCCGGTGGCGTCCTGCATTATGGTCAGGGTAAATGGTATCCCGGTGAGGAAGTACCGCGCTGGGCCCTGGGCTGCTTCTGGCGAGAGGATGGCAAAGCCCTGTGGCAGGATGATAAATTGCTGGCCCGCGTCGATAAAGACTACGGCCATGGCGTTGCGGAGGCACAGCGATTTACCGAAACTTTGTGCCGAGCCATGGGTATTGATGTGGACTATGTACAGCCCGCCAGCGAAGACGCCCTTTATTACCTGTGGAAAGAACAATCACTGCCGGACAACGTTGATCCAGCGGAAGCCGATCTCACTGACGGCCTTGAACGCAAGCGTATTGCCCGTTTGTTGAGCAAAGGGCTTGATAAGCCCGCAGGCTATGTATTGCCCCTGGCCCGGAATACAAGCACAGAAAAGTGGCAGAGCAGTCATTGGCCGCTGAAACGAGACAAGCTGGTGCTGTTGCCGGGTGATTCACCCCTGGGTTTTCGTTTGCCGCTGGACTCGCTGCCGCTGATGACCAAGGAGGAGAAAGCGCAAAGCGAAGTGCCAGAGCGTGATCCTTTTGCTGCACGGGGGCCTTTGGCGGATAGCGCGTCTTTAGCCGATGAGGAGCCTTTAGCTAATGAAGAGTCTCTAACCGCCAAACAGGTTTTTGCACAGCGAGAACCTGCCGCAGCGCAGGATTATTTTCAACCTACGCTGTCCCAGGAAAGAATTGATAGCCATTTTGACCAGCGCAATATGATGCCGGGTGAGGCTGATACTACAATAGGCCTGAACTCCGACACGAAGAAGTCAACAGCACCGGTTGAGGTGATTCGCACAGCGCTTTGTGTCGAGCCGAGAGAGGGTCGGCTGCATGTTTTTCTGCCGCCCCTGAAATTCCTTGAGCACTATATCGAGTTGATCGAGTTGATCGAAAAAAGTGCCCGTATACAGAAACTACCGGTCATTCTTGAAGGTTATGAACCACCGCGTGATCATCGCTTACAGCGGCTTCTGGTGACCCCCGACCCAGGGGTTATCGAGGTTAATATCCACCCCGCGAATAACTGGCGAGAACTGGTGGATAACACGCGAATTCTTTATGAGGAGGCACATAAGTCGCGCCTGGGTACCGAAAAATTCATGCTTGATGGTCGTCATACCGGCACTGGGGGCGGTAATCATATTACGCTTGGGGCTGCAGCTCCTATCGATAGTCCATTGCTACGCCGCCCCGATCTGCTGCGCAGTTTGGTGACCTACTGGCAGCACCACCCCAGTTTGTCCTACCTGTTTTCGGGCATGTTTATCGGGCCGACTAGTCAGGCTCCCCGTGCCGATGAGGGGCGTGACGAGGCTCTTTATGAGCTAGAGATTGCCTTTGAGCAGATGCCGGAAGGCATTGTTGAGCAACCCTGGTTGATTGATCGCCTGATGCGTAATCTGCTCACTGATATTACTGGTAATACCCACCGCGCCGAATTTTGTATTGATAA
>JGI24025J20009_10003108_pt1 | contig 11480 bp, 8 predicted proteins | sample Cruoilmetagenom3_FD_20009 | JGI IMG/M metagenome (IMG submission 20009) | reverse complement strand
TTGAATCTGTGACATAGTAAAAGCTGCCATTAGATTGGCACGAGCGGACTCTACGGTTTGAGACTGTCGAATAATCTTGATCACCTGCTCCAGATTGTTTAGGGCAATTCTGAAGCCCTCGAGAACATGAGCTCTCTCCCTTGCCTTATTAAGTTCAAAGCGAGACCTTCTGGTAATGACTTGAAAACGAAAGTCAATGTAAGAAGTCAGCGCCTCTTTAAGATTAATTACCTTAGGTTGTGCATCAACTAAAGCAACCATATTGATAAAAAAGGAAGATTGCATTGCTGTATATTTGTAGAGATTATTAAGCACTTGTCGAGTTTGTGCTTCCTTTCTGAGTTCGATAGCAATACGCATTCCTTCCCTGTCTGACTCATCGCGCACCTCGGCTATCCCTGAGACTCTCTTCACTTTAACCAGCTCAGCTATCCTCTCTACCAAGGCTGCTTTGTTTACCTGATAGGGGAGTTCAGTAACGACTATCTGTCTCTTACCCACCTTGCTAGTCAGTTCGGTGGCTTTAGCCCGGAGTATGATTTTTCCGTGCCCCGTGGTATAAGCATTATCTATGCCCTCCTTTCCCCAGATTATCCCACCAGTGGGAAAATCGGGACCTTTGACCAACTCCATCAGTTCCTCTACAGTGGCTTGGGGATTATCAATCAGGTAGGCAATGGCATCGCATATCTCGGATAAGTTATGTGGGGGGATATTAGTTGTCATACCTACAGCTATGCCTGAAGAACCACTAACTAACAAGTTAGGCAGCCTGGCGGGCAATACAGAGGGCTCCTGAAGAGAGTCATCGAAGTTGGGAACAAAGTCGACGGTATTTTTGTCAATGTCAACTAACATTTCCTCGGCAATTTTGGAAATGCGAGCTTCGGTATATCTCATTGCTGCTGGTGGATCATTGTCAACGCTACCAAAATTACCCTGCCCGTCAACCAGTGGATACCTCAGAGAAAAATCCTGAGCCATGCGCACCATGGCTTCATAGACCGGGGCATCTCCATGGGGGTGATACTTTCCTAAGACTTCACCAACAATGCGGGCACTCTTTTTGTATGGACTATTGTGCCGCAATCCTAAGCCATCCATGGCGTACAGAACACGCCGTTGCACTGGCTTCAAACCATCGCGCGCATCGGGTAAGGCTCGGGAAACGATGACGCTCATAGCGTAGTCGAGATAGGAGCTTTTCATCTCCTCTTCGATATCGATAGGTTTTACTATTGCGACTTCCATCAAGTCTCAACTCCTCTCTCTCCGCCTTCACCAACGACGGTGAAACCTTCGGGTAAAGATTCCTCTTCGCTGCTAGGATATTCTTCCTCAGAGTATTCAAACTGAGGAGAAATCTCACTTTCCTCAGTGATGATTCCTCGCCTGAGCAGGCTTTCTTTAATACGCGTACGCAGGTGTTCTTCAGCTTTAACAGGAAAGGAGGGGCGTCCCACCTGGCTGGGATGTTGATACATTTCTTTAATGAGCACCTGCACTTTGTTTTCTTCTACATTGAGGATTGCAGCATCGTATTTATTGTCACCTTGCATTAGTTGAACGAGGCGCAATCCTTGTCTCGGCTCCACTTCTCCCAAATATTCTCCGTCCTCACCTTCCACAATTAGCTGTCGTCCTCTCACTTCTAAGTGTACTTGGTCGCCAAACCCCATCTTAGCTAAGATATCACGTGAAGCCACATTGTGAAGATCGACTACTCCAGCCCTGCCCATCTCAGTTATAAAAAGGTCAAGAGCAACTTTTCGAGCTTGACCTCTCCGGGGCGAAGCTTTCTGAGCGTTGTTATTCAAGGCTGCCATAGATTCTGACAAACTAGTTAAGCGGGCAAGATTTTTCTTAGCAATAGCATTATCAGGGGCGAGTTCCAAAGCCTTAAAATAGGCTTCCTTAGCTCCGTCAAAATCTCCTAATTCTGTCAAAGTTCGGCCAAGACGATTATAAGTCTCGGCATCGGCGGGGAACCGCTCAATTATATTTCGGTTGACCGCTTCGGCTTCCTCCCACCTACCTTGAAGAGCCAAATTTATGGCTTCCTTGCTCAGTTGCTGTCTTAATCGAGTCTCTTCTTCCTTTTGCTGTTGGTAGAACGCAATGTCCATTTCCATAAACTTACGATGTCAGGCTAAGATTGTCAAGTTCCCTTCGGCAAGCTCAAGGCTGACTTTTCTCCAGTTCAAAAGCTTGATGCAATGCCTGAACAGCATCCTTAACCCTATCCTCAGAGATGATACAGGTTATCCTCATCTCGGAAGTCGTAATTAACCGGATGTTAATGCCCTGTTCATAAAGTGTGCGAAACATTCTGGCAGCATAGCCCGGTGCATTTTGTATGCCGGTACCTACGATGCTAACTTTGGCCGACGTAGAATCGGCGACACATTGCTTACCCCCCACAGATTTAACCACTGGCTCCACGATGGACATTGCCTTAATTAAATCACCCCGAGTCACCGTAAACGTGAGGTCAGTAATATTATTAATGCTGGCATTCTGGACGATATTATCTATATTTATATTTGCTCTAGCCAGGGGCTCAAAGATTGCCGCAGCAATGCCAGGATGGTCGGGGACACCGACGACGGTGACTTTAGACACATTGGTATCATAGGCAATCCCCCTTACCTTGTTTCTTACTTCCATAGAGGCCTCCTTACAAATAATGGTACCCGGGCTATCGCTGAAGCTAGACGCCACCAAGATAGGCACATTATACAACCCTCCCAATTCCACCGCTCTGTTATGCATTACCTTGGCTCCACTGCTAGCCAGTTCCAACATCTCCTCATAGCCAATTTCCCCCAATTTCCTCGCTCTGGGAACAAGGCGAGGGTCAGCAGTATAGACACCCTCAACATCAGTATATATCTGGCATATTTCGGCGCTCAAGCTGGCAGCGAGAGCGACTGCCGTCGTATCGGAACCACCACGACCCAAAGTGGTAATGTCCTCCTCCTCTCCTTTAGAAATACCCTGAAAGCCGGCAACAATAACTATATTCTCTTTATCCAGCTCTTTACGAACACGCGCGGGGTCAATCTTGAGAATCCTAGCTTGGCTGTGAACAGTATCAGTTGTTATGCCCGCCTGAGCGCCGCTGAGGCTAGTTGCTCCATAACCCGTAGCTATCAACGCCATAGCCAAGAAAGCCATAGACTGTTGCTCACCAGTAGCGAGTAAAGCATCAAACTCCCGCAAATCAGGATGGTCAGTAATCTCCAAAGCCTTTTCAATTAAATAATCGGTTGTGTCTCCCCTGGCCGAAACAACAACCACCACTTGATTCCCTTCGTCTTTTGCTTTAGCAACACGGCGGGCTACATTTTTAATCTTCTCGGCATCAGCCACCGAGCTGCCGCCATACTTCTGAACTATCAGTGCCATCTCTGCACCTTCATTTACTGTCTACTAGCTTGCCCATAATATTATACCCTTCTTGGAGAAAAATGCCTGTGCCTTTAGCCTCTGCTTCAGTGAATCTCTTCGCCCCACCTCCACTTGTCGGGGTGAATCCTGGCCCCCAAAGGATAAATGGAGCGGGGTCAGCAACATGGGTTTGAATCTCGATCGGCGTAGAGTGGTCAGGAAGAATTAGCACACGAAGGGCATCCTTATTCCAAGAACGAAGCCGGGCCACAATCTCTTTGTCTACCCTCTGAATAGCCTCTATTTTGTCCTTAACTAAGCCAGCATGAGCTGCCTCATCGGTTGCTTCCACATGGATAACCACCATGTCATATTTCTCAAGTGCTTTCAATGCGCCAATGGCTTGGGCCACGTAATCGCTGTTCAGATCGCCGGTCACTCCAGGAATATCCAGCATCTCCATGTCTATCATCCGGGCTAAGCCTCGCATAATATCGACTCCGGACGTCACGGCAGCATCAAGTCCATAGACCTCTTTGAAGGCTGGCATATCAGGTATTTTACCACTGCCCCAGAAAAGCCAGGCCATGGTAGCTGGAACATCGCCTCGCCTTCTTCGTTCTATATTCACAGGATGGTCATGGAGCACAAGCTCAGAGCGTGTCATAAGCTCTCTTAACAAGTCGCTCCCAGGCCCTTTGGGGAAAAATTCATTGATAGCTTTGTCATGAATATCATGCGGCGGAGTACAGCTAGCCAGGAGGGTATCTTCCCTCCCTTTTATCTTGCATATATGCCTATAGCTCACGCCAGGATAGAAGTGTACTGCATCGCTGGCAAGTTTTTCATTCAAACCTGCGATAAGGGCTCGACCTTCGTCAGTGCTGATGTGGCCGCAACTGTAGCTCCACATCCTCCCGTCGCGAACAGCTACCAAATTGCAGCGAAAAACCGTCTCTCCTTCATTAATAGGAACGCCCATGCCATGAGCCTCAATGGCGCTTCGTCCCCGATAATATACCTGGGGGTCGTAACCTAACACGGACATACAGGCACAGGCGGTGCTAGGTTCCATCCCCGGCGGCACGTTGCGAACCAGCCCAACAGTACCTGCCCTGGCTATGGCATCCAGGTTCGGAGTATGTGCTAACTCCAGGCAAGTCCTTCCGCCATGAGCAGCCAATGGCCAGCCTGATGCTCCATCAATTATTAAAACGCAATACTTCATCCTTGCCTCTCATAGTTAAACGTCATATAATAGCATAGATGGCGGGGCGTAGCGCAGTTGGTAGCGCGCAGCGTTCGGGACGCTGAGGTCGGAGGTTCAAGTCCTCTCGCCCCGATTAGCTCAATAAATGGATATGCAAGCTGGTTGTAGCGAATCCAAAAATAAGAATATAACGGAGGGAAACCATGGTAAAAGCTGCAATTGTAGGAGCCACTGGCATAGTGGGGCAACAATTTCTTGTTGCCCTGAAGAATCATCCCTGGATTGAAATTACTGCCATTGCTGCCTCCGAGAGGTCAGCAGGGCGTAGATATAAGGAAGCTATAAGCGATGCCCAGTCTGGAGCCTTGCGCTGGTTTTGCCAGGAGCCTCCGGTGGAGGAGGTTATGACCATGCCTGTCCAAAATGCTGCTGAAATGGATATCTCTGCCCTGGATATCATCTTTTCCGCTGTAGAGTCTGACCAGGCGAAGGTTCTGGAGCCGAAATTTGCCAGAGATAAAGCGGTTATAAGCACGGCTTCGGCTTTTCGCTATGATGAAGATGTGCCCATTCTAATCCCGGGTATTAACTCCGAGCATGCCAAGTTAATTGATATTCAGAGAAAAACCCGGGGATGGAAAGGCTTCATTACACCCATTCCCAACTGCACCACTACCGGCCTGGCGATAACCCTAAAACCAATTTACGAATCGTTCGGCGTTAACGCCGTTATAATGACCTCTATGCAAGCCCTGTCGGGCGCAGGCCGGAGCCCGGGGGTGATGGGCCTCGACATCCTGGACAATGTTATTCCCTTTATTGCCGGGGAAGAAGAAAAGGTACAGCGGGAAACACAGAAAATCCTGGGCAGTTTCGCAGGTAATTCAGTCAATCCAGCCAGGTTCAATGTAAGCTGCACCTGCACCCGTGTTAATGTCCGGGAAGGACATACGGAATCGGTCTTTGTCTCTACCCAAAAGACTTGTGCGGTTGACGAGATTATCAGGGTCTTGAGGGAATACAACGGCTTGGTCGGCGGAGCTGAGCTACCCTCAGCTCCCAGGCACATGATAATCGTCGACGAAGATCCGTTCAGACCTCAGCCGCGACTTGACCGTGACGCTGAGGATGGCATGGCTACCGTGGTCGGCAGAATCAGAAAGGATAACGTCTTGGAAAATGGCATCAAGTACCTTCTGGTATCTCACAACACCAAGATGGGAGCAGCCAAGGGTGCAGTTCTTGTCGCCGAACTCCTCATCAGAGATGGGTATATTTCCTAGATGCCGATGGTGAAGATTCAACCCCTCTTGCCAGACTAAGCTAGGGTTAATTGTTGCTGGACAGTGGGGAGAATGGTGTACTGTGAACTAAGATCTTGGAAAGACTAAACTCCTAAATTCACAGTTTAGCCTATATCCCTGTAACCATGTGCTTGCCTCACAGCACCGGTCATAGTGCATCATACTTATGATACAGGATATTTAGCTGCTCTACTTTCCTTTTGAAGCTAGTGGACGAAGTGGGAAGGAGAGTGATATGCTGTTTTGTCTCCGCTTGGTGACGATGGTATACTACTTTCAGGTTTATGGATTACGAGACTGTTATTGGTTTGGAAGTTCATGCCCAGCTGCTAACCAGGAGCAAGATGTTTTGCTCTTGTAGTGCCGATTACGTTAATGCTCCGCCTAATGGTTGTGTTTGTCCTATTTGTCTGGGCATGCCTGGTGTGCTCCCTGTTATTAATAAGAAGGCGGTGGAATATACGGTTATGAGTGCCCTGGCCTTACGCTGCACCGTTCCTGAATACAGTAGATTTGACCGTAAGAGCTATTTCTACCCTGACATGTTGAAGGGCTACCAGATTTCCCAACATTATGCACCTGTGGGAAGAGAAGGCTGGCTAACGATTGATAGCAATGGGACTAGAAAAAGAATCGGTATCGCCGATGTGCATCTCGAGGAAGATGTGGCTAAGTTATGGCACAGGGGAGATTATAGTTTGATAGACGCTAATCGCTCAGGGGTGCCATTGATGGAGATTGTTAGCGAGCCCGAAATGAGTTCCCCGGAGGAAGCACGAGATTATCTTATCAAGTTACGCTCTATTCTTCGTTATCTGGGGGTGTCCACGGGTAACATGGAAGAAGGTAGCTTCAGGTGTGACGCTAACATAAGTATCCGTCCCCAGGGCAGCAAAGAGTTGTTTTGTAGAATAGAAGTCAAGAATATGAATAGCTTCAAAGCGGTTTACCAGGCTATGGCATACGAATCCAGGCGGCAAAGGAGGGTGCTTGCGGAGGAGGGTGGTGAGCTTGTGCAGGAAACGAGAGGCTGGGTAGATGAGAAGGGTATAACGGTAAGCCAAAGAAGCAAAGAATATGCCGATGACTACCGATATTTCCCTGAGCCTGATTTGCCTCCGCTGGTTTTGGATAGAAAATGGATAGAGGACATCAAGCAAAGGCTACCTGAGTTACCTGAAGCCAGAAGAGAACGCTTTGTGATTCAGTATGGGTTGTCCTTATATGATGCTAATATCTTAACTAGTTCTAAAGCGATGGCGGATTATTTTGAAAATTGCCTTAAGGTGCTAGACTACAGCAAGGCGAAGATGGTATGCAACTGGCTTCTGGGAGACTTTAGCCGGCTCACCAATGCCACAAATACTGAAATTGAAAACACGAAGGTAACTCCTGAACACCTGGCAGAAATGCTTATCTTGGTGGATAATGGGACTATTAGTGGCTCAGTTGCCAAGGCGGTGTTTGAAGAGATGTTTTATAGCGGTAAGAGGGCTAGTGCTATTGTGGCAGAGCAGGAACTCAGCCAAATTAGCGATGCTGCTGAGATAAGGGAGGTGGTGAAGGAGGTAGTAACTAAAAATAATAAAGCAGTGTCCGATTATAAGTCTGGCAAGCAAGAGGCTTTGACCTTCATTACCGGACAGGTAATGAGAGCTACAAGAGGGAGAGTCAATCCTTCTCTGGTGAGGGAGATTCTTATTAAAGTTTTGCAAGATAACTTACAAAATTGGTAAATATTTCCTAAGTTCATATTCTGTTGTTTGGCGACGATATTGATCCCATTCGAACTTCTTATTCTTGATGAAAGCATCAAAAACATGCTCGCCGAGGGTTTTCTTCACCAGCTCACTTTTTTCCGTGAGCTGAATCGCCTCCCAAAGGTTGCCAGGTAAAGCGCCTATCCCTCGCCTCTTTCTTTCCTCCTCGGTCATTTCATAGACATTTTCCTCCACGGGGTCCGGTATCTCGTATTCCTTTTCAATTCCTTCGAGTCCAGCAGCCAGCATCACGCTGAAGACAAGATAAGGGTTGCAGGCTGGGTCAGGAGATCTCAACTCTACCCTGGTGGCCTTTTCATTGCCGGATATGTATTCTGGGATTCTGATCAGGTCGGCCCGATTTTGCCGTGCCCATGAAAGGTACACAGGTGCCTCATATCCTGGAACCAATCGTTTGTAGGAATTGACCCACTGATTGGTAATCGCAGTGATTTCGGGGGTGTGCCTCAGTAGTCCGGCAATATAGCACCTGGCCACCTTAGAAAGGCAGTATTCGTCATTTTGATCAAAGAAAGCATTAGTGTCACCTTTGAACAGCGACTGATGGATATGCATGCCACTCCCATTGATACCGAAGACCGGTTTAGGCATAAAGGTGGCGTAAACACCATGCTGTAGAGCTATTTGCTTTACCACCAGGCGGTAGGTCATCACGTTGTCAGCCATGGTCAGTGCCTCACTGTATCTCATGTCTATTTCGTGCTGGCTGGGAGCGCCCTCATGATGAGAACACTCGATACCTATGCCCATCTCCTCGAGGGTAAGAACTGTTTCCTGTCTCAGGTCAGTAGCAACGTCTGGGGGGGTCATGTCGAAGTAGCCTCCTTCGTCTAAGCCTTGTGTTCCCTTGGAATCTTGAAAGTAGAAATACTCCAACTCTGGACCTACATAGAAGGTGTATCCCATTTGGGCTGCTCGCTTCAAATTTCTCTTTAGCACGTATCTGGGGTCTCCATCGAAAGGCTCACCGCCGGGTCTCAGGATGTCGCAGAATATTCTAGCTACAGCATGGTGTGTTCTGGGTTTCCAAGACAGCAACTGAAAAGTGTCAGGGTCAGGCATGGCTACCATATCGCTCTCGTCGATCCGAGCAAAGCCCTGGATGGAGGAACCATCAAAGCCTACCCCTCGCTCCAAGGCACCTTCCAGTTCCTGCGCAGTAATGGCAAAGCTTTTCAGAATGCCCGGAATGTCGGTAAACCACAGATTGATGGACTCAACGTTGTGCTCCTTACCCATCTTGAGAACACGCTCTTTGCTTTCCTCGTTGCTTCTATTTTTCATTTCTATTCTCCTATCCTCACAGTAACAACTGCAAATAGCCTTTTGCCCGTTGCTTGCCAGGCTTTTTTATTGACTCTATTCTAATTCTCTTTCCTAGCCAGATAAAAAACCATGGCTCTCTGGCATAAATATAACCTGAATAGAGTGTTTTGCTTGCATGGTTCTTATAACAATGGAGGCTTTCTCTTGTGCCAATCAATTGCTTGCTCGTAGGTTAAGGCGATGCGTAGCAGTGTTTCCTCGCTGAAAGGCTTGCCCATGATTTGCATACCTATAGGTAGGTTGTCAGCGAAGCCAGCTGGTATGGAGATAGCTGGGATTCCAGCTATGTTTACGGGCAAGGTGCATACATCGCTTAGATACATCTGCATCGGGTCTTCTAACTTTTCACCCAGCTTAAAAGGCACTATGGGTGAAGTTGGAGTGACCAGGGCATCATATTTTTCAAAGGCTCGGTCAAATTCCTGTTTTATCAGTGTGCGCACCTTCTGTGCCTTAAGATAGTAAGCGTCGTAATACCCTGCGGATAAAGCGTACGTGCCTAGCATTATACGCCTTTTAACCTCAGGCCCAAAGCCAAATTGTCGCGTCTTCTCCGTTGTCTCAATTACATTACTGGCCTCTCGCTCGGAAAAGCCATACTTTACTCCGTCGTAGCGGGCCAAATTCGCTGAAGCCTCAGATGGAGCAAGTATGTAGTAAGCAGCCAGTGCGTACTTAGTATGTGGTAGAGAAACCTCCCAATCTATTTCCGCACCCAGTTCACGTAGCTTATCTATGGCTGTTTCTAACCCCGTTCTTACCTCGCTTTGCATGTCCTCGAGAAGATATTCCACGGGGATGCCGATTCTTAGTCCTTTGATGTCTGGAATTAGTTGCTGCGTGTAGTCTGGTACAGGACGAGGTACTGAGGTTGACTCTCTGGAGTCATACCCGGCAATAGCGTTCATCACTAAGGCGCAGTCAGTGACATCCTTGGTTATTGGCCCAATTTGGTCGAGAGAGCTGGCAAAAGCAACCAAGCCGAAGCGGCTGACCCGTCCGTAAGTTGGTTTGAGTCCCACCACGCTGCAAAACCCCGCTGGTTGACGGACGCTGCCTCCAGTGTCGGAGCCCAGAGCATAGATAGTTTCATCGGCAGCCACAGCAGCTGCCGAGCCACCGCTACTGCCTCCGGGGACACAACTTAAATCCCAGGGATTATGGGTGGGGAAAAAAGCGGAGTGCTCCGTAGAAGAGCCCATGGCAAATTCATCCATATTCGTTTTCCCGATTATTATCGCCTTCTGTGCCTTCAGTTTCTCTATTACCGTAGCATCATAAGGGGGGACGAAGTTTTCCAGCATCTTTGAACTACAGGTAGTTCTTATCCCCTTGGTGCATATGACATCTTTGATTAAGGCAGGGATGCCGGCTAAGGGAGTAATTTCATGGGCAGTTTTGATATAATTATCGACTTTTTCTGCCTCTTTTAGCGCCATGTCTTCAGCAATAGTAACGCAGGCGTGAACTTTTCCTTCTATCTCAGCTATGCGCTTCAGTACAGACTTCGTCAAGTCCAGTGATGAAATTTTCCTTTGCTTGAGAAGCATGTGTGCTTCATGGATAGTTAGCTGGTGTAGTTCGTTTGTCGGCATGTTTAGAATCTCTCCTTGAGGCTGCGACGCTTGATAACTTTGCGCCAGTCACCACCGGTTTTATCGTGCATCTCTTTAAGCCTGGGGATGTATTGCATGCCCAGGAATACCCCCAAGCCTGTGGAGTAGAATACTAAAGCCAAGGGCTCGCCGTAGCGGTCAACGTAAATAAACCCCGCAACAAATGGGAAAACAATAAGGAGTAGGCTATAACTAAAGGTGGGATTACGACTAACAAGTAAAGCTATTGCAAAAACAATAAAGAGAAACGGGATTGCTTTGGGCATGGAGAAGAGGAGAGTCCCGATGGCAGTAGCTGCTCCTTTGCCACCGCGGAATTTGAGGAAGACGGGAAAGATATGGCCTACTACGGCGGCTACGCCAGTGAGCCCGGTAAGGAAATCGAATGATGAAATCAGAGGATTGCCTGCCAACCACCGCACCAGAAGAATTGCTCCTACGCCTTTGCCCAGGTCAACCAGGGTCACTAACACAGCCTCTATTCGCCCGACCTCGTAGTAGACATTCATGGCGCCCATGTTTTTACTGCCGACCTCCCTGATGTCTATTCCTTTTCTCAGGCGACCGGCAAGATATGCTGAAGGAATGGAGCCAAGGAGGTAGCCACTTACGATGGCGATAATTATGTTAATCATTTGCCAGATGTGCTCACTCCAGTATTGTTTGGACTTTAAAACAATTTTCCTGTTGTTTTGGTGCGTTTGATAAAATCTCAGCTTGGGAATACGAGTCAGCTACATCGTCTTTCCTGAAGACATTCTGTAGTGGGATGGTATGAGTCGCTGGTGGCACGTTGGCTGTATCTACTTGCTTGAGTATTTCGAAGTTCTCCAGAATATTAGATAGCTGGAGG
>JGI24025J20009_10003106_pt1 | contig 11481 bp, 8 predicted proteins | sample Cruoilmetagenom3_FD_20009 | JGI IMG/M metagenome (IMG submission 20009) | reverse complement strand
GGCTGAGCCTGAACAGGGGCACATAAGCGCCATAAGCAGTAATACCAACCATATTTCGTCCTCCTTTTTCCCTCATGCGGTGTCGGTTATCTTTATGCCTTTTGGAACTCGTAGCTTATTCTGTCGTTAGCCTGCTTTACCGGGGCTGCTTTTAGCTCCATCCCTATTATGATATCGCTCTCCTTAATGTCCCGGCTCAGGCGGCCAAAGGTTCTCAGCCCATCGGCGAAGTCAACAATAACTAAAGTATACGGGGCGTCATCTTCAAACCCGCTCGGTCCATACTGCACGGTAGTATAGGTAATGAGTTTACCCTTCTCCTTGAGCTCAAACCACTCTGCCTCAGTGCCGAGGCATCTTGGACAGTCCATCTGTGGTGGGAAGTATTTAGCCCCGCAATTTTTGCACCGGGTTGTCATTACCTTTCCCTGCTCCAGGTAAGTTACGAAATCGGATACCTTGGCTTCAGCAGTAAAGCTAACCGTGCCAAAATTTTCAAAACCCACTTGATTACCTCCTCAGAATGGTTACATTGCCGTATTGCCCCACGCCACCCACATTGTGAACCAGACCTACCTCGGCTCCTTTTACCTGAGCCTCAGTCGCCTCCCCGCGGAGTTGCCGGACGATAGTTCGTATCTGCGAGCCCCCGGTGGCGCCAATAGGGTGCCCCTTGGATAGCAGCCCGCCGTCGACGTTTACCGGTATCCTGCCGTCCACATATGTCTCTTTGTCATCGATTAGTCCTGGCCCCTCGCCGGGTTTGGCAAACCCCAGGTCTTCATAAGCCAGAATCTCGGAGACGGTGAAGCAGTCGTGGACCTCGGCGACATCGATATCCTCCGGTTTGAGCCCGGCCATCTCGTAAGCCTGCTTGCCCGCTTCCTGAGAACACTCGAGTCCGGTAAGAGACTTTCTTCCCGACATCGTCATGGTATCGGTAGCTGCCCCCAGGCCAACGACCCAGATGGGGGTTTTACTCACCCTTTTAGCGATATCTCCCCTGGCTACTATCACGGTTGAAGAGCCATCACAGTTGGCACAGCAGTCAAACATCTTTAAGGGGCTGGTGATGACGTTAGAATTCATAACATCATCCAGGGATAGCTCTTTGCGGTAGTTGGCCTTGGGGTTCCTGGCTCCATAGCTTGAGTTCTTGACCCTCACCCTTGCCAGCTGTTCCTCGGTGGTGCCGTACTTGGCCATGTGAGCCCGGGCGTACATGGCATAACCGGCAGGCATGGTTACCCCAAAGGGTGACTCCCAGATTATATCACCTCCCCGCCCCATCCTCTCGGCGGCTTCACGGGAAGTAAGCTCTGACATTTTCTGAAAGCCTATTACGGCAATTACCTTATGGAGTCCGGACCTTATTAATGACCAGGCTATTCTTACCCCCGTACTGCTGGAAGAACACACACTCTCAACGTAGAAGGCTGGCTTGGGGGTCAATTCCAGGTACTCCGAGATTAGGCCTGATGGTGTGCGCTGTTTATCATATTCCGGTGCCGAACAGGTTATGGAGGCGTCGATATCATCCCTGGTGATGTCCAGTCCCTCCATTGCCTCCTTGTAGGCTTGAAAACATAGCTCCCTGACCGATACCCCGCACTTGCGGGCAAAAACACTTTGACCTACTCCAATGATGGCAACATCTTCATCCATAAAGTATCCCCCTTTCAATTTAAACTGCATGATGGCGCCTTGCCTTTTTGGGAGCCATCCTCAAAACGACTCTCGTGTTAGCCAGCGGTTAAAGCGAGGGTCGGTTTGAGGTCAAGCTTTATACCCGGTCCCATGCTGGTAGTTAGCGAAGCGGTTTTAACATACTGGCCCCTGGCACCGCTGGGTTTGGCCTTAAGCACTGCTTCTACTACTGCCGTCAGGTTTTCCATTAGCTTATCATCATCAAAGCTGACTTTACCTATCGGGACATGAATAATGGCTGTCCTGTCCAACCTGAATTCCACTCGACCTTTTCTGGCATCACTAATCACCCGGGGCAGGTCGGTAGCAGCGACTACCGTCCCTGATTTAGGATTGGGCATGAGTCCTTTTCTACCCAGTATCTTTCCCAGCTTACTAACCTTACTCATCATGTCAGGGATAGCGATGGCAGTGTCAAACTCCAGCCAGCCATCCTCTATCTTTTTGACCAGGTCATCGCTGCCGACGAAGTCTGCGCCGGCCTGCCCTGCAATCCGTTCCGCTTCACCCTGGGCAAACACAAGAACACGGACCTGCTTCCCGAGCCCGTGAGGCAGGAGGGTAACGCCACGCACCTGCTGGCTGGCATTTCTGGGGTCGAGACCCATCCGCAGGTGGAGCTCAACTGTCTCGTCAAACCGGCTATGAGCCATCTTCCTGGCCAGTTCGATGGCCTCCTTCGGGTGATAGGCTTGTGTTCCGTCTAACTGCTTAACTGCTTCCTGGTATTTCTTACCGTGCGTTGCCATTGTTTACTCTACCTTAATCCCCATACTACGGGCAGTGCCCTCGATAATTCTCTCAGCGGCTTCAATCGTAGTCGCATTTAAGTCTTTGGCTTTAACCTGAGCTATCTCACGTAGCTTATCCCGGGATAACCTGCCGACTTCTTCGTGGCCCGATGAGCCAGCTCCCTTTTCCAGCCCCAATGCTTTTCTGAGTAAATCAGTAGTTGGCGGTGTTTTGATAATGAAGGTAAATGACCTGTCCTCGTAGACGGTTATCTCAACAGGAATAATAGCCCCCTCCTGGCTCGAGGTGCGCTCATTGTATTCCTTGCAGAATGCCATAATATTGACCCCATGCTGACCCAGAGCGGGACCTACCGGTGGTGCCGGGTTCGCCTTGCCGGCTTGAATCTGCAGTTTGATTATCGTTTTAACCTTTTTTGCCACCTTATCTCCCTATGAGTCAGAGTTTTTCCACCTGCAAGAAGTCGAGTTCCACCGGTGTTTCCCGTCCAAAGAGGGACAGAAGCACCTTCACCTTCCCCTTTTCCGCCTTTATCTCGTCTACCACCCCGACAAAATCGATAAATGGGCCGTCAGTCACCCGGATACTCTGTCCCTTGCGAAAGCCGACCTTAACCTTTGGGGCTTCGGCTGTCATCTGTTTCAGAATCTGACCAATTTCTTCTTCCTGCAGGGGAGTGGGTTTGCCCCCGCTGCCAACAAAGCCGGTAACACCGGGGGTATTACGCACTACGTTCCAGCTATGGTCGTTCATTTCCATCTGGACCAGGACATAGCTGGGCAGTATTTTCTTGGTCACGCTACGCCGCTGGCCGTTTTTGACTTCAATCTCCTCCTCGGTAGGGATAACTACCTGGAAGATGCTGTCCTGGCTATCCATGAGCTTGATGCGTTGCTCCAAATTTTTTCTGACCCGCTCTTCATACCCTGAATAGGTATGAATTACAAACCAGCGTTTTTCATTTCCCTCCACAGTAACCTCACTCCGGGAAAGGTCCTGAGCAGGGTATAAACTATCGCCCTTTTTGGTGCGCTGTTTTGGCTTAACCATAAAAATCACTTAAGCGGCTATCCGCCCAGAAAAACCTCATCAACAAGGCGAGTGAAACCATAGTCGAGTGCTCCCAGTACCAGACCCACGATAACGGCAACAATGAGTACCAGGAATGTTAAATACGCTGCCTCTCGCCTAGTGAGCCAGACTACCTTCTTTAGTTCAGCAATAATGTCACCAAAGAATCTAAGTCTTGGCCGTTTGGCAGCACTTGTACGATGCATCATGGAAGGGATCTCAATTATCTCCTGGCCGCACAGGCTATTTCACTTCCTTTTGAAGTGTATAAGCACGACATCGGGGGCAATATTTCCTCAATTCTAAACGCTGGGGGTCATTCCTCTTGTTCTTGGTACTGGTGTAGGTTCTCTCTTTACACACGGTGCAGGCAAAATGAATAATAACCCTCGCTTCACCTTTTTTAGCCATAGTCCTATTCTATGATGCGGGTAAAGGTACCAGCACCTACGGTCCTACCCCCTTCCCGGATAGCAAAGCGCAGTCCCGTCTCCAGGGCTACCGGGTAGATAAGCTTTATCTTCATTTTTACATTGTCACCAGGCATAACCATCTCTACCCCTTCGGGCAGCTCAGCGGTCCCTGTGACATCCGTGGTCCTGATATAGAACTGGGGCTTGTACCCGTTGAAGAATGGGGTATGCCTGCCCCCTTCGTCTTTGCTCAAAACATAGACCTCGGCCTCAGCATAGGTATGTGGTTTAATAGAACCGGGAGCAGCTATTACCTGGCCGCGCTCTATCTCCTCTCTGTCTATACCCCGAAGCAGAATGCCGACCGCGTCTCCGGGCTCGGCGTCGTCCAGGGTCTTGTGAAACATCTCAAGGCTGGTGGCTACTGTCTGGTGGGACTCGTGGTGGAGACCTACTATCTCCACGGTATCCCCGGCTTTAATCACACCCCGTTCTACCCTTCCTGTGGGTACGGTGCCCCGCCCTTTAATGCTGAAGACATCCTCTACCGGCATTAAGAATGGCTGGTCCTTGGGTCTTACCGGGGTGGGAATATATTCATCTATAGCATCGATTAGCTTCCAGATGGGGCCACACCACTGGCATTCCCTCTTGCCGCAGCCGCACTCCAGGGCTTTCAGGGCGCTCAACCTTATTACCGGTATCTCGTCCCCGGGGAAATTATATTTGTTGAGCAGCTCTCTTACCTCCATCTCCACCAGTTCCAGAAGCTCTTCATCTTCCATCATGTCTACTTTATTAAGAGCGACTATGATATAGGGGACTTCTACCTGGCGGGAAAGCAACACATGCTCTCTGGTCTGTGGCATGGGGCCATCAGGAGCGCTCACTACAAGAATTGTCCCGTCCATTTGCGCCGCACCGGTTATCATATTCTTGATATAGTCAGCGTGCCCCGGGCAATCAATGTGGGCGTAGTGACGTTTTTCTGTCTCGTATTCAATATGAGCAATGGCAATGGTCAGGCCCCGTGCCTTTTCTTCAGGGGCGTTATCAATGCTGTCAAACTCGCGAAAATCGGTAATCCCCGCTTTAGACATCACCATGGTCATTGCCGAAGTCAGGGTCGTCTTGCCATGGTCGACATGACCGATTGTGCCTACATTGCAGTGAGGCTTGGTGCGCTCGAATTTCTTTTTGGCCATTTTAATTCCCCCTTACTTAAGAGCCCACAACCAGATTCGAACTGGTGACCCCGTTCTTACCAAGAACGTGCTCTACCTGCTGAGCTATGTGGGCGCTTGCCCTGTATTATATATAGCCTATTATACAGATTCTTATGGGATAGTGCAAAATTATACCGATATGGTGGAGGGGGCAGGATTCGAACCTGCGTAGCCCTTAGGGCGGCAGATTTACAGTCTGCTCCGATTAACCACTCCGGCACCCCTCCCTCAGGAGCTGTTAAGGCTGTATATCCCAGCCCGAGAGGGGATTCGAACCCACTAACCTACCGATTACAAGTCGGTTGCGCTTCCATTGCGCCACTCGGGCGCCATTAAAATTGCTCTTACTGCAAGTCTAATTAGCGTGAATATTATAGGAAATCAATGATATGAAAGTCAAGGTTTAGCTGGCTGGATATCAACTGTTGCGAACCCGGGTCGGCGTATTATACCCTGTGGCATAATGACGTCGGGGACAATTTGCTATATAATACTCATCGTTTCATGCATTCAGGTTAGAGTGAGGAGGTAAACGTGGCAAAAGAATTATCTGCGGAGCAAGTAAGGAAAAGATGTGACCCCTCGGTATTTGGTTGTAATTCAACCGGGGAACTGGAGCCAATGGAGGGTATTATCGGCCAGGACAGAGCTCTCAGTGCTCTCCGGTTTGGACTTAATGTCGCAGAAGCAGGGTTCAATATTTTTGTTTCAGGTCCCGCGGGAACAGGCAGAACCACAGCTATCAAATCCTTCCTGGAGGCACTGGCGAATGAGAGGGAAACCCCTCCTGACTGGTGTTATGTCCACAATTTTCACGACGCATATTGTCCCAGGGCCCTGAAGCTGCCGGCGGGCACAGGGCGGAACCTGCAAAGGGACATGAAAAGTCTTATAGCTGATGCCCAGTTGAGCATTACCCTGGCCTTTGCCAGTAAGGAATATGCTGACCAGCGGACTGAAATAACCGATGGCTTTAACCAGAAGAGAGAGACGATGTTCTCCGAGCTTAGAAAAAAGGCTGAAGATAGAGGGTTTCTAATACAGAGTACTCCGGTGGGCCTGGTTTTTGCGCCGACTTCTAAGGGTGAACCGATGAGTGAGGAGGAGTATCAAAAGTTAAGCTCCGAAGATCAAGAGGAATTGAAAAGGAAGCGAGAGGAATTAACCAGGGAACTGAAGGGCCGGATTACCCAACTGAGGAGTGAGGAAAATACGGTCCGAAAGCAGCTGGAAGACACTGACCGTGAGGTGGTAAGGTACTCCATTAGCCACCTGTTTGAGGAGCTAAGGAACAACTACAGCCAGCTTCCACAGGTAGCCGATTACCTGAATGAAGTTAAGCAGGATGTAATTGAAAACTCCGAGCAGTTCAAGTCGGAACCGAAAGCACCGGACGCAGAGCCATTATCAGCTATGCAAGGGCCGGCTGGAAGACAGCAGTCTTTCTGGAAGTACGACATCAATATTCTGGTTGATAACTCGGAGCTAAAGGGGGCTCCGGTGATTCTGGAATTAAATCCCACCTTTAGTAATCTCCTCGGGCGTATTGAAAAGGAAAGCCAGTTTGGGGCTCTGTATACTGACTTTACGATGATTAAGAGTGGTTCGCTGCACCGGGCTAACGGCGGCTATCTGGTAGTAAGGGTTGAGGACCTTCTGGCTAATTTCCAGTCCTGGGAGGGCCTGAAGCGGACTCTCCGTGATGGGAAGCTTGTTATTGAGGAAATAGGTGAACGGCTTGGCTTCATGGTGACAAAGAGCCTGCGGCCGGAACCTATCCCGCTGGATATAAAGGTAGTGGTTATCGGGGAGCCGTTATTTTACTATATGTTGTTACGGCTTGACCTGGAGTTCAAAGAATTATTCAAGGTCAGGGCCGATTTCGATACCTGGATGGACAGGACGGAGGCTAATCTGAGCGACTACGCGGCTGTCATCTGCCGCTTGTGTGAAAAAGAGAACCTGAAACACTTAACGAGCGGTGCCCTGGCTAAAATCATAGAGCATAGTTCACGATTGGCTGGCGACCAGAAAAAGCTATCCACCCTGTTTGCTGATATAGCTGATATTATCCGGGAGGCCGGCTTCTGGGCAGGGGAGGCAGGTGCCTCACTTATAGAAGCCAGCCATCTGGAAAAGGCGATAGAACAAAGGGTGTATCGCTCAAATCTTATCCAGCAGCGCATTAATGAAATGATAGATAAGGGCATGATTATGATAGATACTGAGGAGGAAAAGGTAGGGCAGCTGAATGGCCTGGAGGTATTAGACCTGGGTGATTTTTCCTTTGGCAAGCCGGCCCGGATAACTGCCAGTGTCGGTGTTGGCAGAGAGGGACTAATTGATATCGAAAGGGAGTCCAAGTTAGGGGGGCGCCTTCACAGTAAAGGGGTTATGATATTAAACGGCTATATAACTGAAAAATACGCTCGCGACGTGCCGTTTTCTCTGTCGGCCCGTCTGGTATTTGAACAAAGCTATGAAGAGATAGAAGGCGACAGTGCCTCGAGCGCAGAGCTTTATACTCTGCTATCAAGCCTGTCAGGTTTACCGATAAAGCAGAGCATTGCAGTTACCGGTTCGGTTAACCAGAGGGGGGAGGTACAGGCCATTGGCGGTTTGAATGAGAAGATTGAAGGATTCTTTGAAGTATGCAAGGCCAGGGGGCTCAGAGGTAAAGAAGGGGTGGTTATCCCACAGTCAAATATCAGGAACTTAATGCTCAAGGAAGAGGTAGTCGAGGCAGTCAAGGCGGGAAGGTTTCACATCTACCCGGTGGTTACTATTGATGAGGGTATTGGAGTACTTACGGGCAGGAAGATGGGCCAGCGGCTGGCCGATGGAAGCTTTGAGTCAGACTCGGTTAATGATAGAGTCCAGAGGCGCCTGACGGCTCTGGCTGAAAGACTCAGAGACTTTACCAAAGGTGAGGAGAAAGACCGTAGTGTTAATGATAAGGCCTAGCTCAGCCAGAAGCAACAAAAGGAGGGCACGGCAGTGAAAAAGGTTGCCATCGTTACCGACAGCACCTGTTGCATTCCCCAGGAACTGATAGAGAGGTACGACATTCACCTGGTGCCCCTCCTGATAATCTACGAGGGGAAGAGTTACCGCGACAAAATTGATATTACCCCGACAGAAGTATACAAAATTATGCGGAGAAGGAAGAATCTCCCCACGACCTCGGCTCCGCCCCCGGAGGATTTTTTGAACGCGTATTGTGAGTTAAGTCAGCAAACGGAAAGCATCCTCTGCATCACAGTTACCGGCCTCCAGAGTGGCATATTCAACATGGCATCATCGGCCCGGGAGATGGCTAAAGATATTATCCCCGGTACCGTGATTAAGGTAATTGATAGCCGGGCTGTAGCTGGCTCACTGGGGCTTATTGTCCTGGAGGCGGCTCGCATAGCCAGCCGGGGGGCAAAGCTGGCTGAAATAATCGACGCTGCACAAAGCATCATAAACAGAGTAAATTTCCTGGCTATGCTGGATACGCTCTACTATCTCGCAAGAACTGGTCGTATTGCTAAAGCAGCGGCCTGGGCGGGCTCAATACTGGATATGAAGCCCATTGTTGCCCATTTTCCTGCTATCGGAGAAACGACACCGGTAGCGCGCCCCAGGACCAAAACAAAGGCTGTAGAGCGCATGCTGGAGATAATGGCAGGCAGAGTTGAGGATTCCACGGCTCATGTTATGGTGCAGCATGCTGACGAGTTGAGGGAGGCGGAAAAACTTAAAGCCATTATTAATTCAAGATTTAACTGTGCGGAAATCTATCTTACCGAGTTTACCCCTAGTATGGGGGTTCATGCTGGCCCCGGCGTCCTCGGTGTCTCCTTTTACACTGACTAGGGTGTTGTATATGCCTGGACAGAGGCCCGGTACCGGGGAATGAACCTCGCGGCACTACATACGCGGTGTGGTGATTTGTTGGACTTTGAGGAAACACGCGGCGCAACCAAAAAGGCGGGAAGCTAACTTCCCGCCTTTTGTATCTCGTTGGTAGCGCATACCGGATTCGAACCGGTGATCTCCTCCTTGAGAGGGAGGTGTCCTAAACCCCTAGACGAATGCGCCACTTAGCTATTGTCCCGGAAGTCTATTCTTCCGACCAGAGGCATTTTATCATCAGGTGCGGCCAAAGGCAACTCTTCATGCTCATTTACATAATGAATGCCATTATTGTTGCTGTCCTTGAGCCGGTGGTAAAATGTAAATCCGTGCTGTAAGAAAGCTTCATAAATAGAAAAGGGCAAAGATAATTATCTTTGCCCTTTTAAGGTCGTTAGCCTGGGGTAAGGCTACAGCGCGACGATGGCAACAAACAGCGGCCCGAAAATCACGGCTACCTTACCGACCAGCTTAATCAGAATGTTTAAGGAAGGCCCCGCCGTATCCTTAAACGGGTCGCCTACTGTGTCGCCAATGACGGACGCCTTGTGAACCTCACTTCCTTTACCACCTAAGTTACCCGCTTCAATATACTTCTTGGCGTTATCCCAGGCACCACCGGCATTAGCCATCATGACGGCTAACAGGAAGCCGGTTACTAGTGCCCCGATGAGGAGGCCGGCGACTGCTTCTGGTCCCAGTGTAAAACCGATGATGAGCGGAACGACAAGGACCAGTATTCCGGGAAGCAGCATCGAGCTTATGGCCTTCTTGGTGGCAATATCAACACAGCTTACATAGTCAGGTTTAGCCTCACCTTCCATTAACCCCTTGATTTCCCGGAACTGTCTTCTGACCTCGTTGACAATTTCAAAAGCGCCGCCGCCGACGCCTTTCATCGCCAGGGAACTGAAGATAAAGGTCAGCATACCGCCAATCATCACCCCGGCAATCACATCAACGCTGGTCAGACTGGCTATCTCAATGTGGGCCACCGCGAAATAGGTGGCCAGCCAGGCCAGTGAGGCGAGGGCAGCGGAGGCAATAGCAAAGCCTTTCCCCAGGGCGGCGGTAGTATTACCGACCGCGTCGAGTGCCTCACAGCGCTCCCTGACCTCTTTACCCAGGTCAGCCATCTCGGCGATGCCAGCCGCGTTATCGGCGATGGGTCCGTAGCAGTCCATCGCCAGCAGCATACCGAGGTTGATGAGCATACCCACCGCAGCGATAGCTATGCCCAGCAGTCCACCAAAAACGTAGGCTAAAACAGTGGCGATGGCAACCAGTAATACCGGTCCGACAGTACTCATCATCCCCGTGGCCAGGCCTTCAATGATATTGATTGCCGGCCCGGTCTGGGCTGCTCCGGCTATTTTCTTAACCGGGCCGTGGTCAGCAGAGGTATAGTACTCGGTTATCTGGCCGATAAGGAAACCACAGATTAAGCCTGATATTAAAGCCCAGAAGAGTCCCAGACTACCAATGTAGCTATTGATGATAAAGAAACTGGCGATTATCATCAGGATGTTGGAAACATATACGCCGGTATTCATGGTGCCATGGGCTTTAGCCACCTGTTCTTCAAAGCTGCCCTGAAACTCTTTCGGCCTCACGCAAAGGGCACCGACGATGGAGACTACTATCCCCACACCACCGAGAACGAGGGGGAGTACCATGCCTTTCGTAGCGCCAATAGCAACTACTCCCAGGACCATTGAGGCGGCGATGGCGGAGACATACGATTCGTACAGGTCGGAGCCCATGCCGGCGACGTCGCCCACATTATCGCCCACATTATCAGCGATTACGGCCGGGTTTCTGGGGTCGTCCTCGGGGATGCCGGCTTCAACTTTGCCTACCAGGTCGGCACCGACATCAGCGCTCTTGGTAAAGATACCACCGCCGGCTCTCAGGAACAGGGCCACCGAAGAAGCCCCGAAAGCAAAACCCAGCCACACGTGGGCATCTTCAAAGAAGAAGGATAGAATCACCAGGCCCAGCAGGCCCAGGCCCACGACACAGAAGCCCATCACCGCACCGCTGGAGAAGGCAATCTTCAATGCCTTTGACCAGCTGGTCATGGCAGCGTTGGCGGTTCTGACATTGGCCTTGGTGGCAATTGTCATTCCCAGGAAGCCTGCCAGAGCCGAGGTAACGGTTCCGAAGAGATAGGCTACCGCTACCCAGGGTTTGGGGTCTATAAACAGGGCAAGGACAATAAACAGTACCACTGTGAAGATGCCTAAGGTGATGAACTCACGGCGCAGGAAAGCCTGGGCTCCCTGATGAATAGCACGAGCAATCTCGCGCATTTTGTCATTGCCTTCGCTCTCCCGCAGGATGATAGCTGCCAGGTAACCAACAAAACCCAGTGCCAGGACCGCAGCTATCAGGGCCCATATTCTAAGATCCAT
>JGI24025J20009_10003104_pt1 | contig 11488 bp, 11 predicted proteins | sample Cruoilmetagenom3_FD_20009 | JGI IMG/M metagenome (IMG submission 20009) | reverse complement strand
GCAAGGCAAACAACGGTTGGACTATGATATTGATCAAAAGATCATTGCCGCGATGGTGAGCCAATTCGTGTTCAACCGCCAAATCGCGTGCTTCGCGATTGGCAGAGGCCATGAAACCTTCTGGTAGCGCCACCACTTTATCGTGAACACCGAAAGCCAACGGAGCGCTGGTAAGCGGCGTTTCGATCAAGCGAATGTTGCCTGCTCGCCCCACTTCGCGCGCATCCACAAGCAGTTTGCGACGCATGTCGAAATAGCCTTTGAAACGCAGAAAAAGGAACGAGCAGGCACCCACCAACCAGACGCAAAGCACCAACTCTAAGATGGGCCATGGGGATTGGGCGGCGGTGGGTTGAGACAATGCGACCGCAGTCGGTTCGAAAATGGTGTTGAATTGGCTCAACGTCGGCTGTGCGGTGGCAACCGCTGGCGCTGTATCCAACGCCGCAGGCGCCAACCAAGCTGGCAATTCGATTGGTGGCAGCAACAGCCTCAGCAGCGGCAAAACCCATAAAGCATAGGCCATCTGGGGGCCAAAATGGCGCGCAACAAGGCGGCGCAACAGCAACACCAAAACGATCAAGGCAGCGGTCCACAAAAGCGTATCCAACAACCATTCAAGCGAAAGAGCACTCATTTGCGCATCTCCTTCAACAAGGCTTGGATCTCTGACAGATCATCATCGCTCAACGCTTCTTGCTCAGCGAGATGAGCCACCAATGAGGCAGCACGACCTCCAAACAGTCGATCGACCAAGCGACGCGATTCTCCGCCGACATAATCGTCGCGCGCGATTGCAGGGTGGTACAGAAAACGGCGTCCATCCGGGCGGGTTGCGATAGCGTTCTTGGCCGTCAGCCGGGACAGCAAAGTCTTGACCGTGGCCAAGCTCCAGCCACGTTGGTCGCACACTTGCTCGCACACTTCCGCAGCGGTTAAGGGGCTGCGTTCCCACAGCACTTCCATCACCGCATGTTCGGCCTCGCTGATGCGTTCTACTTTTTCGGTGATTTTGGATTCAGCGTCTTTTGACAAGAGTGCCTCCCACTTCTTGATTACGACTGTAGTCATAACGATTACGAGTGTAAACATTAAACTCAGATGAACAGTTAGTAGGACCTTCAAGATAGGTAAGGCCTTGCGTCAAAACAGCAGCCAAGGCAGACTTGTACCATGTTAAAATTGCTCACCCCTCTCGTCCTATTGGCCTTCCAGACCCCACTGGCCGAGCCACCAGCCAGCGAACCCGACGCAGCGCCAGCACCTACCTATGAAACGGTAGATGTCGTCCTGGAAACAGAGAAGGGTAACATCACCATAGCCCTAGAAACCGAGCGTGCGCCGATCACTGCCGCCAATTTTCTGCGCTATATTGACGAGGACCGGTTAGACGGAACGGTGTTCTATCGCGCGATGCACATAAAATGGGGCGAACCGCCCAATGGCCTGCTGCAGGGTGGAACCCAAAATCATCCGGACAGAATTCTCGATCCCATCACGCATGAGACCACCACCCAAACGGGGCTAAGTCACACCAATGGCGCTCTTTCAATGGCGCGGTTTGATCCGGGCACAGCGACGGGCGATTTCTCAATCATGATTAAGGATCAAATCGGGCTGGATGCTCAACCCAGATCAGAGGACCCCAATTTTCAGCCCGGCTTTGCGGTGTTCGGTTACGTCACAGATGGCATGGATGTCGTTCACGCGATTCACGCCGCACCGATTGACCCAGACGAAGGCGAAGGATGGCTGAAAGGGCAGATGTTGGCCGATCCGGTAAAGATCATCGATGCTCGGCGGATAGAGGCCGTCGAGGATTAGCAATCTAACTCAGTCGCTAGCAGCAGGCCGCCCCACCCGCTTTGTGGTGGCCCGAGGAATTCTTGCTTCCAACTGCGCGAGCCAATGCTCCGCATTCGTCCCGATGACCGTTTGCGGCAATGAACTGAGCAAGCCGCCACGCTTTTCCCATTTAGCAATATTTCCGCGCGCCTCGGCAGAGGCGTCTGCCAGCCCATGCGGCTTGCGCAAAGCGTCATTGATCATGGCGTCACCGTAATAGGTCCAGTCATTCTCGGCCCGACAGCCAAAGCTGGTTCGATCCGCTCGTGAAGCGGTCAGGATCGCTGTGTCGGCAGAAGCCAGATAAGGCACAAAAATGCCGGAGTAACACGCGCTCAGGATCAGCACGCGGCGCCGGATGGCCAAATCTTGCAAGCTCGCGCGAAACCGCTGCGGTGACAATATCCCGAAGCCTGTGTCGCCATAGTGATAAGCAAGCCCTTGCTGCACGCCATGGCTGGTCGAATACAGCACCAACACGTCTTCGGTGCGGGCCATTTTCTCCGCAATATGGGCCAAAGTCACCATCCGCGAAGTGATTGATCCCTTGGGAAGACCGGCGCTGCGGCCATCAGGCCCGGCCAGCACGATTGTGCGGTCCTGCGCATTGTAGCGCCGCCCCAAGACCGCGCCGGCCTCACGCGCTTCTCGCGCAAACACAGGGTCGCTATCCAAGGCAATCGAGACCACATAGGCATCAATTGTGCCAGGGCGTTGCGGCGCCAAATTGTCTAAAGCCTGGTCCAACCTTTTGCGCTCTCGCAACAAGTCGCGCGGTGTTGTTCCGCGGTGTAATTCCGGCCCCATTGACAAGCTGCGGGCCTGCTCAGGCCGGTTTTTGCCCGTCCCCATCTCCGGCCACGGAGATGTATGGCGCGGAGGTTGCACGGATTCGGGCGGCTGCGACTGGGCCAACAAGGAACCTGCCCCTGCAAATGCAGCAGAGCGGCGGCCAAGCCAACCAAACCAATCTTGAAAGAAGCGCCCCGGTTCATTGGGAGGCATGCTGCCGCGCAGGCGACCCACCCGTCAAGAGTGTTCGCCCCGCAGCATTCAATTTCGCGCCTTAGTAAACCCGCTTTTTGGGCTTAATATAGTCCGCATCTTCGGTCAGCGTGTATTCGTGAACCGGACGGTAATCGATGGTTACCTTGCCCGTTCCTGAACCCTGAGCGCCTCCGCCCCAACCATCAAACCAGGCAATGGTGTGCTTCATCCATTCCTTGTCATTGCGATCAGGGAAATCTTCATGCGCATGAGCGCCACGGCTTTCCTTGCGGTTTTCAGCAGAGGCGATGGTGACATTGGCCTGCGCCATCAAATTGTCGAGCTCCAGCGTCTCGATCAGATCGCTGTTCCAGATCAAAGACCGGTCGGACACCTTGATGTCTTCCATCCGCTTGTTGACCTTTTGCAGCGCATCCACGCCTTCTGACAGAAGTTTGCTGTCGCGGAAAACCGCCGCATGTTTCTGCATGCCTTTTTGCATTTCTGCGCGAATGTCTGCTGTGGTTGAACCTCCATCTGCATGGCGGAAATGATCCAGTCTGCCGAGGGAAAGATCAGCGCTGTCTGCTGGCAATTCGGGCTGGGCGGCCCCTGCATCCAACAGTTCTTTCAGGCGATGACCGGTTGCACGGCCAAACACTACCAAATCGATCAGCGAATTTGATCCAAGGCGGTTTGCACCATGGACCGAAACACAAGCAGCCTCGCCCACAGCAAACAAACCCGGCACCACGTGATCGGGATTGCCATCCGGCCCCAATGTCACAACTTCACCGTGATAGTTACAGGGAATGCCGCCCATATTGTAGTGAACCGTCGGGGTCACTGGCAGCGGTTGGCGGGTCAAATCGACACCGGCAAAAATCTTGCCGCTTTCGGTAATGCCGGGGAGACGGTCTGCCAGCACCTTGGGATCGATGTGATCGAGGTGGAGATGAATGTGATCACCATCACCGCCAACACCGCGCCCTTCGCGCATTTCCAACGCCATAGACCGCGACACAACATCGCGAGACGCCAGATCCTTTGCTGATGGAGCATAGCGCTCCATAAAACGTTCGCCTTCGGAATTGGTCAGATAGCCGCCTTCGCCGCGCGCACCTTCGGTAATTAGAACGCCCGCACCGTAAATGCCGGTCGGGTGAAACTGAACAAACTCCATATCCTGCAATGGCAATCCAGCGCGCAGCACCATGCCGCCGCCATCGCCTGTGCAAGTGTGGGCAGACGTCGCCGTGAAATAGCACCGGCCATAACCACCGGTTGCCAGCACCACTGCCTGAGCGCGGAAGCGGTGGATCGTGCCGTCGTCCAAGCATTGAGCAATCACGCCGACGCATTTCTTGTCAGCACCCTCGCCGCTCATAATTAGATCAAGCGCGAAATATTCGATGAAGAAGTCCGCATCATATTTCAGGCTCTGTTGATACAGAGCGTGCAACATGGCGTGGCCGGTACGATCAGCCGCAGCACAAGTACGCTGCACCGGAGGACCGTCGCCCATATTTTGCATATGGCCGCCGAATGGCCGCTGATAAATCGTGCCGTCTTCGTTGCGGCTGAACGGAACACCAGCATGCTCAAGCTCGTAAACGGCTGCTGGCGCTTCACGGGCAAGGTATTCAATCGCGTCTTGGTCACCCAACCAATCGGCACCCTTTACGGTGTCATACATATGCCAAGACCAGTGGTCTGGCGTGTTATTGCCCAGCGATGCCGCAATGCCGCCCTGCGCTGCCACAGTATGAGAGCGGGTCGGAAACACTTTCGAGATGTTCGCAGTCCGCAATCCAGCTTCGGCTGCACCCATGGTTGCGCGCAAGCCTGATCCGCCCGCGCCCACAACCACAACGTCATACATATGGTCGATGATTTTATAGGCTGAGGTGTCCACCATCATGCGCCTCCTAAGGCCAGACGGGCCACGCTGAATATTGCGAATGCTCCGCCACCAATAGTTGCCAGATTGAGCAATGTAACGAGCCCGAATTTCATTCCGGTTTCTTGGATGTAATCCTCAATCAAAACCTGCAGGCCAAGCCGTGCATGCCAAAATGTGCTGATCACCAACAGGATCATGGCCGTTGCTGGAAGTGGCTTTGAAAGCCAACCGCTGACCGTTGCGTGGCTCATGTCGGGCAGCAATACAAAGCTGGTCGCCAGCCACAAGGTCAGCACCAAATTGCCAACCGCTGTAAATCGCTGCACCAGCCAATGATGCGCGCCATGATGCGCAGAGCCCAGCCCGCGCACTTTCCCGATAGAAGTTCCGTTACCCATGAATTGCGTGCCCTATTTCGTCAGGATGAGGGCCCAAAAGCCCGCAGTCAGTAGAATGCCCATGATCGGAGACAAGATCGACCAAACCCGGTTGATCTCCAATTCGTAACCCGCACCGATATCCAGCACAAAGTGGCGCAGTCCGCTCATCAAGTGAGTGAAAAACGCCCAACTCAGCCCAACCAGCACGACATAGCCAATTGGCGTTGTCATCAAATCGGTGAAGGTCGCGTAATAGTCTGCCCCGGTCGCCAATGCGCCCAGCCACCATACCAACACAAACAGGCCGACCAGCGCCAGGCCGTCTCCCGTCACACGGTGAAGGATGGATACCAGCATATGCGGGCCCCATTTCCAGATTTGCAGATGCGGTGAAAGCGGTCGATTGCCCATAGTTCTTATCCGGTTGATCGGTTTGAAGCTTCCCCCTTAACGCTCTTACGGCCTGTGACAACCCGCTGAAGCGCTATGTTGGCTCGACTCTGATTGCAAAGTTGCGGATAGAGCATGCATGACACGCATTTTACTCACCGGATCAAGCCGTGGCATTGGCGCTGCTGCGCGCCAGATCTTGGTCGCCAATGGTGCCGATGTGATCGGGCAAGCGACTAGCGCGGCAGATAGCCAGACGATTGCAGCTGACTTTGCCGCACCAATTGCGCCGCAATTGTTATGGGAAGAGGCGCTGGACCGATGCGATGGCACTATCGATGTGCTGATAAACAACGCCGGACTGTTTGATGGCAATCCCATCGACACATCAGATATTGAATGGCTGGATGCTTGGGAAGAAACGCTGCGGATTAACCTCTCTGCGGCTGCTCAATTAAGCCGGTTTGNAGTGCAACATTGGCTAAAGAGCGGCAATGGGGGCCGAATCGTCCATGTCGCCAGCCGCGCAGCTCATCGCGGTGATTCGCCCGATCATTGGCATTATGCCGCTGCCAAGGGTGGCATGCTGGCCATGCATAAAACCATTGCGCGCGCATATGCCGCACACAACATTCTCAGCTTTGCGGTTGCGCCTGGTTTCACTGATACGGCCATGGCCGACGATTATCTGGCCAGTCGCGGAGGCCCCGGCCTGCTCGCAGACATTCCTTTGGGCCGGGTGGCTAAACCCGAAGAAATTGCCCGGATCATCAATTTTTGCGCATTGGAGGCCCCTGCCAGTATGACGGGCGCAGTGATTGATGCGAATGGAGCAAGCTATGTACGGTAAAATGTTCCTCGCCAGCTTGACCTTGGTTGTGGCTGCATGCGCTGCATCTGTCGCTAACGAAGCAGAGCAGTCACCGCCGCAACATCCTGCCGATCAGCAAGTTTTCTTGGACACTTGCGAAGCGTGGGATGAATGGGACAAACCCGCCCCGCCATTCAAAATTCACGGCAACACCTACTATGTCGGCACCTGCGGCATCGCGGCAATCCTAATTGCCGATAACGGTGGACACACACTGATTGATACCGGTACGGAAAAAGGAGCGGAAATTGTCCTAGCCAACATCCGTTCGCTGGGGTTTGATCCGACAGATGTCGGGACTCTCCTAATGAGCCATGAGCATTTTGATCACGTCGGAGGCATGGCGTTCTTGCAAGCAGAGACCGGCGCTCAAGTCTATGCTTCGCCAGACGCCGCACTTGTCATGATGCTTTCAGGCGTGCCAATGCAAGACGATCCACAATTCGGCATGCACGATCCTATGAAAACGGTTTCAAGGGTAATGATCCTGAAGGGCAAGGACCAAGTTTGGGATGAGGTAGTTGATTTCTACCATCTCGAAAATGTAGGGTTCGAATTGCGTGCCGCGCGTACCCCCGGCCATACTCCTGGTGCGCTCAGCTGGCAGTGGGAAAGCTGCGAAGGCGCCGATTGCCTGACCATTGTTTTTGCAGATAGCCTGAGCCCCGTCAGTTCGGACGAGTACAGGTTTTCCGATCATCCTGAATATCTCGCGGAGTACTATGCAGGGTTAGAACGGTTGGGTCAGCTAGAGTGCGACATCCTGCTCACGCCGCACCCTTCCCACAGCAAGATGCTCAAAAGGATGGAATCTGGCACATTGGAAGGCGGATTGAACTGCCCAGCCTATGCCGCTGGAAAACTGAAGGACATTGATAACGCCCTCGCCAAAGAAGCAGCAAGCCAATGAGCGCATCTTATAAGCTGACGGCCTTCGCATCCAAGCAAGTGGTCCAAGCTGCGCTGCTGGAGCATGACGAGCGCGAGGAATGGGACTTTGATCTGGTAATTTCTGGCCGCGAAGTGGCCGAAGACCGACCGCAAGAATGGGTGTTGGAGGCATGGTATCCTGCCCTGCCCGATGACACGCAAAAGAGCGCAATCACCTCTCTGTTCGCTAGCACTGCTCCAAAGCTTTCGGTGGAAGAACTGCGCGATGAGGATTGGCTCACGCTGAGCCAGCAAGGCGTTGATCCGATCCGGGCCGGGCGTTTTTATGTGCATACGCCCGAGCACAACCCAGACCCCAGCGATGGAACCATAAATCTGGCTATTCCCGCCAGCCAAGCCTTTGGCACCGGCCAGCATGAAACCACCGCGGGCTGCTTGGCCGTGCTCGATGCGATGAAGCGCAGCGGCGTAGTAGCGAAAAAAGTTGCCGATATCGGAACGGGCACCGGCTTGCTGGCCTTTGGTGCGCGAGCGCTATGGCCTCGGGCCGAATTCACCGCCTCAGATATAGACGAAGTGTGCGCCAGTGTTATCGCCGACAATGCTGCTCTTAACAATGTGCCGATTGGGCCGGAACGCGGTGCGGTGACGATGGTGATTGCACCGGGCACAGATCATCCGGTCATCGAAGCGCGCGGTCCCTATGATGTGTTGATTGCCAACATTTTGGCAGGTCCATTGGTCGCACTGGCACCGGATTTTGCCGCCGCGACAAAACCGGGAGGCCATGTGCTGCTTGCGGGCTTGCTCGAAACGCAGGAGGCCAATGTGCGCAAGGCCTATCGCGCACAAGGGTTCCGGCTGGCATCGCGTTTGGTAAATGGCGATTGGTCGATCCTGTGGCTGCGCAAGCGCCGCTGAACCTTGTTTATGGTGCCAATTTCAGCGCATCTTCCAGCGCATTGAGGGCCGCCTTCGCAAATGCCTCCATATTGGCGATCCTGTCATTGCTGCCAGTTTGTGAAATTTGATTGTGCGCAAAACCGTTCGGTCCAACAATTGCTGCCACGCTTTGCCCGGCTGGCGCTCCGGTGGGATGGGTTGACCCACCAGCAGAGCCGCTTTCGGCAATGCCCCAGTCTGCCTGGAAATTGTCACGGATGGATTGCGCCTGAAGCATTGCATATTCCTCGCTCGCGCCGCGCATATTTTTATACGCCTCGCGTGGTTGGGCGAACAGAACGTCCCGCGCCCGGAACGAATACACGACACCGCCGCCAACGAAGAAATCCAATGCCCCCGGTACAGTGAGTAAGGATGCTGCGATCAGGCCGCCGGTGGCGCCATCGGCAACCGCGATTTTCTCACCGCGAGCTCGCAACAATTCGGCAATGCGTAAGGCTTGGGGGTGAAAATCTGCCAACATGCTCAGCCTGTCCCTCTATCTGCATCGGCCACAATGTCTGCCCAACCCGCTTCGTCGATCACATCGATGCCGAGTTCGGCCGCTTTCTTCAGCTTGCTGCCAGCTCCCGGACCAGCCACCAACAAATCGGTTTTAGCGCTGACTGATCCTGCCGCCTTTGCCCCAAGCCGTTCAGCCTGCGCCTTCGCCTCGTCTCGGCTCATGGTTTCCAGCTTGCCCGTAAAGACTATGGTTTTGCCAGCCACTGGGCTGTCGAGCGTTTCGACTTCGTAGAGAGGCGGCTCCACTTGGGACAGCAGATCTTCCCACACCGCAACATTGTGCGGCTCGTGGAAAAAGTCTCGGAAGGATTCAACTACTACGTCACCAACACCATCAATTGATGTAAACGCCAGATATCGATCATCATCAGCCGGTGGCATAAGCCGGGCCCCTCTTTCAGTCTGATAATTGGCATTTAGGTACTCAGCAGCCTCTTTGATTCTAGAAATATCTTGAAAGTTCTTCATCAGATCGCGCGCGGTCACTTCGCCCACATGACGAATGCCCAACCCAAACAGCAATTTTGCCGCATCTGGCTGACGCTTGTTCTCCACAGCTGCCAACAGATTGTCCACAGACTTATCCTGCCAGCCTTCCAGCGCCAGAATGTCCTCTCGCCTTTGGTGCAGCCGGAAGATGTCTGCGGGACTTTCCAGCCAGCCCAGCGCGAAAAATTGAGCGATAGTCTTGCTGCCAAGCCCATCAATATCCAGCGCCTTGCGGCTGACGAAATGTTTAAGCCTCTGCGTCCGTTGTGCCGGGCAAATCAGCCCGCCGGTGCAGCGCACATCAACCTCGCCCTCTTCGGCAACCGCCTCGCTATCGCATTCAGGACATTTGTCAGGGAAAGCATAGGCATCGCGCGGATCATCGCGGGTCAAATTCTCAACCACCTGCGGGATCACATCGCCTGCGCGCTGGACCACCACCCTATCGCCGGGCCGCACGCCAAGCCGGGCAATTTCATCGCGATTGTGCAAAGTGACATTGGTAACGGTAACGCCGCCGACCAGCACCGGCGCAAGCCGACCAACGGGGGTCAGTTTGCCCGTCCGGCCAACCTGTATATCGATCGCTTCTAACGTCGTCTGGGCTTTTTCAGCAGGGAATTTATGCGCCAGCGCCCATCGCGGAGCCTTCGCCACAAAGCCAAGCCGCTGCTGATAATCCAGCCGGTCCACCTTATAGACCACGCCGTCGATGTCATAGCCAAGATCGGACCGCTGCCGCCCAATCTCGTCATAATGCGCAATCATCGCGTCCACGCTGTCTGTCAGCGTCAGAAACGGCGATAGCGGGAAGCCCCAGCTTTCGATCCGCCGCATCATGTCATGCTGGCTTTTGCACGGCACCTGCGAGGCTGCACCCCAGCCATAGGCCCAGAATTTGAGCGGACGGTTGGCCGTAACGCTGGCGTCTTTCTGGCGCAGCGACCCGGCGGCGGCATTGCGCGGATTTGCGAACAATTTCCCGCCAGCCGCCTCTTGAGCCACATTCAGCGCCGCAAAATCAGCCTTGGACATATACACTTCACCGCGCACTTCGAACACGTCGGGTACGCCTGCGGGAAGTGTTTGGGGAATATCAGAAATGTGGCGCACATTGGGCGTCACATCTTCGCCAACCTGTCCATCGCCGCGCGTCGCCGCGCGAACCAATCCGCCATTCTCATACCGCAGCGAGCAGGACAAACCGTCGATCTTGTCCTCGGCGGTGATCGCAACCGGATCATCCGCACTCAGGCTGAGGAACCGGCGTATCCGCGCGCTCCATTCCTCCACTTCCTCGCGGTTGAAGGCATTGTCGAGGCTCATCATGCGAACCTCATGCGGCACTTTGGAAAGCGGAGAGGCCGCAATCTCGTGGCCAACTTTTTGCGATGGACTGTCTGGCCGGATCAGGTGCGGAAAGGCCACTTCCAGTTCAGCGTTGCGACGAACCAGCGCGTCATATTCCTGATCTGTAACCTCAGGATTATCCTGCGCATGATACAATTTGTCATGCCGCGCGATCTGCCGCGCCAGCCGCATGAGTTCATTGGCGGCATCTGCTTCGGAAAGCTGGTGCATCAAACCCTCTCCAGCAGACGATCCGCCTGTGCGCGGGCTTCGGGAGTAACTTCTGCGCCCGACAGCATCCGCGCGATTTCTTCCTGACGACCGGCTTCATCGAGCAGTGCGACGCTGGTCTTGGTCACGGTCCCGCTGGATGCCTTGGCGATCATGTAATGCGTTGCACCTCGCGCGGCCACTTGCGGGCTGTGCGTCACGGCCAGCAATTGCCCGGCATCAGCCAGTCGCGCCAAACGGTCACCAATCGCGCTGGCCACTGCGCCGCCCACACCGCGGTCAATCTCGTCAAAGATCACGCTGGCCGCCCCGCCCTGCTCAGCCAAAGCAACCTTCAGCGCGAGGATAAAGCGCGACAGTTCGCCGCCCGATGCAATCTTGCCCAAGGGCGCAAAATCGGCACCGGGATTGGTTGCAATCATAAATTCAACGCTGTCGATGCCGTTCGCGCCCCATTTATCCTCGGGCAGTCGGCCAATCGCTGTAAGAAACCGCGCCGCGTCCAGTTTAAGAGGCGCAAGTTCAGCCGCCACCGCCTTGTCCAATTTCTTGGCCGCCGCGATCCGCGCCTTATGCGCAGCCCCGGCCTTCTTGGTGTATTTCTCACCCGCATCGCGTTCGGCCAAGGCCAACGCATCCAGCTCGGCTTCCCCGCCTTCAATCGCTTCGAGAGCGCTACGCATT
>JGI24025J20009_10003102_pt1 | contig 11491 bp, 9 predicted proteins | sample Cruoilmetagenom3_FD_20009 | JGI IMG/M metagenome (IMG submission 20009) | reverse complement strand
CCTTAATTAAATTGTCATGACACTAGCGCCAGAGTTAATGCCACCTTACCTAATTTGCATTGTGTCATGCTCTTCTCTTCCTCTTTCCCTTTCATCATATCTTTCCCCCTTCCCAAATTTTTATGAACATAATAGGAAATCTGTTACACTATATCCATTTATATACTTTTCGGTTTTCGAACGCGCCGTGAATTCAAAAAAGTATACCCGTGACGCCCCGCCATACGGTCAAACGACCGTCACGTCACCAACAGTTATCCCTTTATTTTTTGCCATGACTTCACCCACGATTGTACCCTGAGTTATACGAAGTGCTTCCTGCTCCTCGCTCTTCGGAATTACCACTGCGAAGCCCATCCCCATATTGAATGTCTTATACAGCTCTTCGTCAGTGATGTTCCCTTTCTCCTGAAGAAACGTGAATATATCATTTGGCGCGAGCGGGTTGTAGATATCAAAGCCGAAGTCGGTGATCCGGCCCAGCTTCAAAAAACCGCTGCCAGTGATATGCGCCAAGCCGTGTACTTCACAACGCTTCAAAAGCTCTAAAACCTCTGTATAAATCCTCGTTGGCGTGAGTAACTCTTCACCTATGCTTCTCTCCGAAGTGAAAGGTTGGTTATAATCCAATCCCGCATCTTCTATTACTTTACGCGCCAGTGTTAACCCATTGCTATGAATTCCCGAACTCTTCATGCCCAGAACCAGATCGCCGACTTCTATCTGCTCGCCCCGTATCACTTCGTCCCGCTTCACATAGCCGACACAGGTCCCAGAGAGGTCTAAATCGTTTACTACCTCTGGCAGTATCGCCGTTTCACCGCTCACGATATACATATCAGCAATCTCCGCACCTGCGTCCAAACCTTTGCCGATCTCCGCCGCAATCCGCTCGTCAGGCTTCTCCATCGCGAGATAATCAACAAAAGCAAGCGGCGTTGCACCCACGCAGTAAATATCGTTCACATTCATCGCAATGCAGTCTATCCCGATGGTATCCCATTTGTCAAGCTTTGCGGCGATAAGCACCTTCGAGCCTACGCCATCGGTGGAAATCGCAAGGAGATGCTGTAAATCAAACGGGAGTTCGAAGAGCCCACAAAAACCTCGTAAATCCGTCTGCCGCTTTATCACGCCCGAAATTGCTTTTACCACACTATGTTCCTTTTTTATGTCCACGCCCGCCTTTGCGTATGTCCAGTGCATAGATGGCATAGAAGAGAAAAACGGTTTTGATAAGTTAAAGGTTACTGGAACTGAGGAGCGAGTGTAAATGATGCGGTGGCTTGCACCTTTAATAAAGAGAAAAAAAATTCCCATTTCATTTTTAGATTATCTCACTCCTGCTTTTATACATTCGACATTCTTCATCGCATCAGCACACGCACTTTCCCTGCTATCACCGATCCCTATTCCTGTGGCTATAGGTTCTCCTGGCTTCACTATTCTGCCTTTTTCTGGAATATCAACGATACCCTCTCTATCCACCTCTAAATTTTCTATTACTACCCCTTCCTGCTTTGCGAACACTATCGCTTTTACCGCGTAGCGTTTCGCCGCTACTCGCTCCGGCAATTCGCCTCTTACCGCGTTCACGTGTTCATCTACCATATTTAATCCTGTGGAACGCTCCACTGTGTCCAGACTCCCTTGCAGCCGAGCATTCACTTCTATTACGACCGGACCGTCGTCAGTAATGACAAAATCAACGCCGTTTGAGCCTATCAAGCCTAATTTACTTGTTAATTCCTCTGCAATTTCACACGTCCCATCCGAAAATTTAGTTACAAACGGCGAGATGTTCCCGCAATAAACAAAGGGCCCGGGCGCAGAAAGGGAATCCACGCCTATCAACTGCTCGTTCACGCTTACCGCAACGGCTGCTCGCTTTGAGAGCAGAACCGAAACAGAAGCGTGCTGTCCTTTGATAAAGTCCTGATACAAGAAGTCCGGTAGTTCCGTAACCCAACGAATCAACTCCTTTTCGGTTTTACAAAAGAAATTAGCGGTGCCGCCACCGCCGTAAGCAGGCTTTGCCACCACGGGATAATGTAGCGGTATGTGCTTCCCCCCGGCTATCAGTTCCGCTAACGCTTCACCGGTATACGTAAGCGGATGCGGAATACCCAAATCGTCCAATCGTGATGCGAACCAAGCTTTATTCGATATCTCGTTCGTCTTCTCCGGTGCGGTTCCCAGTATCTTTCTCCTTCCAGTCTGTTTTAAACAGCTAAAATCAGCACTCTCAAACCCTGACCCTATAATCAGGCCGTCTACCCTATCTACCTTATCTTTAAGGGTTTTGAGTTCAGCGTGAAGCTGAAGTGGGTCTAACGGGAAATATCTTTTGGCACATCGTTTCGTATCAATATCGCCAAATGCATCGGCGGCATACATCTCATAACCTGCTCTACTGCCCGAACATACAATATGCCGGACGGAAAATCCTATTGCTAATATTTTATGGATCTCGTGCATGTGTGTAGTGTGACTTTCTCCCTTTGTTGGTGTGCGTTCAAAAGAAAGAATAACATAAGTGAGAATGCAGATCAGATAAACCCAAAGGCTGTATGGAAGGATATAAAAGTTATCACTATCTCAAAATCAGAGGAAGTTACTCTTTTTCAAATACTGATTTTTGAAAAGGTGGTTATTTTAGTTACCCCTAGAGGGTCTCGAAAATGTTATATGTTTACCTTGTCTCGAATAAAAATGCGTACAATTTATAAGTACCTACCGGAAATTAACTTTGAGGAGAGGAAATGCAAATAAAAAACATCAAAGTTACAAATTTTAAAAGTTTTGACGAGCTAAATCTAGATCTCGGAAGATTTAACGTTCTAATAGGAGCAAATGCTTCGGGGAAATCCAACTTTCTAAGCATTTTTAGTTTCCTTAAGGATATATGTGAGAACGATTTAGAAGACGCAATTTCATTGCAAGGCGGTGTGTCCTTTATCAAGAATATAAATATCGGTAGAACCAAAAATCTCTCAATAGAAATTCTTTTTGATAGCAGTGGTGATAAAATTAGAATTTTGAAAAAAGAAAAAGAAATCAGTATTCAACCCTCTGAGTGGTTTTATAAGTTTTGCATAGAATTTCTTGGCGGCAAAAGGTATAAAGTAGTTAAAGAACATTTAGAAGTCAATTTTGATTTTTTGGATAGTTCTAATGGGGAGAAGGCAGAAAAAGAAAAAAAGAAATCGGGAAAATTCACTTTTGATCGTGATAACGATAAGTACAATAACGTCCTTGATGCAGAAGGTATTTCATTGATGGTTGAAGATGTAGTTCCATCGGCTTTTTCAAGAAAACGATTTTTAAATAAGGAATTAAGTATTGAATTTCCAATATCGCTTTTTCATCTCTTATTACGCAATTATTGCAAGCAAATTTCTTTGTATGATTTCGATCCTAAACTATCAAAAGAAGCTATTTCGATTACAGGAAAAACCGAACTTGAATCGGATGGGAATAATTTAGCCGTTGTTTTGAAAAATATTGTGGACGAGAAACAAAAGAACGAGAAATTTCATGATTTGATAAAAGATCTCTTACCATATATAGACGAGATTAAAGTACCTAAATTAGCAGATAAATATTTACTTACCAGTTTAAAGGAAGTTTTTTCCGAAAAAAAATTCTTTGCCCCTTTAATTTCTGATGGGACAATAAATGTAACTGCTTTGATTATAGCGCTCTATTTTGAGAAAAAGCCTGTAATAATGATTGAAGAACCTGAGAGAAATATTCATCCCTACCTTATTTCTAAATTAATCAACATGATGAAAGATGTCTCAGAAAACATGAAAAGACAAATCGTAGTCACTACGCATAATCCTGAGGTGGTAAGACATGTAAATGAAGAAAATATTTCGCTAATTCGTCGAGATGATGTGGGTTTTTCCCAAATCATTTGCCCTGTCGAACAAGAGGAAGTAAAAACATTCTTGAAAAATGATATGGGGATGGATGAACTTTATGTGCAAAATTTATTAGAGTGGTAGTATGCTAGATAAAAAACTATTTGTTCTTGTCGAAGGCGATGATGATGAACGCTTTTTTGAAAATGTGGTGAAACCCCGGCTTCAGGAAAGATATGGCACGATAAAAGTAGTACCATACCAGCAAAAAAAGGATAAAAAAATAATTAATTCCGTTAGAGTAATTAAAAAAATGGGAGCGGAATATATATTCGTCAGAGATCTTAATGGTGAACCTTGTATATCTTCCAAGAAAACAAAATTGATGGCACGATGGAGTGTATTAGAAGATAAAAAAATACTGATTGTAGCTAAGAAAATAGAGGGTTGGTATCTCGCAGGATTGGATGAAGATACTAGAAAAAAGTTGCGTATTAGAAGGGATATAGGAAACACAAACGATGTTGATAAAGAAGAATTTAAGCACATAACTCCTAAAAATTTATCGCCAAAACAATTTATGATAAAAATCATTAGAAATTATAATGTGGAGATTGCTAAAACAAGAAACGATTCATTCGGCTATTTTTCTAATAAATGGATAAATGGTGTCAGCAGTATTTAAATGGGTATGAGGTCTGCTCAACTCACACTCCAAACCAAAAATCCTGCTACAATTGTGAGATTAAAGTCTATAATGAATGTGGGGTAAAGCGAAAGTAAAGAGGCAAGAAGGTGTGTTGATTGGGCCTTTAACGTTTATTTCAAAACCCAGCTCCAGCCCTACTTAATAACTCCAACTTAAACAATCGCTTCGCCACAGAAGGCTATGGTCACGAAACGCAGGGTTTTTTAACCATGGTATCCCATTTCCTCTAAAACGGTGAGAAAAATCAGGACCATATGGAACTTTATTATGGGCTGGTGCCTTAAAGTTATATCTTCATACTACGTAACATATACTCTGTCTGTCCTGTATGTATGTAGTTACAATCAACAGAAAGAGAAGGATAAGTGATATGTATGCCGTATTTCAAAAAGGAGACGCAAAAAGTAGATTTTGCAAAGCTGGAAGAAGAGATATTAGAGCTATGGAATAGAGAAAAGACCTTTGAGCGCAGCGTAGAGCGGAGAGAGGGCTGTGAGAAGTTTGTCTTTGTCGAGGGGCCTCCAACTGCAAATGGACTCCCGCATCCCGGTCATATTCTTACTCGGGTTGTTAAAGACCTTGTACTGAGATACAAGACGATGCGTGGTTTTTATGTGAGACGAAAAGCAGGCTGGGACACGCACGGTCTGCCGGTGGAGATAGAAGTGGAGAAGGAGCTGGGTATCAGCAGCAAGCAGGAGATAGAGAAATACGGTATAGAGAAATTCAATCAGAAATGCAAAGACTCGGTTTTCAGATATGAGAAAGAATGGGTGAATGCCACGAAGCGTGTGGGGTTCTGGATCGATATGGACGATCCGTACATCACGTTTGAGAACGATTATATCGAATCGGTTTGGTGGTCGTTAAAAGAGATCTGGAATAAAGGCTTACTTTATAAAGGCCATAAAGTTGTTCCGTTCTGCCCTCGGTGTGAGACCACGCTGAGCAGCCATGAAGTAGCACAGGGCTATCAAGATGTGGAAGACCCTTCGGTATATGTGAAGTTCAAACTGAAGCAGGAGAATGATGATGAGTCGGAACCGCTCTACTTGTTAGCCTGGACAACGACGCCCTGGACTCTGTTGGGCAATATCGCACTCGCGGTCCATCCGTCGCACACCTATGTGAAGGTACGTGTTAACGTAAAGGATGAAGACAGAGTTAAAGAAGATGTTCTAATCCTTGCTGAAGCGCGGTTGGATGTTTTAGAGGACGAATACGAAATATTAGAACGATTTAAAGGCAAAGATCTGGAGGATTTGAAGTATGAACCGCTCTTTGACTTTGCGAAGATAGAAGGTGGTGAAGCGCATAAAGTAATCACCGCGGATTTCGTCACTCTCGACGAGGGCACGGGCATCGTTCATACCGCACCCGCATTTGGGGAAGTGGATTACGAGATATGCAGGGAGAAGAAGCTGGGGTTTTCACAGCCCGTGAGTATAAACGGGCATTTCACGCACGAAGTCCCGCCACTGGAAGGCATGTTCGTGAAGGACGCTGATAGGCTTATAATAGACATGCTGACGCAGCGTGGCATCTTATACAAAGAAGAAAGGTATTTACACTCGTATCCGTTCTGCTGGCGCTGCGGTTCGCCTCTTTTGTATTACGCACGGGAATCGTGGTTCATCGCAATGAAATCGCTCCGTGATACTTTGCTTGCTAATAATGAGAAGATAAACTGGTACCCTGACCATTTGAAATACGGCAGATTTGGTAACTTCCTGGATGATATTGAAGATTGGGCGCTTAGCAGAGAGCGATTCTGGGGCACTCCGCTGAATATATGGGTCTGCAGCGATTGTGGGCAGGGGTATTGCGTGGGTAGTATAAAGGAATTACAGGAAAAGGCAAAGAACTCTGTTCCCAGCGACATTGACCTGCACAGACCTTATATTGACGATGTAGTGCTGAAGTGCGATGCCTGTGGTGGCGATATGCGGCGAGTAAAGGATGTAATAGACTGCTGGTATGATTCAGGTTCTGCTCCTTTTGCGCAATGGCACTACCCCTTTGAGGTGGAGGAGTTCAAGCAGAACTTTCCTGCTCATTTTATTACCGAAGCGATAGACCAGACGCGGGGATGGTTCTATTCTCTCCTTGGCGTGTCAACTGCGATTTTTGATACACCGCCGTATCTAAACGTGCTATCGCTCGGTCATATACTGGATGAGAACGGCGTGAAGATGAGTAAGAGCAAGGGAAACGTAGTTGACATGAATGCTCTATTTGATACTGAAGCAGCAGATGCATTGCGATGGTATCTCTTCACCGCAGGTCCTTTAACAGATGACATACGGTTCTCAGCGCAGGCGATACGAGAGAAGCAGAAGAAGTTTTTGAACACACTCTGGAACTCTTATTTCTTCTTCGTCACCTATGCCACCATAGACCAGTTCAATCCGAAAGAGAAGAGCATCCCGGTAGTGCAGCGGAATGCAATAGATCGATGGCTTATATCGCGGTTGAACACACTCACGAAGGACGTAATTGATGCCCTTGAACGGTTCGAACTTCATGTTGCCTCGAGGAAAATAGAGGAGTTTACCATTAACGACTTGAGCAACTGGTATATACGGCGGTCAAGGAGGCGGTTCTGGATTGTCGAGGAGAACTTTGATAAGGATTGCGCATATTTAACGCTATACGAGGTTCTTGTTTCTCTCTGCAAACTACTCGCTCCGTTTGTACCCTTCGTCACGGACTATATCTATCAAAATATTGTGCGGGGCATGGTAGAAGCCGAACCTGAAAGTGTGCATCTTTGCGAATATCCTTCTCCTGACGCATCGCGTATAGATGTTGAATTAGAAGACTCAATGGAGTTGGTTTCCCAATTGGTAGAGGCTGGTAGGCGAGTGAGGTCAGATGCAGGGATAAAGATACGGCAGCCACTAAAAGAAGTCGTCGTTACGTGTGGTAAGGACAAGCGAGAGAAAGCGGAACGTATGGCGGGGATATTGAAGGACGAGGTGAACGTGAAGGAAGTGAAATTCGGCGATCTTTCGGTAGGTGTTGCAGATTTGCTCGCGGGAGAGCTTGCTAATTATAAACAGGCGGAAGTGGATGAAGAGACACGCTTATTTCTGGACTGTTACCCGAGCAAAACCCTTGTAGAGGAAGGGCTGGTGAGAGACATTGTGCGAAGAACACAGGGATTTAGGAAGGACCTCGACCTGGAATATACGCAGAATATAAGTTCGCATTGGGAGTGTTCTGATACGGAGGTAAAAGAAGCGATACATAACTTCTCCGATTATATTCGTAATGAGACACTTGCTACTGATATCACAGAAGGAAAACCACCGAGGCCTGGAGAATTTCAAAAAAAGACGTATAAGATAGGGGATAAGGAGATTGATTATTGGATTAAGCCTCATCCTCCTGCCGAAAACGAATAGTGTTTCACGTGAAAGAGAAAAATAGCAATTTATATATATGAGAAAAAAAGAGGGATGGGTGGTTAATAACAAAAAGGTGAAGAAAAAGAAATGCCAACAGTAGTAGATGAAGAGAAGTGTACTGGATGTGGTGATTGTGTAGAGGAGTGCGCGGTAGAGTGCATAACGTTAGAGGGCGACGAGGACAACAAAAAAGCGGTAATCAAGCAAGAGGAGTGCACCGATTGCGAGACCTGTATAGACGTATGTGAGCAGGGCGCGATCAGCATGCAAGAGGCTGTAGAGTGAACTAATTTTTAAGACCGCTTGGTACAATCAAAGAATAACGGAGAAGATGTAGACGTGGGTACCGCAGGGGCAGCAGTGAAGATAGAACGTATAGGGGTAAAGAATCCTGAGGAAAAGCAGGTATTAATCGGTCAGGGTAATTTCAGTATATTCGCCTGTGATGAGATCTTCAAGACGCTTTTGACTACTGTGCCCGGAATAAAATGCGCTGTTGCGATGAACGAAGCGGTGCCGAGATTGACGAGAGTCACGGGGAATGAGGAGGGCTTGAAGAAGTTAGCAGGTGAGAATTGCCTCCGAATCGCCGCCTCTCACACTTTTTTTATTATTATGGATAACGCATACCCCCTAAATGTGCTGAATGCCCTGAAGTCACATCCCGCAGTTGCAACGATCTTCGTAGCTTCTGCAAATCCGTTGGATGTGCTTGTTGCAGAGACGGAACTTGGACGAGCGGTCATAGGTGTAATTGATGGCACGTCGGCGAATAGGATAGAGACTGAGGGCGAGAAGAAAGAGCGAAGAGAGCTGTGCGAGAAGTTGGGGTATGCAGTTGAGTAGCTGTAGCTAGCTGAGACAGGTAATAGAAAATTAGAGTTCTATAACCGCCAGTTTTGTTTTATTTTTCCTTTATTTTTTTGGTTCAATATTCTTTGTGATTTTTATCCCTCTTTTAGGTAAGACTCTACTTCTTGAGAGCTACAAATAGTGGTTAATTTAAATACAATTAATAATAATTTGTAGATATTGACGTGAAGAAAGAAGGGTATGATAGGGGGCGAAAAAGGAATGGGCGTATTAATAGATTTGGAGAAGTGTAACGGCTGTAAGGGTATAAAGGAAAAGGGAACGAGCAATTGTGTAGAGGAGTGTGCGGTGGAGTGCATAGCTTTGGTTGAAGATGACCCAAGCACTGCTCCACATGGTCGAGAACAACATGCAGAAGTAAACAATGAGGAGTGTACCGATTGTGAGGCTTGTGTAGATGTATGCGAGCAAGAGGCTATCAGCATGTTGGAGGCGTAGAAACAGACTTTTAGAAAGTTCGATCAAAATCGAGCACTGGGGATGAAAAAGTAGGTACCGCTGAGTTAGGCGGCGGTAAAGATAGAACGTGTAGGGGTAGGGGATCTTGGGGAGAAGCAGATATTAATCGGTCAGGGTAATTTCAGTATATTCGCCTGTGATGAGATCTTCAAGACGCTTTTGACTGCTTGCTGTGTCCGGAATAAAATGCGCCGTTGCGATGAACGAAGTGGTGCCGAGATTAACGAGAGCCACGGGGAATGAGGAGAGCCTGAAGAAGTTAGCGAGTGAGAACTGCCTCCGAATCGCCGCCTCTCACACTTTTTTTATTGTTATGGATAACGCATACCCCCTAAATGTGCTGAACGCTCTGAAGTCACATCCCGCAGTTGCAACCATCTTCGTAGCTTCTGCAAATCCGTTGGACATTCTTGTTGCCGAGACCGAACTTGGACGGCAGTCATTGGCGTAGTTGATGGCACGTCGGCTAACAGGGTAGAGACAGAGGCTGAGAAGAAAGAGCGAAGAGAGCTGTGCGAGATGTTAGGGTATGCGGTTGAGTAGCTAGCTAACTCAGGCACTTGAAACTTAAAGCCCTACAATCACCCTTTTACTTTTGGTGTGAGACTTGTTTTTTCAATGTCTGGGAGGAGCCACCTTTAAATAATAGTAAGAACAACTTAGGTTGCTGACATGAAAAAAGAAGAGCTGGTGCACCTCCATATGTTATTAGCTCAATTTAAGAAGTACTGTGAGGAAAATGGCGTAAACGCTGATTTCAGTAAATATAACGCGTTGGGTATTTCTCCTTTCCAGGTGCACCGAAGCAAGGAAGAGCACAAGCAGGCTATTTTTGCTCTGATGACCGAACTTGCGTCAATGGCAGCGAGAGATACTCTTACAGAAACTAAAAAACTTCAGAAAGAGCGCAAGCAAGAGTAAGGACGCTGTTTAGCTTTTCGAATACGCTCCCGCTCTGATGGAATCAATGTTTTTTCCTTAACCACTTTAACGTAACGTAGAACCAATCAGGCGTCTAAAAATATAGTCTTATAGATCAGGTCGGGCAAGAATTCAGCAATTTCCTTGTAATTTTGCTCACTTCTTTTCAACGCCTCCTTCATGTGCTTACACTTGGCAAATGCACTTGCCATTTCCGAGTCTTTAATTAACAACGCCTTTTCCACCAGCTTGCACGCGGTAATATCCTCACAAATAACGCTCATGTACTTGATGTGCCCTTCCTCGTCCTTGATTCCTGATACATGTAAGCGCCCCCAGACGATTTCACCGTCCTTGCGCACATACCTCTTATCCATCAAACAGTGGTCATTCTCACCGTTGATTATTGGTTTGAATAAGTCTCTATCTGCATCCAAATCTCCGGGATAGATTAATTTGGTGAGTGGCATTCCGATCAGTTCTTCTTGTGGATAGTCCAGGAAGCGGCAAGCGGTCTTGTTCGCGGCTAATACCTGACCCCCCCGGTCAATCATGGCTATGCCCACGGACAGGTTATCGAAAAGAGAGCGAAAACGTTCTTCACTCTCCTGCAGCGCCTCTTCCGCCTGCTTCCTCCATGATATATCAGAAATGGTTGCAACGGCTCCTTTTGCAGGATTAGAGTGGTCTAAGAAACTCATTTTTATGTGGCCATCAAAGATAGAACCATCTCTTCGTTTAAGTTTTGCATCTACTTCGACTAATTCACTTTCTTTAAGTTCGTTATAGAATATTCGGCCAACCCGTTCATATTCATCTTTTGAGGCGTAAATCACTTCGGCACTTTTGCCAATAAAATCATATTCATCAATTGTAAATCCGAACAGTTCCATCATGCGTTCATTTGTCCAACTAAGCTTTCTATCCTTAACAATACCTATCCCGATAGGGGAGGCAGATAAGATATTGCTCAATATTTCCCTACTTGCCCACAGCAGATCCTCCACACGTTTATGCCCAGTGACTTCTCTTTCCAGGTTCTCTTTTTTGTCGCTGAGCTGGGTATAGAGCCGGATACTTTCAATTACTGCAGCGGCATGGCTTGCTGCTACGGTCCCAACGGCTATCTCATCTTCCGTGAATTCGTGTGGATCTGCCATGTAGATGTTCAGCAGACCGATAACCTCATCCCTTCGTTTCATCGGCATAAACATCTGCGCTGATATGCCTAACTCACGAGCAAAGTCCGCCCA
>JGI24025J20009_10003100_pt1 | contig 11494 bp, 12 predicted proteins | sample Cruoilmetagenom3_FD_20009 | JGI IMG/M metagenome (IMG submission 20009) | reverse complement strand
CCTCACAGCCATCGTAAACGGCCTCAAACAGAGCCAGATCGACGATCTCTTGCCATGGAACTACGCCGCTCACGTGTGATCGGCGCACCGCTTACCCTTCAGGAGGTCTACCCCCTCTAGGTTAGCCTCGGGTTCAACCTGTTGTTTGGTCTCACTGTCTGCCTCAAACGCCTCTTGCGGGGAGACACCCTCGCCTTCAAGGCTCGTGATAAGACCAAGGGAGACGGCCATCTCATATTCAACCGGGAGACCGTTAACGCTGATGATGTCACCGGGGCGATGATCCCCACTGACGTGCTGGCGCATCCCATCCCTTTCGACAATATCGAGGTTCGCCGCCATCTCTTCATCCGAGATAAAAGCAGAACCCTTATTGAGGTGTCCTTTGGCAATCTTCTCATCTGAGATAGACCGAGAGGTAGCACGAAGTTCGTTATCCTCATTGAGGTTGTTATTCATGGGGGCGACAACATCGCCATTTGCATTGATGGCTTGTGTGGTGGTCATGAGTGATTTATTCCTTTCCAGTCATGATTAGAGCCGCCTAGCGAGCCGCCTTGCGGCGCTGGCGTTGGGGGTAGTACCTAGCGTTTCTTAGGGTTCACTAGGGTTGGCTCTAGGGCTTTAGTCGCCCGGGCCAATAGTTCACTGTCAGACAACCACCGGTTACCAATGGCATGTTCAACAGCTTTCTTGAGTTCAATTCCAATCGATCGACTAATCGCTGCCCTCCGAGCATTATTGATTGAAACCTTCTTGGTTGTCTTTTCGATAATCGCCTTAGGGACATTCTCCGAGGCAACGTGAGAGACATACCAAGGCTTCTTATACCCGACGATCTTATCCACCGTGGTTTCCTTGCTGATCTCAGCTTGGTTTAGAGTGTACCGACCTGCAAGGAGGTTGGCTTGTTGGTTCTTCTGTTTGGTGACATCAGATCGCCCCGGGGGCATCTGGAACGTTAGTTCAACCCAAAGACGCATTGTCATATATCGCAACATGAGCGCCCCAAGTGGTTTACCCCGCTTGTGATGATACCAAGCCAAAACGATTTTTGCTTTGGTTGGTCCTTTGTATCTCATGTCGCCTTCAAGCATATAAAACGGAATGGCATACCTAGGGTGTGGCCTAAGATGTTGAATGATTGCCATGCCCCAAGATTTCTTGAATGCTTGTCTCTCAAACGACGTGTTGAGTTTGTCGTCATCAAACCAGTCTTGGATAGCACCCTCTAGGAGTTCAACTTGTNCCTTGGTTGGCTTGATGTCTTTTGTTGGGTGCCCCGAGTCCCTGAGGGTGTGAGCGTGTTTGCGACAATAACAAGACAGGGAATTTCGATTGTTAAGACAACCTGGGATATTGCAATCCTCTTTGGAATTGATTCTTGCACGATTATAGATACGTGAGGGAGGGTCGCTTTTCTGCGGAACCTTGGCTTCAAGGAACCCAGCGACGAGAGTAGTTCGACCGGGGTTGTAGGCTATTTGGATTGTCTCCTTTGTTGTCTTTGATGATGATGATAGGAAGGGGCACCCCCGGTGAACATTGGGTCCACCGAGGGGCCTCCTTTGAGGGGGTCTCTTTTCTAGAATCCTTTAAGGGACAGCCCGAAAAACCCTTTGTTTTCAAGGGGTTACGACGGCGGCGTGCGCTTTGAACCGCACGGTCTCCTTTCAGATGACCCTAAGATCAGCCGGAACCTGGCCTTCCCACAGCCAATTCAAGAACAAATCCCGCATTCTCTTTGATGGGATGTAGACGGTCACAGGCTTCTTGTTGCGTACCTGAGTTCGCCAAATGATCTGGATGAGTTCCGTTAGGGCATAGTCATCATGAGAGATTGCCCCGGGGACATGTTTGTTAAACCATCTCATCATGTTTGGATTGATCCACTGGTCGTAGATGTAAACCATGTGAGTCGCATGACTGTAATCATTGGTTCCTCTGGTAGTGTTGGCCAACCATGTGACGCGAACACCTCTAGACACAAACCGGCTACCTTTAGCATAAGGTCCGGGCTTGAATTTCTCGATTTCCTCCCCGTCATTATTTTTCCTAGGTTCCCGTTGGTGATGCTGGGGGCAAAGGGTGTGCAGGATGTTAAAAGGTGCCGGGCACCCTCAATCCTTGTGCATCCCGCAGGACGCTCAGAGGGACCAAAGGTGCCCGACCCACCATCCACACTCACACCTTGCGGAAACTGGTTATCGTTGTTGTCGTCAGCCGCCTTGCGGCGTGGGATGTTCCGAAATAGGTCCGCTTTGGTACCTAAATACCCCACTAGATCCCGTCAGTAAAAGACGAGNTGGCCCCCAAACAGTTGCATTTGCAACGATCTAGGGGCCTAAGGTGGTCTTGGAAAGGAACAGGGGGAAGACGAAAGGGTGTGTCGCGATGTGGTGTTTAGTCTGTACGAGGGGGTACCGGACTGACCGTGACATTTCGGCAACGCTGGGTGATGCGAGGTGTGTTGGTCTGTATGAGGGCGTAATGCCTCATTCCTTGACCATCCGGTCAGATATCGCCACTCAATTACCCCATGACCCTTACAGTTCACCCGCACAACCCACGGCTAACCCATTGGTTTCATTGAGTCTACTGTGTGTGAACGTAGGGACACCAGCCGCTAGGCGCTCAGCCGCTGCGCCAGTGGTGTTCATTGGCTTTCAAGGTGAGGGCAACGCGTCATGCGCGAGGTGTGTTGGTCTGTAGTACGTCCTAATACCTAACGACAAGAGGGAGACCCCCTGCCCCTCCTGCGTTCGTGCACCATGAGCCGCCTAGCGAGCCGCCTGCGGCGTGGGTGTTGTGCGATGATGATAGGAAAGGGAGGCCCGGGGCACCCCCACCCCCCTTTGTTTTCCGCCAGCCGACGTGGGGTACCGGGGGAAGTCAGGATCGACCATACGTATAAATGGGTCTTCACATTTTTCCCTGAGAAATCGCTTGATCTCGGTGGTGCCAAACACCTATGAAAAATGCAAAGAGTATTCCTATGAAGTCCAAAATGAAGAATGTGGTCCTGACAGCATCGCTGGCAATCTCTATTTTCGTATTTCCAAATCAAGTATCCGCCCAATTCACCTTCAATGGCACGGAATACCCCGGTACGCCTAATGCCTTCGTTACGTCTCCAGCACCAGNTCAGCGGCAGTATCGCAACCCAAACAACGAAAACCTTGTCGATCTCATCTATTCCCCCAGAAGCCTTTCTTGTAGCGANGGCTTATTTGACATCGGATTCGAGTACTGTGACCTCTTGATCGACGTAGAACTCACCTTGAACGCCAACCAGCGCGAAGCGGACATCACGGTTTCCTGTTCAGCAGAAATTGAAATCGAGAGAAGTGAGAATATTAGCCCCTTCCCCGACCGCCCGTACGAGCAAACGACCGAGACTATCCACCTCGGCAACTCCAATGCCTACGGGACCCTAATCGTACCGTTCGAGTTGCTCGACTTATCTGGCACCAGCGTCCTCAGCGCTCACTATCTCCAAGCTACCTGCTTCATCGACGAGGTTTTGTGGTTAGACGCAAAGTGAACGCCCTGGCTATAGCTAGAGCGCTCGCCTAGACAACCGAAACGACCGGTCTACGCCAACCCACCCCCCAACTCATCAAACAGAGCTTGGAAGGTGGCCCGGGTGAGGTGGTCTAGGTCGCCCCGCTTCGCGTACACCGAGACCCCGATATCCTCTTTGTTCGAGTGCCCAACCGCAAGGTTCCGGGCATGGGCCGCAACCCCAGCGTTTACCAAGGCTGACACAGCGGTCCTCCTGAAGCTGTGCATGTCCCACTCAGGCGTGCTGTGTGCCGCTCCTAGCGCCTTCCTAGCGTGCTCCAAGGCTTTCCCGAGGTAGTGGCTGGGCCTCCTGTCGTATCCCCCTAGGTTCACCCTAGGAAACAGAAGGCCCCTTGCATCGGGACAGCTAGGCTCGCTAATCCGGGCCTTCGCTACCGCCTCCCGCACAAGCCAACAATCATCCTCCCCGACGATCACCACACTCCGCTTTCCAGCCTCGGTCTTGGATTGTCGGACATGGATGATAATCCCTTGGTCCCCACGGTCTTCGATGTCTTCAAGGGTTCGCCCTGCGATCTCATTGAGACGACACCCGGTGACCCAAAGCAATCTGACGGTGACATACATCTCGAACTGGTACTTCAGCCGGTCATTCCTTGCGATGTAAGACAACAGGGCCTCTGCCTCAGTGCGCTTCACAGGTCTCAGGTTCTTCTCGCGAGGGTCCGCTTTCTTCTTTTGACCCGCGACCCGCCGCAACAGCGACGAGAACGGGTTGCGCATATCCGGATCTACTAGGCCCCAGTGGTCGAGAACCCGCCAGAAGGACGCGAGACAAGACTGATACGATTGCAGGGAGCGAGCCGACAACCGCTCCCCAGTCCGCTCTGACGGTGTGGTCTTGATGTACTCCATGAAACGGAGAGCCAACCCACGGTCGATCTCAGCAACCTCGATGTTCCCCGAGAAAACCTCGAACGCATCCAAATGCTGCCGGTACCTCGCGCGGGTGGAGTTCAGTATCCCATCCGACTCTGAGAGCCAGCGGTGCGCTGTGTCGCGGACTGTGCTGCCCTGAGTGGCCGGGGGTTCCGCCGTGAGGATCGTAGGAACCGGCCTTCCACCCTGCCGGATGGTCTCCCTGATCTCGGCTAGAACTTCGTCTCGACGCCCGATGGCTTCTCCGAGGTCCTGAGTTCCCAAGCCTCGGATGATCTCTTTCTTGCCGACGATTCCTTGGAATTCCGTGGGGACCGAGAACCGAACCGCGTATCCCTTGCCCCTCTTCACGAGGTAGTCGGGCAACCTGAGCTTCACCGTTACATGTGCCATAAACAGGCTCCTTATCCGTTACATTCGGCGAAGGAACCCATTGATTTTACTTGGTTTTGGTGCGGTCGAGAAGACTCGAACTTCCACGGGTTTTACCCCACAGCGACCTCAACGCTGCGCGTCTACCAATTCCGCCACGACCGCACGATCTAGGCTTGGTGGGGGGCTACATAGCGCCACCTCCCAGGGATGCCAAGAGGGATTCTCGGGTTTTTCGAGCCGCAACCGCGCGCCCGGGACTTTCGCCCCCGGACCCAAAGCGATCCCGCCGTGGCCGGATCGCAAACCCGGCGGGCGTTTGGCGCGCGAAACCGCCGAACGCACGGGCGTGTTTCGGCCAAGATGCAGGCAAAACGCGGTTGACAGCGGCGTTTCGCGTGGACATCTGCGAGGCATGCCACGCGCCGCCACCCAGCCCCTGCCCCGCCCCGAATGGCGGATCACGCCGGACCTGACCGATTACGCACAGGCGCTCGCCTTCATGGAGACGCGCGCCCGGGCGATTGCCGCCGGGGAGGCCGGCGAGCTGGTCTGGCTGGTCGAACACCCGCCACTCTACACCGCCGGCACCTCCGCCAACCCCCGCGATCTGATCGATCCCGACCGCTTCCCGGTCCATGAGGCGCGGCGCGGCGGGCAATACACCTATCACGGGCCGGGTCAGCGGGTGATCTACGTGATGCTCGACGTGAACGCGCGCGGCCGCGACGTGCGCGCCTTCGTGCAGCAGCTCGAAGCCTGGGTAATCGCCGCACTCGGCGAGTTCAACGTGACCGGCGAAATTCGCGACGGCCGTGTCGGGGTCTGGGTCGCGCGTCCGCAAAAACCGTCCCTGCCGGACGGGCGCCCGCGCGAGGACAAGATCGCTGCCATCGGCATCCGCTTGCACCGGTGGGTGAGCTACCACGGGATCTCGATCAACGTCGANCCCGAGCTCGACCACTTCACCGGTATCGTGCCCTGCGGCATTTCCGACCACGGCGTGACCTCGCTCNTCGACCTCGGCCTGCCGGTCACGATGACCGACCTCGACCTGGCGCTCGCGCGCACTTTCGACGGGGTTTTCGGGCCCNCTGCGCTGGCCTGAGACCCGCAGTGAGCACCTCAGCGACCCGATCAACCGGCTGTTCGCGCGGTTTCGTCGCTCGTGCGNCAGCTCGTCTCTTGAGAAAAGNCCCGAATCCGCACACACAAGGAGTAACGACAAGCGCGGGCCTGGCGGNTGGAGAATTATGTCAGCCGGGTCGTGCAACGAGGATTCCTGCGACCCAATCCAAAGCAACCAATGAGGAACGCGATGAAAACCATTCTCACTGCCGCCGCTGCCGTTCTGGCGCTCGCCGCCCCGGCCTTCGCCCAAGACGAGATCGCGGGCGACATCAAAGCCGGCGGAAAAGACTGGAAGAAGTGCAAGGCCTGCCACGCGATCACCGACCCGGACGGCGAAAAGATCGAAAAGGGCGGCAAGACCGGCCCGAACCTCTGGGGCGTCGTCGGCCGCCAGGCGGGCACCGATCCCGAGTTCGGCAAATACACCGACGAGATGACCGCGCTGGGGGAAGGCGGACTTGAGTGGACGCCCGAAGAGCTCGGCAAGTACATCCCCAACGCCAAGGAATACATCGGCGCCAAAACCGCGATGACGCCGCAGAAGCTCAAGGACGTGAACAACGTCATCGCCTTCCTGGCCCAGTACGGCCCGGAAGAGGCGGCCGAATAGGCCAGCCCGAAGCACGCGATCAGGCTCCGTCCGCGTTGACCGCGGGCGGGGTTTTGCTTTTTTCACCTGCTGAAAACGGCCCTGGCGCGGTCAGGCAAAACCCTTGGCGGCCTCGAACGGCACTTCGAACGCGGCCTTGCTCATGCCGACATGCGCGCCCAACCCGAAGAGGAGGCCGATAGCGCCGGGATCGCGGCCCGGCGCTTTGAGCACGGCGCCGCGCCTGAGGCGCATCGCGTCGGCCTTCGCCTCCCGCGCGCCCTGTCCTCGTCCGGGCGGCGATCTCCGCGCCCCCGTCAATCCTGATCAGCCGCGACATTTCCGAAGCGGCCGCGAACACCGTGCGTAGAGTCGCCCTGCGACGGATCCGGCACCATCGTCGCCCAAATCGCGCGCGGGTCATGTCCCGGCCAAGCTCGCAGACCGGCCCGCAGACCGGCCGGTAGCGCCGGTTTCTGCCGCCGCGAAACGGCGGCGCACGGGGGGCCGTGCCGACCGCCCGAACACGCCATCTTTTTTGCCCGAAGTGACGCAGTGACAACTTGCCACAGCCTACCCCCACCGTTAAACACATTCCAAAACCCGTTTGTGACCAGCGGTTGCACGGGGACGAAACCAAAGGGAGACGTTCATGGCGGATGCAGCCATCCACGGACAGGAACATCACGATGACCGGGGGTTCTTCACCCGCTGGTTCATGTCCACGAACCACAAGGACATCGGGATCCTGTATCTCTTCGTCTCGGGCGTCGTCGGCCTGATCTCGGTGGGGTTCACCGTGTTCATGCGCCTCGAGCTGATGGAGCCGGGTGTGCAGTTCATGTGCCTCGAGGGCTTCCGGCTCTTCGGCAGCGGTGGCGCCGAGTGCACCCCGAACGGACATCTGTGGAACGTGCTCATCACCTACCACGGCGTGCTGATGATGTTCTTCGTGGTCATCCCGGCCCTCTTCGGCGGTTTCGGCAATTATTTCATGCCGTTGCAGATCGGCGCGCCGGACATGGCGTTCCCGCGGATGAACAACCTGTCGTTCTGGCTCTACGTCACCGGCGTGTCGCTCGGTGTCGCCTCGCTGCTCGCCCCGGGCGGCAACGGCCAGTCCGGCTCGGGCGTCGGCTGGGTGCTCTACCCGCCGCTGTCGACCAGCGAGCAGGGTTATTCGATGGACCTCGCGATCTTCGCCGTCCACGTCTCCGGCGCCTCCTCGATCCTCGGCGCAATCAACATGATCACCACCTTCCTGAACATGCGCGCCCCCGGCATGACGCTGTTCAAGGTGCCGCTGTTCGCCTGGTCGGTCTTCGTCACCGCCTGGCTGATTCTCCTCGCCCTCCCGGTGCTCGCCGGCGCCATCACCATGCTGCTGATGGACCGCAACTTCGGCACCACCTTCTTCGACCCCTCCGGTGGCGGCGACCCGATCCTCTACCAGCACATCCTGTGGTTCTTCGGTCATCCGGAAGTCTACATCGTGATCCTGCCGGGCTTCGGCCTCGTCAGCCATGTGTTCGCCACCTTCTCGAAGAAGCCCATCTTCGGCTACCTGCCGATGGTCTGGGCGCTGATCGCCATCGGCGTGATCGGCTTCGTGGTCTGGGCCCACCACATGTACACGGTCGGCCTGTCGCTGTCGCAGCAGAGTTATTTCATGCTGGCAACGATGGTGATCGCGGTGCCCACCGGCATCAAGATCTTCTCCTGGATCGCGACGATGTGGGGCGGCTCGGTCGAGTTCAAGACGCCGATGCTGTTCGCCTTCGGCTTTTTGATCCTGTTCACCATCGGCGGCGTGACCGGCGTGGTGCTGAGCCAGGCCGGCGTCGACCGGATCTACCACGACACCTACTACGTGGTCGCCCACTTCCACTACACGATGTCGATGGGGGCGGCTTTCACCATCTTCGCCGGGATCTACTTCTGGATGGGCAAGATGTCCGGCCGGCAGTACCCGGAGTTCTGGGGCAAGGTGCACTTCTGGATGTTCTTCGTCGGCGTGAACCTGACGTTCTTCCCGCAGCACTTCCTCGGCCGCCAAGGCATGCCGCGGCGTTACATCGACTACCCCGAGGCCTTCGCCTACTGGAACAAGATCTCATCCTGGGGCGCACTGCTGTCGTTCGCTTCGTTCCTCCTGTTCATCGGTATCGTCGCCTACACGCTGCGCGCCGGTAAGCGGATCACCGAGAACAACTACTGGAACGAATACGCCGACACCCTCGAGTGGACCTTGCCGTGCCCGCCGCCGGAGCACACCTTCGAACAGCTCCCCGCGCGCGAAGACTGGGACAAGTCGCACGCCCACTGAGGGCCGACGGCTGAGTAAACCGCAGGCCCGGGCGGAAACGTCCGGGCCTATTTTTGTGGAACCCCGATGCTCGCACCTTGGTATGCCGCCCTCCCCGTGGTCCTGTTCCCGCTCGTCACTGAAGTCACCCGGCGACGCAGCGCCTGGCTGTTCGCAGCGGCAGCCGCAGGCTTCGGGCTTCTAGCCCTCGCGGATTGGTTCGCAGTGACCGGGCGGTTGGACAGCCTCGCTCGCTCCGATCCCTATTTTCAGGACAACTACTATGTGGTCGTGCACCTCGAATACGGCCTTTTCGTCACCGGGGTCTTCTGTGCCCTGGCGATGGTGCAATGGCTGAAGCAGCGGTTGGACCGGGAGGATCCAAGGTGGACCCGTGGGCTGTTCTGGATCCTCCTCCTCAGCATCATCGGATCCCGGCTTGTCGAGATGCTCGCGATCCCATTTGCCATGCCAAGGAGATATCTGGACTACCCTGCAGACCTGCGCGTTTTGATGGAGACCGGAAGAATACTCCACCTTGTTTCGGTCGCCGCGTTTCTTGGGCAGATCGGTCTCATGGTCGTGGCCCCCCTCTGGCGTCTGGCCGTTGGACGGCGAGGCGGGCACCGCTGATGCCCTACGAATGGAACCCACCCCTTTCCGCCGCCCCGCCCCTCGACGCCCCCGGCCATGCCGACGGCGCCCCGCCGATCGCCGAGCTGCACCTCTGGCCCTACCGCTCGCTGCCAAAGCGCGGCTTCGCCTTCCTCATCGGTATGGCCTATGTGCTGCTGCTGATCCCGGTCTCCGCGTTCATCGGCACCGTTGCGATCTGGTGGCTGCTGATTCCCGGGCTCATCGCCATTGCCGGGCTCTGGTGGTTCATCGAAAAGAGCTTCCGCGACGCCGAGATCCTTGAAGAGCTCGAAATCTGGCCCGACCACATCCGCCTCACCCGCCACGGGCCGCACAAGGCCTATGCCGAGTGGGAGGCCAACCCCTATTGGGTCACCGTCGAAATGCACCACCGGGGCGGCCCGGTGATCGACTACCTCACCCTCAAGGGCGGCCCCCGCGAGGTCGAGATCGGCGCTTTCCTGCACGAAAGCGAACGCCCTGCCCTGCGCGACGAGATCGCCCGCGCCCTGGTGCTGGCGAAATCGCGCCGCACAGGCGACAGCTAGTCAGCGCCTTTTCCGATCGGCCCAGGTGCTGGCCGGGGGCGCGGGGGCGCAGCCCCCGCCCCGCTCGCCGCAGGCGCCCGCCCGCCGCAGGCGGCGCGGGGCTTTCCACACGCGCGTCTCAACACGACCCTTTGCCACCCGACCTGACGAAAGCCATTCACATGCTCGAGCTGCGCCCCAATTGCGAGCTTTGCGACCGCGACCTCCCGCCCGACAATGCAGACGCCCGGATCTGCAGCTATGAATGCACCTATTGCGCCCATTGCGCCGAACAGGTGCTGCACGACGTCTGCCCGACCTGCGGCGGCAACTTCACCCCGAGACCGATCCGGCCGGCAAAGGCGTGGCGCCCGGAAAAGACCCTCGGCCTTGGCCACCAGCCGGCCTCGTCGGTGCGGGTTCACTCGCCCTACAGCGCCGCCGACATCCGCGCGCATGTCGGCGCGATCAAACACATCCCCCCACGGGACCGCTAGCGGCCGCACCGGGGATCGAAGCCCCGACGTAGGGCTCCGTCCGGCGCTCCGGCGACACGTCCGCGCACCAATCCGTCTCCCGTTCGGGCCGTTGACGTGCGAGCCCGGATTTGAGCGCGCCGTTTTCATCCCGAGAATTGGTGAGCTGGCTTTCCAGCTGGACAGCGGTGTCGTTCAGCCGGTGGGCGGCATCGGCGGTTTCTTCGGCCGCAGTGGCATTCGACTGGGTGATCCGGTCGAGAGCCTCCATCGCCGTCGCCACCGCGCCAATCCTGCCGGCCTGGTCATAGCTCGACGCGGTGATCTTGTCAGCCGCGCGATCGACCGAGGCGACGGCGTCGACCATGTCTTTCAGCATCGCACCGGTGGAGCGGACCATCTCCGCGCCGTTTATCACGTCCGTCCCGTTCTGGCCGATGTGCTGGTCGATCTCGCGGGCCGCTTCGGAGGCGCGCCCGGCGAGCCCGCGCACCTCCTGCGCCACCACCATGAAGCCGCGACCGGCCTCGCCCGCCCGCGCGGCCTCGATCCCTGCGTTGAGCGCCAAGAGATTGGTCTGAAACGAGATCCCATCAATCACCAGACGATCTCCATCACCTTCTTCTGGCTCGCCTCGATCGCGGCCATCGCGGCGATCGCCTTTTCGACAACCTCGCTGCCGGAGCGCGCCTGCTGCGCCGCCAGTCGGGCCTGCTGCGCCATGCTCTCGGCCACAGCGGTGTTCGACGCGGTCATCTCCGTCACCTCGGCAAGCGCGGCCTTGGTCTGGTCGATCGAGACCGTCTGGGCGGCGCTCTGCTGCAACAATCGGGCCACGTTCGTCGACAGGACGTCTGCGTCGCGCGTCACCACCGTGCCGGTTTCGTTGATCTTCTCGACAATCCCGCGCAGCTGTTCGGCAGTGACATTGACATTGTCCTTCAGGGTTGCGAATTCGCCTTCGTACACGCCCTCGATGGCCGTGTTCAGGCGG
>JGI24025J20009_10003099_pt1 | contig 11495 bp, 9 predicted proteins | sample Cruoilmetagenom3_FD_20009 | JGI IMG/M metagenome (IMG submission 20009) | reverse complement strand
ATTCCTTTAATCGCTCTTCAAGAAAACCAGACAAATTAAGGCCAAGATGACGAGCAAAGTGCAATAATTCCTTTTCCACTGAAAGTGTAAGTTTTTGCTTAGTCATACGTATTAATACGTGTTTTTAATTTAACATTTTTTATTTTTTGAAATCTGCTTTTTACATATTCTATTAGTTGACTTCCTTCTAATTTGTCACTAGAAGGTCCTGATCTTACATAAAATTCTTCCTTTTTTTGAGAAGTTTTTAAAAATACTGGTTTCGTACTTTCTTTACAATCCACCCGTAATATATGCTTTCCTTCACACTGAACAGGCTTATATGTTATTAAATTAATAAATTCAAGCCCAATTTTATCTTTTATCAAATTTTTAAAATGGAGGAGAAATTTATCAATACTGGGGAAATCATCTATTTCGATACCCACTACTTTATGGTCATCTGATACACCGACGAGGAGGATACCTCCGTTTGTATTAAGGAAAGCAACAATTGTTTTTAATACACTATGTTCAATTTTCTTATCGATTTGCTTAGTTTTTAAGTTTTTTCGTAAGGTGGATTTAAATTCCAATTTTGTACTTTCCCCTCTCGCTATTAACCCCGTTATGCTGTCAGACAAATTTGCCAATTGGAAATATTCTCTTAGAATAGATATCTTTTCTTCTATGTCGGAAATTTTTTTAGGATATTTTGTTAAATCCTGTTCGTAAGTTTTTAATTGATTTTCTAGTTCTTTAATTAATGATTTAACCTTAACTATTCCTTTTTGTGTTTTTAGATCTGGCAAATATATTTTTGTTCTCAATAATGAGTTTTTTGTTATTGTTGTTATATATCCAGATGACAGGGATTTTCTTATCATATTTCCCAGGTGTGTGTTTAAAAAATCTGCTACATATTTTGCATCTCCAGTTTCTGGTTTAAGAACTATCTGCCAATAGTTCTGGGATTTTATCTTTAAATCAGACAGTGAATCAATAGCTGGGGAAGGGCCGACACGAGGTAAATAAACACAATTTTTATATTTATTAAAACCGTTTTTTAATTTTGAACTGGGGGAATTAATTTCGGTTGTGATAGCGGCAAGATCAACAGCACTTAAATTAAATTTATGTGCAAGTGATTCAATTTCTTTTTCTAAAATAAACGCATTGAAGCTTGTGAAAGATTCATGGTTAATTAAGGCGCCTAGATGTAGAGTTTTACCTTCTTTACGCAATTTCAAATTTTTTAATAGGGTCTGTCTATTTTTTTTATCCTGATAAAGTTCTCCGACAAAAAGATTCTGAGGTTTTTCTTTTTTAATAATTAATAAGTAGGTTTGAATATTAGTTATGGGTGCAAATGTACCAGCGGGTATTGATATTATTGCATCAACATATAAACCAAACCTGTAAAGATTAGAATAAACCGATTTTTCACCCTGATATGAAATGAATCTAGGACTAACGATAAAAAATGCGATTCCTTTTTTACTTAATTTTAAAGCACCTTTAAGTAAGAGTAGATTGTACTGTTCATCCCGAATTTTAATTATATCGCCATCAATACCTAATTCTATTTCCGAATGTTTTGTTCTCCAAGGAGGCATACCGAGAATTATGTCAAACGTATCACCTATGTCCTCCAATAATAAAAATGGGTCTCCAATTCTCCATTTTATATGATTATGACTATCTAATAATTTTGAAATTTTAAGTTGTTTTTCATTTATGCATAAAGCCAAAAAATTATCCAATTTTAATTTTTGGCTAATAGGTATTATCAATGACCCCATCCCTGGCCATATATCTAACATTGATTTAATTGAAGTGTCTTTCAGATAGGATATTATAAATTCTGGGATAAATGAAGGGCTAATAATTGTACTCAATTCTCTTGGTGAAAAATATTTTTTTTGTATATATCCTAAATCATCAAAATTTAGTTCAATTCCTGCTTCTTTTATGGCTTCAACAAATGAATATAGATTGAATCTTCCATGACTTTTTAAATTTCTTAATTTATAATAGATTTCGTTGAATATTTTTATTCTTACATCTGTTTGTTTCATTGAGTTGTGTTTAAACTGTTTATGCTTATTTAATTCTTAATCCTCCTAACATTTACCCTATTTTTTATATGAAATGAATACAATTATATTATTAATTTTATGTTTTTTCAATAACTGGTATTTCTTCTAGTGTTTTGATAATCTCTTTTTCTAAATCCAGTATTTTTTGTTTGATAACTTCCGGTTTCTCATATTCGATTTCTTCATATTCGATTTCTTTATATTTTGAAATACTCAAGTCATAATCATTTTCAATAATTTCGTCTATGGGGACAAAGAAACATTTTGCTTTTCTATCATCAAATGATTCAGAATTTCTCATATTAAATTTTTCAAGTATGTCTGGTATATCACCTTTTCCATCAATGTATGTTCTCTTATCATCAAGGCTAAAACCATCAGAGGCCATATCATAGAACCAGACTTTCTTGGTGGGTTCACCTTTGGTGAATATTAACACCCCAGTTGAAACGCCGGCATACGGTTTGAAAACACCAGAGGGCATGGATATAACAGCATCTAAACGACATTCTTCAAGAATTTTTTTTCTAATATTTTTATGAGCCTTTGAACTACTAAATACAACACCATCAGGAACTATTACTCCACAACGTCCACCAGTAGCAAGTATATTATACATAAGTTCAAGGAAAAGTATCTCGGTTTTTTTTGTTTTTATCCTGAAATTTCCACTTAACTCAGATTCATCAATACTTCCTTTAAAAGGTGGATTTGCTAAAACAACATCATAATAATTCTGTTCATCATAACGTGTAGAAAGAGTATTCATTTGTTTGATATTTGGTTTTTCTATCCCATGCATCATCATATTCATAAGAGAAATACGAACCATAGTGGGATCAAAATCAAACCCATAAAAACTCTCCTCACGTAGAATTTCCCATTGTTGTTTATTTAGTTTATCTCCTTTAAAATTATATTCGTTTCCTTGATTATCGGATTTTATGAAATCTTTTGATGTATTTGCTTTCAGTATATGCTCAAAAGTGGAAACAAGAAATCCTGCGGTTCCACAGGCAGGATCACAGATACTATCTCCAACCTTTGGATTAACTAAATTGGTTATCATTTTTATGATATGTCGTGGTGTTCTGAACTGGCCATTCTTGCCAGCGGTTTTTAATTCAGATAGAAGATATTCATAGAGATCTCCCTTTGCATCACGGTTTTGTTCCTTGATATGCATGCTGTTGATGATTTTAACTGCTTCAATTAGGAGGGAAGAAGTAGGGATAGTAAAAACGGCATCTTTCATATACTGAGCATAAAGGGAATCTTTGCCACCAAGAGATCTTAAAAAAGGAAAAACTTTATCTCTTACATGCGAAAGAATTTGATCCGCTGGAAGATTCGTCCAATCTGACCATTTACAATTCTCATTTTCTTTAAAAATTGAAACATATTTTTCTCCACTTAACAATGCGTTTTGTTCCCTTGCAACATCTTCATCTTCCAATCTTTTCATAAAGATAAGATATGACATCTGTTCAATTGCTTGTAAAGGATTAGAAATACCTCCACTCCAAAACTTATCCCACAATTGATTTATTATTGATTTTAAAGTTGCTTCTAACATCTTATTTCACCACTCATGGATTTTTTTAAAATAACTTGAAAAAAATCATCAATTTTTTCTTTTGATTGGTTTTGAGTTTTTTCTAATTTATTAATATTTTTTACAACTGAACTGTAAATAATTTGAGATTCAATAGATGGAACAAGAATATCTAATTTTTTAACCGCTCCGATATTAAAGTGCTTTTGTGCTGATCCAGTTTGTGTAGATAATATTAAATTCTTTATTTTATCATTATTGATGAAACTACAGAGATATTCACTTTTAACCATATCGTCATCTGGTCTTAAAATAATTAAATCTATACAATTTGCTCCATCTAATTCTTTTGGAACAATGCAGGCCGTTCCTGGATATCCGCTTCTTACAATTAAAACATCACGATATTTAATTTTTGATTTTGATAAAATGGTATTATTATTTTCTTCCGATATATATACAAGATCATCCATTATTATTCTATTTTTTCTTACATTTAATCCCCTCAGAGCAGGAACGCCATCTGAAACATAATAACTCGCAGGTTTTACGACAATCCCAACAGTAATAAGTTTACATATATCTTTTAACTTTGCTAATTTCCAATTTTTTTCATTTTTAACAGGGTCACCAAACAATTTTAAAAAAGCGCTATCAAGATAATCAATTGTCAATTTATGCGATTGTTTTCGATATTCTTTCAACTTTTCTATTTTATCAAGTAAAGATACAATTTTCTTTTGGGTTTCAAACGGTGGAAGAACTAAATTGTAATTCTTGATGAATTGAGTATTTATACCACCGACAGCGGCGCCATGGAAATTCGCCGCAATCTGTCTTTGACCTGTAGGAGAGAAAAGATGATAAAATAGATATTTCTGATGAATTAAATCTTTTTTTCCTCTTAAAATAAATACATGTTCGTTAACTGCTGATTTTTCAAATGGGAAATCTTCATTTACAAAAGATGTTTTTCCAGTTGTTGCCCCATCTTTAACTACTAAAACGTCTCCATTATTTATCTTTCCTCGTTTTAAAGACTCATAAAAATCAATTGATATATATTTAATACTAATAAAATTGAACCCTCCAATTGAGTTTAAATGCTCACCACCTAAACTAGGAATATCTTCATCTAAATCATTTATACCGCCCTTTGGACGACTACCATTTTCTAATGTGTCTAATACATCACATAATCTCATTTCATTCCAATCATTTGGAATATTCATTTTTTCCCCTCCTAAAAATACCACTTGGGACGGGAATAGAATCTCGTTTTTTCTTGTTAACAAATACGTTTCTTTCCTCAAGTTTTTGAGATATTGTATTATTTAAATTTTCAAGATATGATGGAGAAATATTACGTAGAATATCAAGATCATCTTCTGTATCGAGTTTAATACCCCAGGAAAATGAATCCTCCTCTTTTTTATATTTTATTATATTTCTTCCTGCGATAGTGTGAGGAACTCTAAAATTAAGTTCATTTAGAATTAAATGTCGAATTAAAGAAGCAGGTGTGACTCCCTTTCGTTCACAATAGGACTTGAATAAAGTTAATTCATTTGCAGGTAACTTTGTTGATACTGAACGATATTCCATAAAAGGTGATTATTTTTTGTGTTTATAAATTTTTATGTAAACCTTTGTTGACCATTTTATTTCATTTTGATTTCATTACATTTCTTGATAATAATCTTCAAATCATCTATCTGGAAATAATCAAGAGGATGCTCATTAGCAAGAGGGGGATTTGCTAAATCAATGATTTCAATGTGCTTTCTTTCAGCAAACACTTTTTTCAATAACCGTAAAAACTCTAACTGTTTAGAACTATAATGTGATTTCTCAAGTATGAACTCATCAAATCGTCGTTCAATCATTATCTTTGGATCATACTCAAAAGACAACCCAATTATATCCCTCAGAAACTGTAAAAAATCAACCTTTTGATACTTCTGCACATTCTCAATGATAAGACTTGGTCTTAACGATGATAACTGTAATTCAAGTTCCAACAACTCATGAGCAGTTATACCATCACCATCCTTAATTTTCTTTATAAGTGGATTCTTTTCAAGAAATTCTTTCAATTCAGCATCTTCCTTAATCTCTTTTTCAAACTGTTTCTTCGTAAGGACAAGATCAGGTGCATCAATCTGAATAATCTTACGTGGATCCGGCTCATAATATCTCATCAATGGAGCCATCTCTCTTACCAAAAACTCAACATCTTCAAAGGTTAAATCTTCCCAAAATTTCCCCTGTAAAACACTTAAAATATTATCTCTATTATCACTTATTTCAGAGAGGCTATCTCGACGAAGAATATTTTCACACAGTCCCTGAACATATATACCAATCTTATCTATCTGCTCCTGTCTTCTATCAAGGATATAACCAAATAATTTCTCAACCTGTAATATAAAAGAGGAAATGTTGACATTCTCACCTTGACTGGTTATCATCAAAGGGGAAATCTCATTTAGTAAATCCCCAGTATGTCTATCAAGATCAAATGATGCATCCTTTATTTTCTGAATCATTGGAAGTTTTTCTCTAACAATAAATGATTCATGATCAAGATTGTTGATAGTGTCAAGTATTTTTTTTGAAATTAGAGTTTTTTGTTCATCATTTAGAGATTTTTCAAGAAGTTTAACTCTATTTTCAAATATCTGGGTAATAACATCCTTTACAGAGGGTTTCTCCGGTGATACATTAAACGAATGATATTCAATGTTAGAATGGCCACCAATTAAAAAATCAAATATTTGAAAATTCTTCTTCTCACGATCCGGTAACCATTCTGGATGCTTACATGCGTTAAGATTACGAGTTCCACGACCAAACATCTGCCAAAAACGAGTATGGGAAAACACAGGTTTCACAAAAACAAGATTACAAATCTCTGGAATATCAACACCAGTATCCAACATCCCTACAGAAAGAGCAACCCGGGGTTCGGATTCCAATTGAAAACGTCTAACCTCATCTTCCGCACGATCCATATCAGAAGTAATAACCTGAACTTCATTACTCAATAGGGGAAAGACCTTGCCAAAAATTTTTTTCATATGCTTGGCATGACGTTGACTGGCACAGAAAAAAATAGATTTGCAGGGTTTTCCCTCATTGGATTTATAACACATATATATGAATTCTCGGATGATAAGTTCATTTGTTTTATCATCCATAAAAACATGGTCAAATTGAGAACCGGTAAACTCTGTTACTTCTGGATCAAGTTCTTGTCGTCGTAATTCATCTTTCAAACCCTTGGGGAGTTCTGCACCTTTTATACCCAATGCAAGATTCTTTGTGTTTACCTCAATGGCCTTATATGGAACAAGAACAGTATCAACAATCGCTTCATCATATGAATATTCAACAGTCGGTTTTCCCGGTTCGCAACCAAATAAATCATAGGTATTTTTTGATTCATGCTCCCGTGGTGTAGCAGTCAAACCAACCTTAATAGCATCAAAATACTGGAAAAGAAGATTATTCTTATCATAAATGGAACGATGTGCTTCATCAAACACAATTAAATCAAAAAACCCTGGGCTAAACCGTTCAAATAACCTTTTTGGTTTTCCACCCATCATGGTTTGAATTGTTGAAACATACAACCTCCCAGTAGTGGAAAACCCCTGGCGAAGATCAACAACTGGTTCAGTAAAAAACTGTTTAAAACCATTAGCTTTTGCTTGATTAGCAAGCGCAATCCTATCCACTAAAAACAAGACATTACGGACAATATTTGCATTGATCAGAACACTTATTATGGCCATTGCAACTCTTGTTTTACCTGTTCCTGTGGCCATATGAATGAGTGCTTTTTTATGACCTTTGGAAAAATGTTCACTCAATTCACGAACTATCTGAATACTGCGTGGACGATCTATTATTCGAGGTTCAATTTTTACTGAACTAGGATTTCTTCTTTTGATAAACAAGTCTGCTCTACGGGAAAGATCTTCCTGAGAGAAAGGTCCGCTAACCTTGGTTTCAATGCCAAACTCGTCTATAAAAAGCCAAACACGGCCATTTGTAAGAAAAATCGGTATCTTCCTGTTTATCTGCTTCTCAATATCTTTTGCATAGGTTCGTGCCTGTATTCTGCCATTTTTTTCATCCTTGGAAAAGCGTTTAGCTTCAATGATTGCCAGAACTGATCTATCCTCATCTAATAAAACATAATCAATAAATCTATCAACATTTTTTTCTATATTCCCATCATAAAATACAAAATTTTTGGTAATAAAATCAGATTTTACAGAGTTAACTTCCTCTTGAACATATTTTTTTAGCCATCCTCTTTTTTTTAATTCTGGATCAATGAGTTTTTTTCTTGTTTGTGATTCACTTTTTATCTCCACTCTATTTTCATCGACCATTCAATTTAATTAATAACTTCGCATCCTTAAAAATATGTTTCTATTTTAGTTACTATGATCCTTAAAATCTTAAACCATATTTCGTTTCTAATTGAATTGTTTTTTTATCTAAATAGCTCTTTTTCGATTAATTTCATATATTTGTTAACATAAAACATATCGGGATCGTATTTTGTGGGTCTGACTCTAATTTCAAATTTTGGGTTATATACATCTGTATTATCAAATAAGATTAGGCCAATGCCAAAAATTATGCATAAGGTATCAAGTCGTGAAATATCATCGACAGACGATTGTTTAGGAACAACAATATAACATCTGTGGCTGAATAATCTATAGGCGCAAGCCTGGCCGAATGCTGTAATTAGATCTCGGGAATCCGTTTTTATTTCAGCTGATGTTATTTCTGTAGGAAAAGAGATCATATCACTCCTGAGTGATTCTCTTTTTCCTATAACATCGGGCGTACCCCATTTATCTCTGAATTTGTTTCCACCAAGCGGTATTGCTTTGTCGCAATCTTCATTTTCTTTTAACCAGACCGCAAAAGGTTGATAAAATTCCTCCTCCACAATTTTTCCTGTTTTTTTATTAATTTTTTGTTCTTCTCGAATCTCTTTTTCTCTGAAATAAGTATGACGAAAAAGTCCTCGCGCCGGTTTATAAATCTCATTTGGGATTTGTTGGTCTAAATTCCATACCGTCCCATGAATGGTATTGACAGGGATAGCTGGATGGTGACTATGTACCTCTCTTACTAGATCTGCATAGCGAACACCTTCAGGATTGGATTTAAGTATTTTTATAGCAGCAGATTTGATTTTTTCTCTTTTAGTAATCTTTTCTTCGGTCATCATATGGGATTTAATAATTTTAAATAGCCCTCCTAAAAATTTTAATGAATAGAAAGTATAAATTACTTTTGTAATATAAAATTTTATTAATTTTTAAATATAAAAATAGTTATTAATAAAAAATGATATTTTATACAATATTTTGGGCTGGTTTGTCTATAATGTATGTTATTTTGGGTTTATATTCACGAAAATATTCAAAAAATTTTGCGGGAACTTTTGAAAAATTAGCCTACGGTGCTTCCACTGGGCTGGATGAGAAAAGTTTTGAAGATACGGATGAAATGAATAAATTTAGGCAACAAGAGTCTGATATTATCCAAAAAAAAGACAATGAAATAGAAATTATACACGGAGATTTTATTAAAAAATATATTAATATATTTTCTTATATCAATTTTGTTACAGGTGGTTTAGCAGCATTGGCTGCTATAGCAAATTTAAATGAATTTATTGATATTATTGATGCATTAAAATCTATGTTTTTCCATTAAATATTTCGAATTATGGTAAAGAATGTTATTCTCTAATTTATTTAATATAATTTGTATTTAATCCTCAAAATGGCCAATTAATTTGAAAATAATATTTATAGGATATAATCCTTATATTCGGATAACTTAATTGGCTCCCTTACTATATCAGCGGACTTCCACAGGAACTGTTCCAGATCCTGCAAAGTCAGTTTTTCCTCGATAGATCTTCTTTGGATAGACATCAATTTTCCTCCGTCTCATAAAGTAATAACCCTGCATCTTATAATGCCTTGAGGGCAGAAAGATCTTCTTTTTAAGTTTTAGCGCAATGGATATAATTGTCTTTAATGTTTTTATTTTATAGATAAGTAATTACTTTTTTTTATCACCGACATCATCAAGAATATCTTTAAGGAGACAAAAAAAACCATATTCTCCACGCTTTGACCTCATCTCCTTTTTCTTTCTATCTCTTATCACTTTATCATCAATAATTTTTGGGGTAATGTCGCTTTCTAGTTCGCCGGATTTGCTTAGGATACGTGAAATATAGTTAGATACAGAGATTTCACCCAAGACATCGTAATGAGCAACTAAAAACAGGGGATACACTGACATCATGAAATCATCTAATAATTCATAACAGAGAAATAATGTGGATAAATGGTAAGTATAATTTTTTGTTGTATTCATGATTTCTCCGATTTTCTTATCAGGAAAAAAAAGTTTTTGAAGGACAGTTGCTAATTCCATATTGCAGCGAATTTCATACTTTCCTCCTGTTTTTACTAACCATTCTGGTAGAGCAAATTCCTCCCTAATTTCAAATGTGCCATCCTGGCGTTTTACCCTAATTTTTTTTTTAGTATAATTTCTATCACAAAAACTCATTAATGCAGAGGTCAATAGGCAAAAAAACATCGGTTTATCCAATGGGTCATTATGATGTTTTCCCCATTCACTGATTTTTTCTCCTATATGCATTCGGCTTAGATCGTATCTAATCTTCCGTATTGTTTTCAGGTGTTTTTCAATTTCATTTGCACTAAAATCAATCTCGTCTGTGTAATCATAATATTTTTCAAAATAAGTTCTTGGAAACCCGTATAGATGAAAACCGGGGACGTCGCAATACAAGTCATAAGGGGATGTATCTTGTATGATATGTGAGTCACCCACCTTCAATAATTCTTCATTGCGTAGAGCGTGACTTCCAAGGGACCAGTAGCAAAGATTTGCAACCCCCTGATCTTTATATAACAAGTTATATTCCGACATTGTATTGAGATATTTCAATACGGTATTTTTGACTTCATCATGACCCATTTCACGGACTTCATTGTATGCCTGGGTAGTGGTTAGCTCCCCTTTTTCTTTTATAACTTTATATATAGAAATAGTAAGTGGTCTCGTTATAAGGTCTTCATATGAGCAATTCAAAAAATATTTCCTTTTTTTAATGCCTTTATTTGTCATGCTAAATCGTATGGGGTATAAGCATACACATATGCATAGCATATATATAATCATTTATAAATTACTATATGTGAATAATATGAAAATGACTACCATATCAGTAACTCAAGGGCAATACAACAAATTGAAGAATGAAGGACAAAGGCTTGGCTCGTCGATGGCATCTATAGTAAGGATGGCCGTGGACAAATATTTTTGTGAACGGAGTGAAAAAAATGAGTAGGGATAAAGTTCGGGAGTCATCAAATGGGGGGGAGGGGGGTGTCCCATGACGCAACAGCTGAGCCATATGGTAGCGATGGCAGCCAGCCTTTCTTATGCCTTCCATGCTTATTATATTTATATTTATCGGTTGATTGCAAATCTTACTACTATACATTGTTGCGCTGGGACACACCCCCCTCCCCCCGTAATATTAAACAGGAAAGAGGTGATAATCTGAAGGACCACATACAAACCCCCAAGGCATTTGAAGATGATTATCTGCCCGAGAAGATCACACAAAGAAAAACAGAGGTAAGCTATATCGATCTTGTTTTGCAGAGAAAAAGCGGCAATCTTGCAGTAGTGGGTTCTACGGGTTCCGGCAAGACAGCATCAATAAGAGTGGCACTGAAGGAACATAAAAATCTGCGCCATATCTACATCCCCTG
>JGI24025J20009_10003097_pt1 | contig 11496 bp, 10 predicted proteins | sample Cruoilmetagenom3_FD_20009 | JGI IMG/M metagenome (IMG submission 20009) | reverse complement strand
GACTGTGGGGAGTTGTTAATTGCTCGTTCTGGATATTTCACTCGGATTGTTGGTTTAGATGATCAAGGCAAGTGCCTGAACTGCGGACATAAATTGGATGGCTTTCTCATTTCTGCATAAATTGGATCATTTAATGCTGAGTTTTCGATTTTAGTGACAAACTTGAAAGATTATAATAACCGAAATCAAATGAAATTAAAAAAACTCTTGATTTTTAGATTTTATAAGATTTGTTTATCAAATATTAACATTTGGATGATATAAAATAGGTTATAATATTGATGAAAAACAGATATGATATCTCTCCAGACGGAGATTTTAGAATCAATCTAAGCCCATTGACGCTATGGGTAACCCGTCAATGGCTTTTTTATCGCGTTATGAGACAATAACAAACGATAAATGAAAGACAAAGATAGAATAAATAGGAGCATTTTGCGTATATGAGTTCAAATATTAATATTTCTGACGATCCAATTTCTAAGAATAATCTTGCCAATTTCTTAGAGGAAGGTGAACCAGAAGATTCAGAAATGGCATATGAGGAGCACATCTCTGATCATACAGGAATAACATCAGATGACTCAGTCAGTTTATATTTAAATGAAATGAGTCGTGTACCTTTGCTTTCTCGGGAAGAAGAGATTGTCTTGGCCAAGAAAATGGAAATTGGACGGCAAGCTCGATTAACAATGATTGAAAGTGAAGGTGATATAATTAATTTTGAAGAAATTGAGGTATTAATTCGCGAGGGGAAAGATGCACGAGAATACCTGATCAAGGCAAATATCCGATTAGTAGTCAGTATTGCAAAAAAATATCGCCGCTATGGTTCTTCATTCCTAGACTTGATACAAGCTGGTAATGTTGGTTTGATTCGTGCAGTTGATAAATTCGATTACTCACGTGGAAATCGATTCAGCACGTACGCGACCTGGTGGATTCGCCGGTCTGTTCTGAGGTTCTTGAATCAAAAGGAACGCACCATTCGACTACCGAATTATTTAAGCAATCGGTTGAGAAAGGTCCGGCATGTAACACGTGATCTTGCTCAGACATTGGGCCGGCAGCCAACCTTAGATGAGATTTCTGAACATGTGGAGCAGGACTCTGAAGAGCTTCGACAGCTGATCCACTATGCTCGCTTACCAATCTCATTGGACAAACCAGTTGGTGAGGATGGCGAAAGTGAGTTATTGCATTTCATAGAAAACGAGAACGCTGTAGTACCGTTTAATTCCGTTCAGCAAAATTTGCTTGAAGAAGATATTGAAAATGCATTGGGAGACCTTTCAGATCGAGAAGCAAGTATTATCAAGTTGCGTTTTGGCCTGGAAGGCAATCGAAGCCATACATTAAAGGAATTGGGTGAGATATTTGGTGTAACACGTGAGCGGATACGTCAAATTCAACAAAAGGCTTTGCGAAAACTCCGAAGCCCACAAAACCAAAGCAAACTTCGGAACTACCTCTAAAATATAAGAAATTCAAATGAAAAGGTCAAGTTTTGGCCTTTTCTTATTTAACCCCTGATTAGTTATTAATAGCAATTTGATAAATTAGATACCATTATCTCAATAATTTCGAGGAAGAGAATATGAACATTCAATCGATTTTTCAAGATTGGTTATCAACCTTCACTCAATTTCTTCCAAAGGTGATTTCAGGGATTGTCATATTCATCGTGACAGTCATTGGTTCGGGATTTCTCGCAAAATGGGTTCGACGTTTGGTCAAGAAGAAAATTGAGGATAGAGAAATACTTCAACTTATTTTCTTGATCACCCGGTGGACTGTGTTGATTATCGGAACTGTTTTAGCGCTTGATCAGGTCGATTTCGATGTGACGGGTTTCATTGCAGGTTTAGGGGTGGCAGGTTTCACCATAGGTTTTGCATTACAGGATATTGCCAAGAATTTTATCTCTGGTTTGATGCTGCTTTATCGTCAACCTTTTAATTTGGGAGAATTCGTGACGGTCGCTGATCATATGGGAACAGTCAAGGAGATAAATATTAGGGATACTGTTATTGAGACTTTTGATGGTGAAATTGTCATCATACCAAATTAAGATGTATTAGAAAATCCCATTGTCAATCACACACATTCTAAACTAAGACGCAGAACCGTAATGATTGGTCTTGGCTATGAAGAGGATGTGACACATGCCGCCGAAATATTCCTCAAAGCCATTAAGGATGTGCCAGGAGTTGAAAGAGATCCTTATCCTAAAATAAGAGCTTCAGAGTTGGGAAATTCAGCATTACAACTCGCGGCAACCTTTTGGGTGGCCCAAAATCAAAATAATATGCTGGATGTCCATTCGGAGGTTGTTAAATCGCTTAAAGAGGCAGCTGATAATAATGGAATTAATCTTCCATATCCTGTGCAGACAATCTTGCTAGAAAGTCTCAAAGAATAGCAGGATTATCAGTCAATCTTACAGGATAAGTAATTACAGTACATGGGGGATCAATACGAAAGAATTCTTAAAATCAACCTTCTGGTGCTCAGCGCATCGCTCATGTGTTACTTAATCCAGATTCCATCCTCCATTCAACTAATACTTGGATTGTTTATCATTAAAAAGACGAAACCAATACATTGAGCTATTGGTCAGCCTTTCATCTAAGGATTGGGACAAGCATTGCCAATTATTGTGTCTCCATATCGGCGTGTGGTTGGAATAATCTGACATGTAACTTTGTGGAATGTTTTAATTGGTGGATATAATAAGAATTGGTTAAGTGATTAGGAGAGCATTGTGACAGGCATTTCACTTCAGCAGGGGATAATCTATGGTCCAATATTCTCACGTCGAATTGGACGGTCCCTGGGCATCAATTTATTGCCAATAAATGAAAAATTGTGTTCGTTTGACTGTATTTATTGCCAATATGGACGGACAAACGTCCATACGATTGACCCCAGACCTGAAACCTTTCCATCTGTTGATTCTGTGCTTTCTGCAATAGAGTATGCGTTGAAGAAGCCACGAACTATCAATTATCTAACTTTTTCTGGAAATGGTGAGCCAACTTTGCATCCAGATTTTCTTGAGATAGTCAAGGGTACCAGGCGGCTCATGGAGCAATTTCGGCCAGATACAAAATTAGCCCTTTTCTCAAATTCATCATTAATAAATAAACCTTTGGTCATTTCTTCTTTAGAATTGATTGATTTACCTATGATGAAACTTGATGCAGGTGATGAGGGAACTTTCCAGGCAATTAACCAGCCCGTGAGGTCAGTAAGATTTTCTGAGATTGTTCAGGGATTGAGAACAATACCAAACCTTGTTATCCAAAGTATGCTAATTGATGGTTGTTTAAACAATATTCAAGGAGACAACTATAAAAACTGGGTGAGGACAATTGTTGATCTCGAGCCACAAGCCGTCCATATTTATTCTGCTGAACGTCCTACTAATTATCGTTCAGTCAAAAGTGTTCCCCCAACCAGATTAATAAGAATCAAAAAGGATCTGCAAACGAATTATGGTCTGAGTGTACAGGTTTATTGGCGCGAGTGACCAATCAATTTCTTGACATTCAGGGTGTAATCTGGGAATTCAGACAAACATTCCCCAACGCAAGTGTTCTGAGATCAATCAACAAGTGCTTGAGTTGATCGACTTCCTCCTCATGATCTCAGAACGTCCTTGTTTGGCAGGAATTTCTCTCCTACAGCAATCATTCAATAAGTGATCAGGATTGAGTTTGATATTCCTTCCTGTTCTTCGATTTTTCTCATAAGTTAATGTTTTTGTTAATCAAATGACATTGTTAAATGCTTAGTATTTCAGGATTTTCAAGTTTTTCCACCAACTCTGCCAAGAAATTTGCTGCTACTACACCGTCCACGATACGATGATCTGCAGCTAAAGTAAGCATCATGATTGGGCGAACATTGATGGAATCTTCATCATCAACGACTACAGGACGGCGCTTAATGGCGCCAACAGACAGGATAGCGGACTGCGGTGGATTAATGATTGAAGTAAAGGAATGGATTCCATACATACCCATATTGGAGATGGTAAATGTTCCACCCTGGATTTCTTGAAGAGTAAGTTCTCCATCATGTGCACGTTGGGCCAAATATTTTATTCGCTTATTCAATTCGTTGACCATCATCTGATCAGCATTATGTAACACAGGAACAATGAGCCCATTCTCCAATGCGGTTGCAATCCCAATATTGATTTCTTTCCAAAATGTGATTTTGTTCTCTTCTAAGGAAGAGTTGAGGTAGGGGTGATGTTTCAGGCACCATGCAACGATTCGAACCAGATAAGCAGTCAGGGAAATCTTTGGCAAGCCTTCTTTAACTGCCATTTCATTCATCAGTTTACGGTTAGCTTCGAGGTGACTCATGTCCACTTCAACTGTTTGGTAGATATGTGGAGTCGTCTGGTAACTGGATGTCAGACGTTCTGCAATTCGCTGCCTCATGATGCTGATATCAATCGTCTGGCCAGCCAGATCCATTCTACCTATCGGAGCGGGAGTTTTATCTGTTTGGGATATATATGCTTTGACATCTTCAGCCTGAACGCGATTTCGTGGGCCTGTTCCCTTAATCAGATTGAGGTTAACTGATTCTTCCTTCGCAATCCGTCGGGCTAATGGAGTTGCAGGTGTTTCAACTCTCGGTGTAATTTCTTCTGGTTCCTCAGAGACGACATTAAGTTCTTGTTTAGCTTCATCAAGGGTTGATGAAGATGCGCTTTCCTGAGAGGCAACGGAAGGTTCTTCTATTTGTTCCTCCGATTGGTCATCGCTGGGTAAATCAGCGTCAGTTTCACCTTCCTTGAGGACATAAGCGACAACTTTTGTTACAGGCGCGATTTCGTTTTCATGATACAACAATCCAGCAAGTTTACCTGTAGCTGGTGCTTCTATTTCACTTGTGATCTTATCAGTCTCAACAACAATGACAGGTTCGCCTTTTTCTATGTGGTCACCTTCTTTTTTCAGCCACTCGATTATTGTGACACTTTCCTGATCCATATCCATTTTTGGCATGATAAAAGGGATGGGCATTTCTCAACTCCTCTTAATATTCATTTTTAACAACGGCCCGAATTTCACGGATGATATCTTCTTCTTGCGGTACAGCAGCTCTTTCTAATATCCGGTTATAGGGTATCGGAATATCTTTTCCAGTCAAACGGCGCATGGGGGTGTCGAGGTAATCCCAGGCAGGTGACTCAGAGATAGAAGCCATCACTTCTCCTGCCCACCCCGCGGTCTTAACCGCCTCGTGAACAACCAGCAGCCGACCTGTTTTCTTTACGGATTTTGCAATCGTTTCAACGTCTAAGGGACGGAGGGTCCTGGGGTCAACAATTTCAACGGATATTCCTTCTGTGCTCAACTTTTCTGCTGCGTCTAAGCTTTTGTGAACCATTATTCCTGTTGTAACAACGGTGATATCAATGCCTTCGCGTTTAATATCTGCTACACCAAGAGGTATTGAGTATTCACCTTCGGGAACTTCACCCTTAGATTTGTACAGCATCTTATGTTCGACGAAACAAACTGGATTAAGGTCACGAATGCTGCTGATAAGCAATCCCTTTGCGTCGTAAGGTGTTGATGGTGCAACGACTTTTAAGCCTGGGATGTGCATAAACAGCGTTTCTAAGCATTGAGAATGTTGGGCTGCAGCGCCTGAGCCTGATCCATTTGGCATACGAACGACCATTGGAACCTGTGCTTTTCCACCAAACATATAACGCGCTTTCGCTGCCTGGTTGACCAAGGGTTCCATTGCAAGCATTGAGAAATCCATAAACATAATTTCAACAATTGGTCGCATTCCGACTAACGCGGCACCTGTAGCAGAACCAACGATACAACATTCTGATATGGGAGTCACTCGCACTCGTTCCGGGCCAAACTCATCTAACATTCCAGCACTGACCCCAAATGCGCCGCCATATACCCCAATATCTTCACCCATAAGAAAGACTTGCTCGTCACGACGCATCTCTTCTACCATTGCATCATGTATTGCTTCTCGATAAGTAATTTCAGGCATATACCCACTCCGTAAGATTCTTTACATCTGGTTCAGGTGAATTTTCAGCAAATTCTACAGCTTTTTCAATCACCTTTTCCATTTTCTTATCAATTTCTTCAATTTGTGTTTTGTCAATAAGATTCGCTTCTAAAAGTAAATTTTCAAATCGTTTGATGGGATCTTTCTTCTTCCACATTTCAATTTCTTCTTTTGTGCGGTAAAGATTCCGGTCACTTTTTGAGTGCCCCATCCAACGGTAAGTTTCCACTTCAAGGAATACTGGTCCCAATCCAGATCGAGCATGGTTGACAGCCTTTTGCATGAACTCAACAACAGCAAGTGCATCATTCCCGTCGATGAAATAAGCTGGAATGCCATATGATTCAGCTCGATGTGTGAAAGGTACCTTTGCTGAGACTTTTTCAACTGCTGCTGACATGCCATAATGATTATTTTCGCAAAGATAAACGACAGGAAGTTTCCAAATCGCTGACATATTGAGAGATTCATGGAAAATTCCTTCATTTGCCGCACCATCTCCAAATATCACCAGTGCCACCTGGTCGGTTTTCTTCATTTGGATCGCAATTCCAACGCCTGGTGCTAATTCCATACCTCCACCAACGATCCCATTTGCACCCAGGTTGTTGGCACTGATATCAGCAATATGCATGGATCCGCCACGGCCATGACAGAAGCCAGTCTCTTTGCCGAGAAATTCAGCCATCATCTTATTTACATCAGCATCACTGGCAATGAAATGCCCGTGTCCCCTGTGATGATTGATGAGATAATCGGTATCTCTCATTACAGTACCAGTACCAATCGCGACACCTTCCTGACCGATAGAAAGGTGCATGGTACCATGTACTTTCCCCAGGGCGTAGAGTTTCGTTGCCATTTCTTCGAAATGACGGATCTCAACCATTGTTTGGTACATTTCAATCAAATTTTCTTTTGTAAGACCAAGTTCATCTGCTTTATTAAGGATATCGGTCGTTGGCTTATTATCATATTTTTCTTTAATTTTTTTAGTACCCATAGAGTCCTTCCAATTTTAAAAAATAATTACTTCTTAATTTGTTCGATTCAAAACTTCTGAGATCGTTTTCATGTCTGACACCAAAGTGTTGATTAAGCAACCTCTCAAAGCACCGATGATTGGGTCAATCTTAGCTGGTCCACCAGCGACTCCAATCCTGACAGGGATCTTCATAAGATCCTCTAAAGAAATTCCAATCAGCTTGTTTTGAAAATCTTGTGCAGTCATGTTTCCGTTGATGTCAAAGAAACGACCGCACACATCACCTATAGCACCCGTTTTTTGAATTTCCAGTATCTCCTTTCTCGTTACATAGTCTGCAAGGTAAAAACTACAATGTGCAATATCGGAACTCCCCACGCCCAATAATGCAATATCTGCCCGTTTACCCTGGCTTAAAGTTTCTTGAATACTTCTGTTTTCTAAGAGTGATTCAGCAATATTTTTATCCTCAACCAGAAATGGTGCGTTGATATAAAATCCTTCAGCGTCAAGCTTTTCAGCCAATCTTCGAACAATAGCGTGTGCATCATAATCTTCAATACGTGCACCCAGAGCGCCTAACAACTGAACAATCTTAATTTCCTGTAATGATGAGGAGGATTCTAATTCTTCAACTGTTGTGCTAATTGCAGTCCCCCAGGATGTTCCAATGACCCAACCAGGTTTAAGGAGGGTCATTAATTCATCTCCTGCAGCTTTTCCTAACAATCGTAAATTCAGCGAAGATTGATCGACAACAATTACTCGGGCATTTATCAAATCAAAACGTTTGATCAATTGCTGCGCAAGTAGATGATCCTCTTTGAGAGGGCGGTTAATTTGGATCTGGATTATGCCGGAATTTCGAGCTTCTTTCAGCATACGTGAAATATTAGATCGAGTGACGCCTATAATCTTTGCAATTTCAGCCTGGTTTTTCCCTTCCAGGAAATACATTTCAGCTATATCTGCTAAAAGACTTTGGCGATCTTTAGGGGTGTTTGTGTTATCCACTACCGCACTTCACTTCACAAATGTCATAAGAATTTCACTAATGTGAATATTACCATCCATATTCTCATATGTCAAATTGCTACAGCTACGGATTCTTTTGGCCATCGAAGTGGGTTGTGAGTTAACAATAGTGTGGATATACAAAACAAAATGTTAATCTGCTATTTACAAATGATTCATTATTTGATATAATGAGAACGTTCTTACTAAATTTTCAGTTAGGTCAGTTCTGTTGTTTGCAAAATTATAAAATTTTATTGACTGCGATAATTTATTTTGACCGGAAGGTATTAGAGTAAATTTATGCCTNGTACACTTTTGTTTGGACTTATTTTGTTCGACATTATTGAAGGCAAGAAGTATGTAGGGGGACCAGCAATCAACATCGCTTTACACATGGCATATCATGGCTATTTGCCTACACTTGTTTCGTGTGTGGGTAATGATGACTTAGGTAGTACTGCGATAAGATTACTTGAAGATAATCATGTTTCTGTTAATTATGTCAATACAGATTTTGAGCATGAGACGGGGTGGGTCAAAGTTTTTCTTGATAACAAAGGAAATCCAAGTTTTGAGATCATAAAACCAGTTGCTTATGACTTTATTTCCTTAACTGACGCACAAATTTCAGCTTTGTCAAAAGAGTCTTTCGATATTATATATTTTGGGACCGTTGTACAAAGAAATTACACTAGCAAAAAAACCCTTAAGAGGCTTATTCGAGAAGTCCCATCGAGGAAAATTTTCTTTGATATCAATTTACGCCCGGGTCATTATTCAAAAGAGGTAGTGGACTTCTCATTGAGTCACACAGATATTCTTAAACTAAATGAGGAGGAGTTACTTCAAGTTGCAGATTTGTTTGATGTTGAATCAACAAATGAAGCGTATTTAATTGAATGGATGTTCAGGAAGTATCCCTCAAGAATTATTCTATTGACAAGGGGAGAAAACGGGGTGAGTGTCTTCACCCCAGGAGCAAGGGAAGATATCGCAGGTCTAAAAGTAAAAGAAACAGTTGGCTCTGGGGACGCTTTTTCCGCAGGGTTCATAATGGAATATTTGAACAGTAGCGATGTTATACTCGCTGCTCACAAAGGCAATGAATTAGGTGCATTTGTGGCAACAAAATCCGGGGCTGTTCCTGAATTGGATGAAAAGTAGTCAGGTATTTCGGCTTATTAGTTTCTTTGTTTAAAGCTTAGCTTGGAGAATCAATGACAACAATCATCGATGTAGAGAAGAGGAGCGGTGTTTCTCGTTCAACTATCTCCAGATATTTAAATGGCAAAGGTGTGAGACCAGAGAACAAAAGGAAAATTGAGGAAGCTATTGAAGCATTAGCATTCATGCGCAATCCTATGGCCAGTGGGTTAAAGACCAGCAAAACATACACAGTGGGTTGCGTTTTTCCTGATATCACTGATCCGTTTTTCCCTGGGATCATTAAGGTATTTCAGGAAAAAATGCTTAAAAGTGGATATCAAACGATATTCAATACGTATGGAAACGAAATTGAGCATGAAGTCGAGCTGGTACGTTCACTTGCTAATAAACGTGTCGATGGATTAGTAGTGGCAACAAGTATGAGAGATGGATACCATATTCAAGATTGTCTTGATAGTGGTTTGCCCGTCATTATGTTAGATAGGCTTATTGAGGGTTTGAGTTGTGATAGCGTCACGGTAGATAACTATCAATCTGTTTACGATGCAATCTCATTAGCAATTAGAAAAGGCCACAGAAAAATCGGTTACATTCGAGGTCGTGAACTATATACAGATTTGGTCAGATTAAGGGGATTTAAAGATGCACTTGAGAGAAGTGGGATTGAGATTCCAGAAGAGTATATAGTCATTGCTGATACCATTGAGCATGATTCAACGCGGCAGTTCATGCGGTTGATGAATCTTCCAGATCCACCAACATTGATTTTTTGCTCGAATGTTTACTACACCATGGGAGCTGTTGAGGCCATGCTTGAATATGGACTTAATATTCCCAAAGATGTTTCTATTATGGCTTTTGATCCATTATCTTCTTTCCCATATTATGGCTTCACTAATTGTTTTCGACCTCAGTTTGCAAGTATCGTTCAACCGATGGAGGAAATCGGACTTAAAACCGCCGAATTATTATTGCACAGGTTAGAAAAGGGTATGGAAGACTATACCCCAATCACTGTTGAACTAAAGACGATTTTTACTATGACTGAATCTGTAGCTGATTTATCTTAGTGGTGTGTTAAGGAAAATTAAATTCTAAAGGAGGTCATTTTGAACTTGCTTTGATAGATATGAATGAGCTATATCAATATTCCAAAGAACAATGGACTAATTACGCTGAGGAAGCATATAACCTCGGTTTTAAATACGAAAAAAACTATCATGGATGTGGACAGTGCACCATAGCAGCAGTATTTGACACCCTCAATATCAATAATGATGCCGTTTTTCAATCTGTGACAGTTTTAGCTGGTGGATTGGGATTATTCGGAAAAGCTACATGTTCAGCGTTAACGGGAGCTGCATTGATTTTTGGCTTGATCTATCCACGGCGAAGAGAAAACTTTGATGGCGATCGGGAAAACAAATATCGAACCTATTCAATGGCACAAGAGATGCATAAAAGGTATTTAATGCATTACGGAAGTATCATTTGTCATGATATCCATTTAAGAATTATGGGGAGATCGTTCGATTTACGTCGTGTTGATGAACGAAAATGTTTTGAAAAGGCTGGCGCGCACGATAATAAATGTACTAAGGTTGTTGCCTTAGCGCCGTCGAAATAATTGGTGAAGAATTGATGAAAGACGAGCAAGAGGTATTGAAATAACATCAACAAAAATAGAAATGGCAGGTGTCGTTAAATATAATTAATTAATGGAATTATGATCGTGTTTTTCAATAATTTACACATTAGCTTTTTAGTTATTTGAGTCCACCGAAAGTTAAATTTATGATAAAATCGTTGGAGATGGTCAGCAATAAGTAAAGGAGGCACATCGAAAAGAAAGAAAAATGAATCATAGTTTTGAGAGTATAAGTATTATTTAGCTTAAGAAGTGAAACATTAAATTTATAGAAAATAATCTAATGATGAATATATAATTCTTTTAGTGGCATGTGTACCAACAGAGTAAGAAGCAAATGCTGAAGATTCTACTACGGGTATCGTGTTTCCTAAATGTGTAGCATTAGATAAAAATATAAATAAAGCCAGTATGCTGGCATCGTTATTTTATTAGCTGAAATATGGAAGTAAGGATTTGGAGAAAATATGAGTGTTCCAATTCTAGAAATGAAAAATATCACCAAGGAATTCCCTGGTGTCAAGGCACTCGATGATGTGAGCTTCAGTGTAGAAACACAAAACATCCACTGTTTGGTAGGAGAGAATGGCGCTGGTAAGTCAACTTTGATGAA
>JGI24025J20009_10003096_pt1 | contig 11497 bp, 10 predicted proteins | sample Cruoilmetagenom3_FD_20009 | JGI IMG/M metagenome (IMG submission 20009) | reverse complement strand
CTACCCCATAGCTGGCGGAGTAGGGCGCCTTTAATGTGCTGTGTACGGATGTTCGCACCTTGCAGTACTGATATTATTTCGTCAGGAAAGGGTGCGGGGCTATACAGATAAAGCGAAATCCCCTCAAGTTTTGACAGGGCGCAGCACATTTCTAGCGTGTAGCGGCCTATGCCCGTAAGGGGGCGGGATAACAGCCTGGCATCAACTCCAACTTTCATGAGTTATGCAGCTTGCAGCATCCATCGTAGTGTTTCTTCAAGGCTGTATGGCTGCCAGTCATTAATAAGCTGATTTAATAAGCAGTTGTCCCCAATTAGCACACGTACCTCATTGGTGCGTACAAATGTAGGGTTAACCTGTATTTCGATCTGATGCCCCGTGACCTTTTCACAACGACCAATAACTTCTCGCAAAGTATGAGCGCATCCCGTACAAACATTGATAGTTTTACTAGCGGGGCATATTTCTAACAGCTTTCTGTATGCTTCAGCGACAGCGCGAACATCACCAAAGTCTCGAGAAACATCAAGATTACCCAGTTCGATAATGCTCTTACGGTCGCGAAAATGGGAGACAATTTTTGGGATTAAAAACTTTTCGTCCTGTCCAACACCGGTGTAGTTAAAGGGACGAACAATAAATATCGGCAAGCGGTTCGACCATAATCGTGCCATATGCTCCATGCTGAGTTTGCTAACGGCATAGTCATTAGCAGGATCGGGCTGAGTGTGTTCGTCCAGGGTGCCTTCAGAGCTATTGCCATATACATTAGCGCTACTTGCTAATAACACTGTACTGACATCAGGTGCATGCTGTGCAAGCGCCGNTAGTAAATTACGTGTTCCCATTAAATTAACTTGATAAAAGGCATTCGCATCGCCATGACCAACAAAGGCTACCCCGGCAAGATGGGCAACTGCCTCGGGGGAAGTTTTTTTTATCTCGGTGGCTATCGCATCATAATCAGTTAGATCCGCTTGCAAGCCAATAACAACATGGCCATGTTTTTCAAGTTCAGCTTTTAGATACCCGCCAGTAAATCCAGCAAGGCCTGTGACCAAAACGCGCATTAGAATGAATATCCGGCCTTATTACGGCGTAAGTCAGCCTCGACCATCATTGCGCAAAGCTGCTCAAGCGTCGTTGTTGCCTCCCAACCCAACACATCTTTTGCCTTTTGCGCATCACCAACCAGTAACTCAACCTCTGCGGGGCGGTAAAACGTGGGGTTTACTCGAACGATCTCTTTACCTGAGGTCGTGTCAATAGCGACCTCTTCTTCATTTGCGCCTTTCCATTCAATAGTAATGTCAGCAGCTTTGCATGACATGGTGACAAAATCACGCACAGTTTCAGTGCGGCCTGTCGCCAACACAAAAGTATCGGCATTATCAGCCTGTAAAATACGATACATACCTTCGACATAATCCTTAGCAAAACCCCAGTCTCGTTTTGCGTCCATATTACCCAGCTCGAGACAGTCAAGCTTACCAAGCTTGATTTTGGCGATACCATCAGTAATTTTGCGAGTAACAAACTCTAGGCCGCGAAGGGGTGATTCGTGATTAAAAAGAATTCCGCTGCTTCCAAAAATATCGTAACTCTCACGATAGTTGATAGTCATCCAGTGAGCGTAAAGCTTAGCAACACCGTAGGGACTGCGAGGGTAGAATGGAGTAGATTCGCGCTGGGGAATTTCCTGAACCTCGCCAAACATCTCAGAGGTTGAAGCCTGATAAAAACGTATCTTTGGGTTAACGATGCGTATCGCTTCTAGTAGGTTCACAGCGCCAAGGCCGGTGATTTTACCCGTAGAAATAGGCTGCTCAAAAGAGACCGCAACAAAACTTTGTGCGGCAAGATTGTATACCTCATCCGCTTTGCTCATCTCCAATAAACGAATAGCTGACCCAAGATCCGTTAAGTCATAATCAACTAGGTGGAAGTTGGGGTGATTTTTGATACCAAGCTCTTCTACTCGCCAAAAGTTTGTAGAGCTGGTGCGGCGGTAAGTGCCGTACACTTGATAGCCTCTTTCTAAAAGGAGCTCGGAAAGGTAGGCACCATCCTGGCCGGTGATGCCTGTGATAATTGATATTTTATCCATTATTGTCCAATAATAAAAATAAGGGCGGAAAAGCAAGGGAAACTCGAAAGTCTGTTCATGATTGCGTCTACATTTTTAGAATTATCCATTTCATACCGAGGACCACTATAAATCCCGGCTAACAACGAAAGTACCCAAGATTATCAGTGTCACTCCAGCGATCTTATATGCAGACAACGTTTCATTAAAAATCAGTGATGAAAAAAGCATAATAAAAACAAATCCCAATGCTGTATACGGGTAAGCATAGCTGATATCGAATTTGGTCATAGCGATCATCCAAGAAAGACCACTTAAAAATGTTAATATAAGGGACAAAATAATAAATGGGTTTAACAACATCCCAAAAGCAAATAGAAACTTATCGTACACTCCAGAATGGTTTTCTAAAGAGTAATTTATCATTTGCCATTTTATTATCAGTTGACTACATACCGCAAAAAAAATAGTAGATAAAATGTAGCCATGATTGATTATAAATTTAGTCACAAATAAAACCTATATATTTTTCTTAGCTAAATTGTTATTAAAGAATTGACGAATAGTTTCACATATTTCGGTTACTTGTATATTGGTCATTCCTACCCATAGTGGTAATCGTAATAGATTTTCTGATACGCTATCCGTGACATCTAAGGAGCCAGAAACCCGAGAATATTTTTTACCTGCTGGCGACGAATGTAAAGGTACATAATGAAATACAGTATGAATCCCACGCTCTTTTAAATAACCCATAAGTTCTGTTCTTACCTTTTGGCTTGGTAAGATTATGTAATACATATGCGCATTATGAACACAGTCCTTAGGGATAACTGGCCTTGATAAGTACTCTTTCTCCTCTAACGGTTTAAATTTTTCGTGATATTCGTTCCATATGCAAAGACGTTTGTCGGTGATCAGTCTGGCTTCTTCCATTTGAGCCCACAAAAAAGCTGCATTTATTTCGCCGGGCAAATAGGAAGAACCAATATCGCACCATGTATATTTGTCCACATTACCACGAAAAAATTGACTCCTGTTTGTTCCCTTTTCGCGAATAATCTCAGCACGATCAGAAAAACTTTTTTCATTTACCAAGAGTGCACCACCTTCTCCACAAATGATGTTTTTCGTTTCATGGAAGGATAGAGCTCCAAAGTGTCCTATCGATCCAAGGGGTCTATTTTTATAGGTGGACATGATCCCCTGCGCGGCATCCTCTATAACTAATAAATCATTCTGTTTTGCTATGGCCATAATTTTGTCCATTTCACAGGATACGCCTGCGTAATGAACAGGAACGACGGCTTTTGTGTTCGAGGTGAGCGCGGCCTCAATTTTTGTTTCATCAATATTCATCGTATCGGGTCTTATATCGATAAATACTGGAATAGCACCTCTTATAACAAAGGCATTTGCAGTAGAAACGAAGGTATAAGACGGCATAATTACTTCGTCTCCAGGCTCTATGTTTGCCAAAATAGCTGAAGCTTCTAGGGCTGCTGTACATGAATGCATAAGTAGTGCTTTGTGCGTTCCGATTTGGCGTTCCAGCCATTGGTGACACCGCTCAGTGAAAGGGCCATCACCGGATAGCATGCCATTAAAATGTGCTTCGGCAATATAGAATAGCTCTTTTCCAGTCATATACGGTTTGTTAAATGGAATCATCTATCCCCCTCTTTTAGAATTAGGAGCTTTAAAGGAATTATGTGGGCCCCAAATTTTATGAAATTCATATTAGTGCTCCAAAATGAACCGGTCTAATTCCTAATAATTAAACCGTTGGGCATTTAGGTGATCTGTGGTATCAAACTTTAATTGTTCCGCATGATGGATAATCGCTATCAGAGTAAGAAAAATCACTAAGGGATATGGTTTAAACTTGATGATTAACAAATCAGAAATATCTAATATTGTGTATTCATTCACGGATTGAGTGCACTTTCTTCATTTTTATAAACTTGTTCTAACGTAAGAAGATCTCTCTTTCTCGCTTTAAGCTTTTTCGCTGGATTTCCAATATAGATACACCATGGATCGGTTTTTTTTCGAATAAGAGACATTGCGCCAACAGCGGTACCTTCGGCGAGAATGGTGCCAGGCATAATTATTGAACCTGCCCCGATAATGGAGTGTCTTCCAATAGATATTTCTTTTTCAAATTCATTTTTAAATTTTCCTGGTACCGTGGGGTTGGTTAATGTTAGTCCACTGTAATCATCCGATCGTGTAAATACCTGGACTTTGTAGGCTAATCCAGAAAAATCACCAAAAACAATACCTTCTTTACCTCCGGCAACAAGGCAAAATGGTGCAATATGAACATTCTTGCCAATATCTAGTTTGCCAGAAATGACACAAAAATCGTCTATTCTAGAGTTGTCACCGATTACTGTGTCTTTGCAATCATAGATGCTGGCTTTGCTACTAATCTTTACGTTTTTCCCAATATATTTAAAATTAAAGTCATCTAATTCTTTCGTTGTAAGGTAAGCCATTACTATCTACCTCTTCAAAAGTTGTGTCACGTATAATATATAAGGGCCGGTTTTTCGTTTCATCAAAAATTTTCCCAATATATAACCCTAAGATACCTAAGTTTGCGAATAATAGACCACCAATAAATAATACGGTTACAATTACACTGGTCCACCCAGCCACGGGAATGGAATACAGGAAATACCGAACAAACAGCGAAGAAGCATACATTAATGATAATGCGGATAGGAAAAATCCAAGCCCAACAAACAACATTAGAGGTTTATTAGACTGGGAAATTATACTGTCTAAGGCTAAGAAAAATAGTTTTTTAAATGTATATGAGCTGGTGCCTTCTTTCCGGTGTGCATGCTCAATATCTATATCAGTCCTCTTATAGCCTACCCAGTTAACAAAGAGTGGGTAAGATCGGTTTTGTTCGCGCAACGACCGTAATTTTTTAACAACACCAGATGAAATAATACTAAAGTTTGCTATAGAGTTATCAATATTACTCTCAGTAAAGTAGTCGTATATTTTATAAAAAAGTGTTGACCCCAATTTTTTAAAATAGGAATCTTTACGCTCTTGTCTTCTGCCGAAAACAATGTCGTAACCTTCTTGAGCCTTGTTATATAATTTTATAATTTCTTCAGGTTGATCTTGAAGGTCACAATCCATTACGATTACCCAATCTCCATGGGCATAATCTAGGCCCGCAGTAATGGCTTTATGTTGCCCAAAATTTCTTGCTAAATTGACACCCTTTACTTTGGAGTCAGTTTCCGCTAGTTGAAAAATTGTTTCCCATGAATCATCGGGGCTAGAATCATTGACTAAAATTATTTCATAGCTTTCGGTTAAAGTAAGTAAAGAACTTGTTAGGCGACTATAAAGTTGTTTTAAGCACCCACTGCATCCATATACTGGAATGACGACAGATATATGTATCATATTATTCACTATAATTTATTTTCGATGCTTTAAATATGTATATGTGGAATTACGGTGGCTCATCCTAGTTATCGTGAACCCTGATGATTTTAACACTCTTGAATGTAACCTGCTCATTGCCCAGCGCCCATACGCGAAATTCCAACGTTTGTTGTTGACCGACTGTGATTAGAAGCTCCTGAGGGCTAGTGCTTGAATTAAACAGTTTTTCAGCGTATAGAGCTTGGCCTTGTGTTGAAGCTACGTCTAGCTTAAGTGATCCATCGGGGTGATAGGGAGCTAATACGTCAAACGTGATTTTATAATTTCCGGGCTCGACACTGATATAAGGGCCATAGTGTAAAGCACCGACGTCCCCTTTTTCAGCTATAAGGGTAGAGCCTTCATTATTTTTGTTGCTAATTAAATTCCCTACATGGCTAAGTGAGTATTTGGTAGCGGGAAAAGAACTTGGATTAATATAGCGAGTATCCCAATTGGGCAAATTTTTAGCAATATTCTGTTCAAATACATAAATATGGAAGTTTTCGAATTTAAGTAACTGAATGGGGCGGGTGTTATAAACGGCCATTTGAATGAGGTCTAATTTTTCTGCCTCCCCTTTACTTAATAATAAAAATGTTTTTCCAGTCCAGGTATCTGGACGATACCAGCGATTAGAAGAAAGATGACGCATTGGACTGGGTAGGCCTTGGTTAATAGATATCTGGCGGACCAATACTTCTTCATCGCTTAACACGCTAAGAATTCCAGCATTCCAGTATGTTCCATAGCCGTAATGTAGATTATTCTTAGTCAAGAAATCTACTATGCCAGTTGAGTTATGATGTCGTTGACCTTTCTGTCCCCATTGGTTATTTGAATTTGTATCAGATTTCACATACACCATATAAGCACTGGTCAAGAAAACTATAATTATCATGGTATTTGAGATAGCCAAAATAGGCTGTGTCTTATAACTATATGTTGTTAGAAGCGTGACTATAGCTAATATAAATAAAGAGGGGATTAAGTATCTTGAACTTTGAACTGGGTCACTCATATCGGGTAAGGTGGTAGTGATCTGAAGAAATAAAACTGACAGTAAAGAAATAAGGCCAAAAATTGAGATAAATGCCGTACTACTTGATTTATTAAGAACAGAGTTTTTTATTGATAGGAATGACATTATTAATAGTGCTAATGCGCTAGAGAGTTTAATTGCCTCATAAATACCTGATTTGCTTACAACTACATTTCCCATATTGGGGATGCCGTTAAATACTGCAAGATATTGTTTTAATATTAAGCTAAAGTTTTTTAGCATATCTTCGTAAGAAAGCCAGCGTAGGTGCGCTGCTCCAGCAACGTTATTAACATTCGATATTGTGATGGTGTGAAATACTATACCTAGTAGCGAACTAAAGATTATTATGAAGAAAGCGGATGTTATTTTGTTTTTCACCTGCGTTTTTTTTGTTGAACAATATAGTTGATGAGATAGGAGGGCGATAGAAAGAGGGATGATGTACGTTAACAATGCTCTTTGTGGATTTGCCCAAAACGCTAACCCTAACGCTAACCCTAACGCTAATCCATAGTAACGGTTGTGAACATTGGAAGACGTAATAAATTTCCATGTAAAGAATATAATATAACAAGAAAAATAAATTACTGATCCATAAGATACTTGTCCATATAAGCTTTCAGCAGTAACGCCAGAAAAACCCGCCGCAACAATTGCAATAATTAAGAGTTTTTGTGTGCTGCTTTTAGTGGCAATGCTTGACAATAACCAAACACCACTAAGTATTATTATTGTAGAAATAATACCAGAAATTGCATGAACGGTATATCCTGCCGGAAAGAATGCCAGCAGAGGTATAATAAAGGCATGCCCAAAAAAGACAAAAAGATCGCCATTAGCATAATTCCAATCACTCGGGAAATAATTTCCTGTTTCAAGAATTTCTCTAGCTAATAACACTTTCACTGCGCTATCTGAGTGGAAAAATAATTGATAGCCGTAAAGAATATACCATATCAGTAGACTGGTATTTATGACTAAAAATATAAAAATCAGAATATTTTTATAGAGGTATGCCGATAGTATATTCTGAATTAGGTCTTTGAGGTTTTTTGAGTGATTCATATACTTTGTAATTAGCTTTTTTTGAGTGAGAAAATTCTCTTCTTAAGTATGGGAATGAGTTAAAATTTCCAGTAATTTTTTGGTGCTTTCCTTCCATGTAATCCAGTGTATATGATTAGATTTTTGATGCTTGTTTAGCCGATATAAGCCCAGCCAAACCTGTATTGTCTCAGCTAAATCGGATGGCTTAGTTCCACTGAAGTAGAGTGCGCTTTCTCCAGCAATTTCTCGAAATACAGGAAGGTCACGAGAAATTATTGGTATATTGTGTTGCGCTGCTTCGATTATTGGTAGCCCAAACCCCTCTCCTTCACTGGCGGCTATTAGGCAAGTGGATGCCTTATACACCCTTTTTAAATATTCATCACTAATGCCCTCTAGCCAGAAAAAATGACGCCCTAACTCCGGGTGATTGCGGATGCGTTTGACCAGCCCCTCAACCATCCACCCCTGTTTACCGACAACGACCAGGTTAGCGTCAGTACCGCTAGCCCAAAGCTGTTCGAATGCAGCAAGGGTTTGCTCGTGGGCTTTGCGTGGCTCGATAGTTCCAACCATCAGAAAACTAAGGTGCCCCTGAATTGCTTTTAACACCTTATCGGCATCATCAGGTATACCGAGGGAAGGAACGGAGTTCTCAACATCCGCTCCCAAATGAAACCAGGATATATTGAACGGACGGAGCCTTTCTGGTTCATAGTCTTTAAGCCAAGTGCCTAATTCATCAGCCACAGCTTTGGAGATGCAGATGGCACCATCACTTTCGGCCACGACTTCAAGCCATTGGTTATGCATTTCATCAAAGCCCTCAAGGAAATGTTGAGATAACAAAATACATAACAAATCATAGACGACGAACTGCACCTGTACTCCATGACGACGCAACTGCTGATAAAAATGTTTTTGTGACAGCACAATGTGATGAAGGTCCAGCCCTAAAAATATATCGCCGGGCCGGTATTCGACAGGTTCGTCAATTAAGGTATCGATTGGGCAGTCCAGAAAATCCACAGTAAAACTGCGTGCATACCGATAATCTTCATTTACAGTTGCATAGACTGGCTCAATACGCAGCCCTTCAGGAGGGTTGTTCAGCCATTCTTGCAAAATATTTCTTGCTACATGTTGTTCTTTGCCATTCACTAATCCCGAAATATCTATAAGTAATTGTCGTGGAGAAAGTGGTGTGGGTATCGATTTGGCTATTGTTGCAGCCAATTGTAAAAGGTCGCGTGAACTAGGTGCGTTTGATGCAATTTTTGATATTGCACTCGTTAATGCATGTACATTCGTTGCTGCTTTATAATAGAAGCGCTCGATTGTTTCAAAATACTGAGTTGAGCATGTCCGTGGTGCATGATTATTTAATATTGTATTTCGTGCGCGCTCGCCAAGTTTAATGCGCCGCCCCTTATCAGCCCACAATGTTTCTAAAGCATTTTGCAGGTGCCCATCACTAAACTCATCTTCCAGTTTCCATACTGAATCATCCTCTAAATCTGCCATACTGCCGTTAGCATTAACGATCGTTGGCAGCCCGTAATTCATACAATCCAGCACGGTACCCGATGTCTCTCCGCGTGAAAGCGTCCGAAGCTGTACGCCAATATCGGCCGCAGCCAAATACTGATGAAATGTTTCCGTGTCCGCCCATCCCGTAATGCGGATTCGCTTACCCAGACTGCTACGCTGAATCGTAGAAAGTAATTCTTGGCCATACTCTCCTTCGTTGTTTTCGCCGACAAAAATCAGTACGCACTGCTTATCTTTTGCCAAATCGGAAGCCAGCCAGGCTTCCAATAAGCAGTGATTCAGTTTTAGCGGATTAAGTAGGCCGAAGCTACAAACCACGAAAGCATCAGCAGAAATCTTTAAAGCATCTCGTGCCTGAGCGCGATCAAGATCGAGGACCGGACGCCGTAAATGTGGAATAACAGCCCAATAATCGGATTCTTTCGAGGCATACCACCGCTTTGCTAGCTGCCTAGAGTTCTCAGAATGCACAATGACCCCCTGGGCACCCTGTAGAACGCTAAGATTACACGGGTATTTCCAAATCACATCGGCAGTTTCAGTAGCATGGAAGCGCTCTCGCACAGCATTGTAGCCATGCGCAAGATACAACTCTCTCGCCCAACCGCCTGGAGTAAATCCGTGAACATCCGCGTGTACAACAACACCAGAAAGAAAAAAATCATGCAGCACAATGATTCCTGGTATATCTTCCAGCAAGCTAAACATATGTTGGTGGAAATGGGAGTTCCCAAATTGATAGAGTACCCGGTCATAAAGGTTGGCATGTGATCTAAACCACTCCACATTGCGAATCTGGCAGTTGGCGTTGACCCAGGGATCTGATACTAAATCCTGCTCTAGGATGACATCAATATCGTAATGCCTGGAAAGCTCAGGTAGTAGTTCAGCACTATAATCACTTATACCGCTTCGCTCAGGCGGTAACGGTGATACAAAGGCCATCTTTGGTCTGCGGCTTAATATTGGTTTTCTAACCAATTTATTTTTAGCATGAAGGGTTTCAAAAGCCTCAATTGCCTTCACTGCACTCTTATCCCATGAGAACTCCTTCGCCTGTTCAAGTCCGTGCTGTTCGAGTTCAGCCCTGAATGCATCGTTGGTCAGTACCTGCCTTAACTTTGCAGCAATTGCCACATCGCTTCTTGGGTCGAAAAGCGCATCTTCTCGACCGATTACCTCAGGCACGCTGGAGGTGTTGGCTCCAATTACTGCTCGTCCACAGGACATGGCTTCAAGAGCCGGCAGACCGAAGCCCTCATGCCAAGAGGGAAATACAAATAATTTGCAAAGAGCATACAGTCCCAAAAGATCATCTTCTGGTATAAAGCCGGTAAGCACTAACTCATCTTTTTTAAGCTGATACTTCTTTGCCAGGTTTTCAAGCTGATTTTTATCATGTGGCTGAATCGAACAGACCACCGCCAGCTGATGCCGGGAACGAAGTGATTTTGACAAACTCGCATAGGCACGAATCAGCCCTTCAATATTTTTACGGTAATCAATACCGCCGGTATACATCACATAAGGCCGATGTAAATTGTAGCGCTCACGAATTACATCTTCCTGTTTCTTGCCTATAGACTGGGGTTGGAATTGGGGGTCAGCTGCAGTCAAAATATTAACTGAAGCACCTTCGGGGAAGCCTAGATAGCGTATCCCCTCCTGGCGCGAGGACTCTGAGATGGCAAGGTGAAGGTTGGCGCGACGCAAGTGATCAAGTTTATTTTCGTACCAGGCTTCAACCACCGGATTTTCCAAGTAAGGATGCCGGTGAATAAAAGGAATGAGGTCGTAGAGTATAGTGGCTGTGGGTGTGTTTCTATTTAATAAGCCGACACTCGTCACCGCGTCATCACCCAACCCCTCAAACAAGCTGGTCACTAAAGTAATATCGGGTTTTAGACTTGCAATAAAAGCTTCGCGCAGTAGCTCAGCAGAATTACGACGCCAATTGTTGTCAGTTTCCAGGCTGTTGACGGGACCAGGTGCATACCAAACACGGATATTCTCTTGAGATAACAAGGCATCAAAATCGGCCCGAATAGGTTCGATGGTTTCGGGAAATAGGCCATTGAGAACAAGTATTATTTCATGCGTCCCACGATTGCGTACAATTGCTTTGGCAAGTGAAAGAGTGTACCGCCCAATTCCACGATCGCGAGAGCCTGTTGATTGCGCTCCTTGCAAGTCGATGATAATACGCACTATCGGTTCCCCTGTTCTTGCTGTGCGATAGCTGTGTTGAGTTCGCCATAGATACGGCGCGCATCAGGTGTTAGGCCAGCAAGTTTTGGGGGCGCTGCTGGCAT
>JGI24025J20009_10003094_pt1 | contig 11508 bp, 9 predicted proteins | sample Cruoilmetagenom3_FD_20009 | JGI IMG/M metagenome (IMG submission 20009) | reverse complement strand
CCCCCCCCAGCCGATAGTATCGGGCCAGTGCCCTCAGTGTTTCCGCGGCGCCAGCCAGCAGGCGGGGCTCGGAAGCAGCCGACTTGTCACTCCAACGTCGCAGCCTTCGCCTCAGCGCAAAGGTCTCGTCGTCAAGGCTCAGGCGATCCAGTAGGGTGATGAGACCATTGACCGGCCCTTCAGCGGCCATCACCAGCCGGCGCGCAGCCCGGCGAGCGTCGCCATTGGGCAAAAGCCTCTTCACACGACCCAACCGCTCTGCCCACTGCTCCTCCAGCGCGTTGTCGCTCTCGAGCAGGGTGCCATCCAGATCGAAGAGCACCGCCTCTACCAGCCGGCCGGCGATCAGCCCTTTCTCCTGGATCGCCACCTCCCCTGCGCGCATGGCGGGGACGGCAAAGGGCTCCAAGTCGAAGAGCTTACGGTAGGCGTAGCCGCCGAGGACACGCACCGAAGCCAAGACCGGTGCAGCAAGCAGCACGCCCAGCAGTCCACCGAGGAACGCACCGCCCACAGCCCCAACGATTACCACCGCCGGATGAAGTTTCACCCGCTGTCCCAAAACGCGGGGCACCGTGTAGAGGCTATCCACCTCGAAGATGACCAGGTAGATCATCGCAACCAGGAAAGCAAACCAGAACTTGCTCAGCGGGAGGTAGGTGGAACCCTGGAAGAGCGCCAGCAGCACGGCGGGAATGGCCGCCAGCACCGGGCCGATGCTGGGAATCAGCGCGAACAGACCGGCGATCAGCGCCAGGATCAGTGCGTTGGGCATGCCGACGATGGTCAGCGCAATGGCGAAAACGAGGCCATCGATGACGCCTACGACGAGGCTGCCCCGAAAGAACCCATCCCAGATCTCGCCCAGCTCGCGACCCAGATGCCGAAACTCCTGCTCGTAGGCAGGGGGAAGGCGCTCCTCCACGTAACGAGCGAACCGCCCGGCATCCTTGACCATGTAGAAGGAAACGACGAGGATGAGAAGCAGCCAGCCAACCGTGGTCGCCACGCCGAAGGCAAAGGAGATCGCACCCGAGGCGAAGGGCGAGAGCAGATCGGCCAGCGCGCCGGTCACCTGCGTCACCAGGTCTGACGTGGGGATTTCCACGTTGAACAGGACAAGGGGCCGGGCCGTCAGTTGCTGGATGGCTGAGATGACTCCCTGGATGTCCACATTGAGATCCCGCACCAGAGCGACCAGCCTAGGGGTGATCAACACCGGCGCCAGGGTCAGCAGCACGATCAGCACAACGAACACGCCGACCACCACGGGCGTGCGTGGCCAACGTGTGCGTCGCACAATCCAGGAGACCGGCAGGTTCACCACGTAGGCCAACATGATAGCCACGATCACCGGGGACAGCAGCCTGCTGAAGCGGAAGAGCACCCAGACCGTAGCGATGACGCTGCTGACGACGATGATGCCTTTGGTGAGCGGACTCCAACGAGTGCTCATGCTAAACAATCCAGAGGAATCGGAAGCGGCCATGAAAGCGGGAGGCCTCCCGGGTTGCTACCTCACCATACCGACCTCATCAAGCGGCCAGTAGGAGACCCAGGCCCTGCCGAGGATCTCGTCACGGTGAATGAAGCCAAACGAACGGCTATCGTTCGAAGCGCCACGGTTGTCGCCGAGCACGAAAACGTGCAAGGGAGGCACCCGCACAGACTCGTAGTGCCCTCTGGTGACCCGGGACAGGTAGGGCTCCTCCAATGATTGGCCATCAACATACACCTGGCCATCGTGGACGGCGACCTCCTCGCCAGCCAATCCGACGATCCGTTTAATCAGCAGCTCGCAATCATCACAGCTCGGCTGTTTGAGCACTACGATGTCACCCCGACGAGGACCATGAAAGCGATAGGAGACCTTCTCCACGATCAGCCGCTGGTCTGTGTGCAAGTTGGGTTCCATGCTCTGGCCGTAGACTCGCGTCGCCTGAGCCAGGAAGAGATGGATGAGCGCGGCGATGAGCACCGCTGGAACGATCGTTTCCAGCAGTTCGCGCAGAACCGCTCTCACCCAGCGGCCCCGTCCGGCGGGTGGTGCATCGACAGAGGGATGTTGCACGTCGTTGATGTCCATGTCCCTATCGCTTGATGGCCGAAGCTTTGTGCATATCCGATCAGCTATTGGCCTATCTCCTAGCGCCGGCGGCGTGGAGGCGTCCGGCGCCGCTCGCTGTCATCCGACCTTGATCCTCTGCTGTAAGAACCGCCCGAGCCGGGACGGGAAGGACGCCGGCCCCCGGAGGGGCGGCGGTCACGTTCACGCGCTTCCTCCGCTGACCACCCCTCCAACACGGCCTGGCGGGAGAGCCGGATCTTGTGGGTGACCGGATCGATGTCGATGACCATGACCATGATCTCGTCCCCCACCCGAACCACGTCGTCTACGCTGGGCACCCGATAGTCGGCCAGTTGCGAGATGTGCACCAGGCCATCTGTGCCCGGCAGAATCTCCACGAAGGCACCGTAGTTCTCCGTGCGTACCACCTTGCCCGTGTAGATCTTGCCGATCGCGGCCTCTTCAACGAGCTCTTCGATCATTGCGATGGCCGCCTTACTGGCCAGGCCATCGGTAGCGGCGATGTAGACGGAGCCGTCATCTTCGATGTCAATCTTGACGCCGTGCTCTTCCTGGATGGCACGGATCATCTTACCACCAGGGCCAATGATCTTGCCGATCTTGTCAGGGTCAACGTGGATGGTCACGATGCTCGGCGCGTACTGTGACATCTCCGCTCTTGGTTCGGCCAGCACTTCCAGCATCTTGTCCAGAATATGCAGCCGCCCCTCGTGCGCCTGATGAAGAGCCTGCTCCAAGATCTCGTAGCTGAGCCCCCTGGCCTTGATGTCCATTTGCAGCGCGGTGATGCCATAGCGGGTGCCAGCAACCTTGAAGTCCATGTCGCCCACGTGGTCTTCCATGCCCAGGATGTCGCTCAGGATCGCGCTGTGACCACCATCCGTGACCAGCCCCATGGCGATACCCGCCACCGGCTGCTTGATGGGCACCCCAGCATCCATCAGCGCCAGCGTGCTTCCGCAGACGGAGGCCATGGAACTGGAACCATTGGACGCCAACACCTCGGACACCAAGCGGATCGTGTAGGGAAACTCCTCCGTTTCTGGAACCATGGGCGCAAGGGCTCGCTCTGCCAGAGCGCCGTGTCCGATCTCCCTGCGCTTGGGGCCGCGCAGAAAACGAGTTTCGCCGGTGGAATAGGGAGGAAAGTTATAGTGATGCAGGAAACGCTTACTGTCCTCGGGTTGCAGCGTGTCCAGCGTCTGCGCCTCTCGAGGCGTGCCCAGAGTCGCGATGGTTAGCACCTGAGTCTCCCCACGGGTGAAGAGGCCGCTGCCATGCGTGCGGGGCAGCACGCCTGCTTGGACAGAGATGGGACGAATGGTCGTGGTGTCGCGCCCATCTGGTCTGATGCCTTCGTTCAGGATACGCTGGCGCACCATCTCCTTCAGGATGTCATCGAAGACCGCTTTGACCTCTCGCGGCTCAAGAGTCTCCTCAAGATCAGTGACCAACTCCTGCCGGAGTGCGCGCAAGGCAGCGTTCCGCTCTTCCTTGGACAAAGCACCGCGAATGATCTCAGCCAAACGCCCCCCCAACCGCAGGTCCACAGCGGCTCGCACCTCATCTGAAGGTAACGCGGGGACGAACGTCCGCTTGGGCTTGCCTAGCTCGGCGGCCATCCGCTTCTGTAGCTGGATGATCTCCTGCATCTCCCGATGGCCTCGCTGGAGCGCTTCCAGGATCATGTCCTCGGGTACCTCGTGCGCGCCAGCCTCCACCATCAAGATGGCATCCTCGGTTCCGCTCATGCGTAGATCAAGGATGCTGTGCTCCATTTGCCTGGCCGTGGGGTTGAAGACGTACTCCCCATCCACGTGGCCGACCCGCACAGCCCCCACAGGGCCGGCAAAGGGGATGTCGGAGATTGTCAGCGCCGTCGAGGCACCGATGATGGCGATGATGTCCAGGTAGTTCTCCTGGTCAGCCGAGAGCGCAGTGAGGATGACCTGAACGTCGTTGCGATAACCCTTTGGGAAAAGGGGACGCAGCGGGCGATCCACGAGGCGGCACAGGAGGATGGCAGCCTCGCTGGGACGCCCCTCCCGGCGGAAGAAGCTGCCGGGGATGCGTCCGGCAGCGTAGAGCCGCTCTTCATAGTCTACGGTCAAGGGGAAGAAATCGATCCCCTCGCGCGGTTTCCGTGATGTCGTGGCCGTGGCGAGAAGGACGGCATCGCCCGTGCGCACGGTGACGGCACCGCCCGCCAGGCGGGCCAGCGTGCCTGTCTCAATGATGATCTCATGCTCGCCGATGCGAGCGCTGTAACTGTGCTTTTGCATTGTCAAGTCCTCTTCTTTCTAGTCATGATCGGGGTCAGGCGACGTCCTCAACCTACCCCCTTACGTCTACGATGCGACGGCTCGCTGCTGGGAGCAGACGCGCCACACCCGCGACACGATCGCCGCGGGTGTCTGGCAGACCAGAAGTCAGGGACTGGAGACCATTACCAAATCCAGCGAACTTGGTTCCGCTCTCCAATTCCTGCGCATCTAGTCATGCCAGACCGCTCACTTACCCGCTATTCTGTTGGCCTGCTGCTGAACTGCTTCCCCGCGTCGCCCTCGGGCCAAGGCCGACGGCGCGACAAGATGCACTACGGGAGCAAAGAGACAAGCAGATTCTCTTCGCATCTGCTCGCCTTTTCTCCCATCACCCCATCACTTTCGCAGGCCCAGTCGTTGGATCAGCCCCTGGTAGCGCTGGCTGTCCACGCGTCGCAAGTACGCCAGATGCCGGCGTCGCTGCCCCACCATCTTCAGCAGTCCGCGCCGCGAGTGTTCGTCATGCTTGTGCTCTTTCAGGTGTTCCGTTAGCAGATTGATGCGAGTGGTCAACAAGGCCACTTGCACCTCCGGCGATCCGGTGTCGCTGGGATGGGTGCGGAACTCTTGTACGATTGCTTCTTTCTCCTCCCTCAGTAGAGGCACCTTCACACTCCTTCTTTCGCTCAATTCGTCTTGTCTGGCAGCCAGAACACCGCACTGGATCACCGAGTCGAATGCCCAGGCCTCCCAGCCCCAAGATTATAGCACACCTCGGTTTGGTGAGCAAATCAGCGCAGCGCTCGCACAGTCGCGATCACGCTGATCCATCGGTGTCGCTGGCCCTTGCCTGGCGGGTCAAGCCAGCGTTCCAACACCTGGAAGCCGCTGCCCTCCAGCAGCGACACTAGTTCGCTCAGTTGGTAGCGAGCCAAGTAGCGGTGCAACCCGGTGCGCCCTTCCGTCTGCCACCCCTCTCCTTCGCCCTCCTTGAGAACCAGGTACAGATGCCCACTGTCGAGAACGCGAGCGAACTCCGTCAGAGCAACACGCAGTCCAGCCTTGGGCAGATGCAGAAGGGACGCACAAGCCCAAATGCCGCCCAGGCTACGGACCGGAAGCGGCAAACGCCGCAGATCCGCCAGGGCCAGCGGCACACTCACGCCTCGCTGCCGCCCTTCGCTCAGCATGCCAACAGAGCGGTCGAAACCCAGCACGCGATAGCCCAGCGCCTGGAGGCTCTGTGCGTCCCGGCCAGGACCGCAGCCAGCGTCGAGCACCCATGACCCCTGGGGCACATGAGCCTGGAATCGTGCCAGTGGCTTGCCCAGGTGCAGACCAAACCATCGCTCGGCGTAGTCCGGAGCGAGAACATCGTAAGCTGCCACGGTGGGCGCGATATGATCCACGTCTGCCTCCCAACGGAGTGTAAGCAACGAGTAGCCGTAGGCCACTCGTTAGGGAAACGTCAAGCAACACACAAGCAAATGTGCCAAAGTGTAATCGAGAGATGTCAGCGTTCTCTCGCCGCCAGGAGCGCCAGGGCCCGTACCCTGGCGCTCTCCACTTATCTCCACCAAGCATCCCCGCTGCGCCACCTATTGTATCACGCAGGGCTTTGCCTGCAAATACTTGCTGGCAGAGCGCTTCTCCGCAACTCATCATGCCTGTGGCCCGTCGAAACCATGGGAGAGCTTGTCCCCAACGTGCAACCACTCCCTGCTAGCAGATTGACGTATGGGAAAGCCAGTGGTATAATAGGTGCACTCAAGGGAGACACTCCGAGTCATCGCAGGCGTGTGTTTGACTATCGTGCTGACCTGCTTCGTCGATAAGTTCGAGGTTCCGTTTGTGCAAAGGAGGGATGGCGGTGAAATGCAAAGAGCGTCTTAAGAAGTATCTGCGAGAGCACAATGTCTCCTTCGAAGCCATGGCGCACCCGGAGGCGTTTACGGCTCAGGAGGTAGCCGCAGCCCAGCACGTTTCTGGTCACCAATTGGCCAAAGTGGTCATGGTGTGGGCTGACAAGCAGATGACCATGCTGGTGCTTCCCGCCAGCGCCCGGGGGGATTTCCGCCGAGCGGCCAAGCTGCTGGGGGTGAAGAAAGTGCGGCTGGCGACGGAAGCGGAGTTCTCCCAGCACTTCCCTGACTGCCGGGTGGGAGCCATGCCCCCCTTCGGCAATCTGTACGAGCTGCCAGTCTACGTGGACCGCGCCCTGACCGAACACGCCGAGATCGTCTTCCGCGTCGGGACGTACACGGAGACCATGAAGGTCGCCTACGCCGACTTCGATCGTCTGGTTCAGCCGCAGGTAGGGGATCTCAGCCTGAGCCGCTGAGCCCATTCTTGGTGCTGATCCCAGAACGGACTGTGGGCAAGTCGGCAAGGGTTGACGCCGTCCAAGGAGAAGGAGAAGGAGGCTCTCATGTCGCTACCTGAGTTGCGCTCATCTGACCCTGTCGGATCCAAGGCCGCACGGCGCGGCCTCATTCCACGGTTCTGGGGGCGAGTCTTTGGTTGGTTTCGCCAAGGCCCAGAACCGTCTGAGATGCCGACATCAGGCATCGAAGTCGTCTCGTCTCGGAGTGCGGACGACTCCGCCTGGAGCTCGGCAGTCAACCCGTCCCACGGCGCTGCAGACTCTCTCTCCCCGGCAGTGGGTTTGGCTGCCGACAGCACGGTGCACGTGCTTTGGGAACAGGGGGACGAGATCTACCACAGCTACCGCACGGGCGACATCTGGTCCTCGCCTGTCCGTGTGGCCATGGGCGAGAGGCCGACGCTGGTCGTGGATGATACAGGTACGGTGCACGCGCTCTTTGCCAACGAGTTCGGCGGCAACTGGGAGATCTACCACGTCTCCTGGAGGTACGATGTCTGGAGCTTGCCCCGCAACATCTCCCACACCAGCGGCGCTTCGGGCACGCCGCGCATTGCTCTGGCTCCCGATGGCATTCTGTACGGTGTTTGGGCTGACACTACTCCGGGCTACTCGGTGATCTACCATGCTCATCAGGAGAATGGCTACTGGGTCAGCGGACCCATTCCCAGCGCCCGCGGCAGCGTTCCTGCCCTGGCTGTTGACGCACAAGACCGGCTGCATGTGATCTGGCAGGATCAAGACACCCCCTCCAGCCCCTTCGAAATCTACTACAGCCGTTGGGATGGCTATGGGTGGTCGCTGCCAGAGAACATCTCCGCCACCGCCGGGGCCCACTCCGCCATCGCCGATCTGGCCCTGGACAGGCAGGGCATCGCCTATCTGGTCTGGGAAGAGGAGATGGGCAGCGGCTGGCAGATTCGCCACAGCTACGGTCAGGTGGGCTACTGGTCGGTGCCCGCCAACATCTCGCAATCGCCGGACGAGTGTCACCTGGCGCGCCTCGTCGTCACACCTCAGGACTATCTGCACGTGGTGTGGACGGATGGAACGACACTGCGATCCTGTCGCAAGGGGGCCCAGGCCAGCGACTGGTTCCCGACCGAGAGGATCGCCAGCAATCCGCTGGGCTTGCAGGATGTGGCCTTGGCAGCGGCTCCTGACGGGCGAGTGCATGCAGTATGGGCAGGACGTGTGGCCGGGGGACAACGTGACATCTTCCACAGCGAGCGTGCCTCGGCGCTGAAGCATAGCCTCATCTTCCCGTTGATCATGAAAGACGGATAGGAAGCCAGGAAGCCTGAGGAGGAGCCTCAGATCCGGGCTCATCATTTCAAGTGGGGGAAGCCATGAACCTCACTGGCTTGCATTTGCTGCTCAGCTACAAGTGCACTCACGAATGCGACCATTGCTTCGTCTGGGGGAGCCCTTTCGCCGTGGGGACGATGACCCTATCGCAGATTCGGGACATCTACCGGCAGGCGGCTGAACTGGGCACCGTGCGCGACATCTTCCTTGAGGGGGGCGAGCCATTCCTCTACTATCCGGTGATGGTGAAGGCGGTGGAGGAGGGACGGCAGCGTGGGTTCAACGTGGGCATCGTGTCCAACGCCTACTGGGCCACGAGCGAGGAGGATGCCGTCGAGTGGCTGCGACCGCTGGTGGTCGCTGATCTGTCTGGCCTCGATCTCTCCAGCGATCTCTTTCACGGCGAGACGGACGCGCAGACGGAGACCCCCGAGGCTCGACGTGGTGCGGCGGCAGCACACGCCATGGGCCTGCGCTGTGGAACGTTCGCCGTCGAGACGCCGGAGGGAAGTGAGCTCTATCCGGAGCAGCCGGGCGGCACGCTGATGTTCCGCGGTCGTGCCGTGGCGAAGCTGCTGGCGGGGGTGCCCCGTCAGCCGTGGGAAGGCTTCACCAGGTGCCCCTACGAAGAACTAGCAACCCCCAGCCGGGTGCACGTTGACCCTCTGGGCTACCTGCACCTTTGCCAGGGGATAACGATGGGCAACCTCTTCCAACAGCCGCTGGTCCAGTTGGTCGCCGNTTACGATCCACAAGGGCACCCCGTCATCGGCCCGCTGCTGGATGGCGGCCCGGCGGAATTGGTCCGCCGCTACGGCCTGGCGCACGAAGAGAGCTACGCTGACGCCTGCCACCTTTGCTACACCGCCCGCGAAGCNCTGCGTCCCCGTTTTCCCGAGATCCTGGCCCCCGATCAGATGTACGGCGTGGGGCTGCATGATGATTAGGCTCNAACACGAGCCCTTCTGTCAGCNGAATAGCGGAAGGACTTGTCCTTTTTCCCTCGTGCCCCCTCTCCGCTCGTTCCGCTCTTCCGCTGACGTCCCTATGGATGAATCCCCAGCCATTGCAGGGGCGCGGCCAGGCAACCGTCCGGTGGCGCGGGAGGCGGTGGTGGCGGCGGAGGCGGAGGCCCTGGGGGGGGCTCCTCCTGAGTGAGCGCGGCGTAGGCATCCACCCTGCCGGCCCCCTGCGTGTTCCCGTCCAGCCCCAGGTCCACAGCCCCAGCTTGGAAGCGAGCCTTGACCTCCGCTGGTGTAAGAGCGGGCTCTGCTCCCAACAACAGCGCGGCTACACCGGCCGCGTGTGGAGTGGCCATGCTGGTACCTGAAGCTTGGGTGTAGTGCTCACTAACCGGAGTGCCCATGCGCGTGCCCGCAGCGCGGCAGGCCACGATGTCCACCCCGGGGAACACCACATCCGGCTTGGTGCGCCCATCCTTCGTTGGCCCTCGTGAGGAAAAGCTGGCAATCCGGTCAACGTCCGTGGCAGCGCCGATGGTAATGACCTGGCGGGCGCTGGCGGGCGAGCCTACCGTACCTTGACCAGGCCCTGCATTCCCTGCCGCCACGCAGACCACGATACCCTCTGCCATCGCTGCGTCGCACAACTCAGAGAGGGGATCGGTGCCGTCGCTCTTCTCGTCGCTGCCCAGAGAGAGGTTGATGACCTGCACATGCTGGTCAACGGCCCATTCCACGCCAGCCATGACGTCGCTCATCATCCCGGAGCCGTCGTCCCGCAGCACCTTGGCGGCGTAGATGAGCGCCTCGGGGGCCATGCCCACGTAGCGGCCCTGGCTGGCCGTGCCGTCGCCGGCGATGGTGCCTGCCACGTGCGTGCCGTGCCCGTGGCCGTCGGCACCGCTCGCTCCGGGGAAGCTGACCGTTGCCACCACTCGGCCGGCGAGGTCGGGATGGTCGGCATCAATCCCCGTGTCCACCACCGCCACGCGTATCCCTGCACCCTTGCCACTTTCAGCCCACACCTCGGGCACCCGGATGTGGGGCGCGGACAGGTCCAGCATCGTGTGCATCAGCAGATCGGGCCACACAGCGATGACGTGGGGATCTTCGTTCAGCCGACCCAGTCCGGCCGCCGTTACTTGCATGGCCACAGCAGACACCCGGCGGTAGAGGTAGCGATCCGCCGCGCCCCAGGTTCGCCTCCGCCGTTCACGTACTTGCACTTTGGCGTACTTGACGATCACCGGTATCGGCTGTCCGGGCCCTCTGCGAGCCAGGTACTCCAGCACACGCGGGTGAACTTTGTCTGCCATCTCGTCAGCTCCTTGTACTGCGTATCTACCAGTGGCGGGAAGTTGCACTCCGAGCCCTTGCTTGGGAGTACAACTCCCTCGCATCAGGTTCACGCCTCACGTTCCACACTTCACGTATCACGTTCCACGTTTCACGCATCGCGTGCACTTCCCGATCGAGTGAAATCGACCTCACCCAGGGCCGGTCGGCCAGAGCCAACACGTCGGTGACCTTGCCCTCCACTGCCAAGCCAGGCACCAGACGGAAGACCCGCTGCACGGTGAGGCCGGTGGCTTCCACCTCGGCGCGGTGCGCCTCCGCTGCCTCCGCCGTGCGTACGATGGCAGCGACGGTGGCCTGCGCATCGGCCTGCCGAAGGGCAATCAGCGTCTGGTCAACCTTGTGTTTCATGATCTCAGGGGGCGTGAGCATCCAAAGCTTGAGATTCCTGTGCAGTCAGAAGAGCACGACGAAGGACGAAGGACGGAAGACGGGGGCGGTGCTCGAGCCGGCTGGCCCGGGCCCACCACCAGCACGTCGGCGTCCATGGGCTTCGTCATGTCACACACCATTATAGCATACCTACCCTTGCTGAGCAAACATAGCTCACGGAAGCACCTTTGTGCTTTCTTGCCGTTTCTGCTATAATACTGCGACGACATAGCTATCCTCGCCGATCCCGCTTCTGCTCTCTCTGCCCCGGTTGCATCCGGGCTATGGCTCCTCGCTAGGAGTGGAGTCGATGAACGTGCTTCTCATTGAGCCGCCGAAGAAGGTCTGGGACCTGATGGGCGATTGCGTCTCCCCACCTCTGGGGCTGGCGCAGCTCGCTGGCGTCTTGGAGGGTGAACCCCAACGTCGTCACCGTGCTGGGCGGGCCGCATGTCACCTTTCTAGCCGAGGAGACGCTGCGGCAGCAGCCTGCGGTGGACATGGTCGTGCGGGGAGAAGGCAACCTCACCCTGCGGCAAGATACTCTTGTTTGGTTCCGCCTTGCCCGCGTCAGGGCCTATCCGAGGAGTTTGTGGAAACAGATTCTGGCCGCCGACATTGAAAGGGGGTGGTGCAAGCAGACAATCAGCGGGACAGACATCGCGACATTGGGAATACATCCATGACTCTACTGAAAAAAGGTCTTCCGTACCCAGATGGTGGGACGCACGTGCCCTTTCATGCTCACTTTTCATCGCACGTTCCCCCAATTTG